>Ga0074193_1002893_pt1 | contig 14083 bp, 17 predicted proteins | sample EPASupsiteHSE605_FD_64523 | JGI IMG/M metagenome (GOLD analysis project Ga0074193, IMG submission 64523) | Bioremediated contaminated groundwater from EPA Superfund site, New Mexico - Sample HSE6-05 | ecosystem: Environmental > Aquatic > Deep subsurface > Groundwater > Contaminated ... | reverse complement strand
CACATACTCTATTCAGTTTTCAATGAGCGTTTTAACGACTTGTGCTTGTCGCCATCATGAATAATGGATTAACTTAATTATATCACAAGGTCTTTACATTTGCCTTATATCCCCATAGCTGAAGCTAGGGGCTTTACGGCAACAAGTGGTAATTAGGTAATGAGAATTAAACAGCTTCTGTTTCAAGACTCCCAGACACGGTTTCTCCCATGGCAATTGCACATTCTCGACAGACGTTCTTACCGTGAAAGAATTGGTTATCATCAGCATTACCACAAAATACACAAGCTGGCTCATATTTTTTGAGAAAAATCTTTTCTTGATCAACGTAAATTTCTAGAGCGTCTTTTTCATTAATCCCCAAAGTACGGCGAAGCTCCATCGGTAAAACAATACGACCAAGTTCATCTACTTTCCTTACGATCCCAGTGGATTTCATCATTAAATTTTCCTCCCCTCTGACAACAACATTCGACAGGAAACTACAAATATGATGATACCAATTGTTCCATTTACAGTCAACACATATTTTAACCGTGCCTATTTTGAAGGGCGATGAATAATAATGCACTTTTGTTGAAAGCAATGGTAAAAAAGTAGAAGTGATTCGATTAGCCAGCCAACTTTACCAGATTGAAGCCTTAGTGAACGAAGTAAAGCAACGATTAAAAATAGGTCCTTCATGACGAATAAGCATTAACAAGGCCTGAAGAAGATTGAGTTGAATCATCTTCAGGCTTTTTCAATTTTTTGAGCAGTTATTGTTTTTTAATAACCTTCCCAATTGATCGAATTTTCATAACTCTTTGGTCGTTCTAACGATTGGGATAATGAACTAAAAAGCCATAAAGAATAATTAGTACGTGACTATATTTATCTAATATGATATTATAATAATAACGTATTTAAAATATTAAATATATGGAATGGAGATAGGGATGGAAGAAAAATTTGCAGAATTATTTAAGGCTTTAGGTGATGTGAACCGGTTAAATATTTTAATGTTGTTAAAGGATCAAGAAATGTGTGGTTGTGAGCTCTTTAATAAAATAGATCTTTCTCAGCCAGCTATATCTCATCACTTAAAAATTTTAAAACAAGCTAATTTAGTGAAAAGCATTAAAGAAGGAAAACTAGTTTTTTATCGTTTGGATGAATCAGGGGTAAATATTTCCAAACAAATACTTGCGGATTTATCCTCGAATTTTAATAACAATAATCAACAAATTAAACCTTCTCTTTTAAGGGAAAACCCCAATCTCTGTGAAATAATCTTAGGTATGCAAGCAAGCGTCTGCGAGGAAGAAATCTGAAGAAGCAGATTGCAATGATTTACATCGCCACTGAGGTTACCGTCGCCATTGTCGGAGGATTGATGATTGGGAAACTCAAACCAGAACATCCGGTGGAGGAGTATGTTTAGATTCAAGGGATAGCAATGGTTCAGCGAATGAAGGTATTTGCTTTTGAATTTAGGTAGTCACTAATTATTAAATCACTGATCGGGGAAGATGATTAAGGAGGAAGAGAAATGGATATCAAAGTGTTAGGTACTGGCTGTAAAAAATGCATTACGCTCTATAGTTTAGTTAATGAAGTAATCACTGAACTAGGTATTCAAGCTAATGTTGAAAAGGTGGAAGACATTGCAAAGATCGTTCAGTTTGGCGTAATGCTTACACCCGCTCTGGTGATTAACGGAAAGGTTAAACTATCAGGAAAAGTGCCAAGTAAGCCTGACGTAAAGAAATATATTCAACAAGAAATGTAATATGGGCGTACCTAATTTGATGATTGACTGCGCTAGTCAACTCAGTTTGGTTTTGGCGTAAAAATGCCGCGTAAGGAAAAAATAAAGGGAGGGATTTTGTATGGCTATGTCAGAAATAACCAACGACACGATTGCACAGGCGATTTCAACAAATGCGCTTGCAGTTGTAGAATTTTATTCCAGCTCATGCAGCGTTTGTGAAAAGTTAACACCCGTATTAGAGGAAGTTTCCCGAAAACAATTAAAAACTAAGTTTTTCATGATTAACTCAAAACAAAACATGAAAGCATGCATGACTTATAAGGTATTGAGCTTACCCACCACCCTGATCTTTAAAAAAGGAGAACTTGTGGAGAAGGTTTCCGGCTTCAAAACCAAGGAGGAAATGGAAGAAATTATAAAGAGGATTATATAGTCAGGGAGATTTTTATTCGACTATTAACGAGAATAGGTGGTGAACTTTATATGCTCGCTAATGATAAAAATCCTGAAGTAACTGTGTCGAACCAACTTATGGACAAGTTAACAGCCGACATTGAAACTGCATTTGGGCATTGTTTAAATATGGGAACGAATTCACATGAAACTGAATTAAAGGCTAATGAAGGCTTAATAACTATTCAAGAAATGTATAACAGTAACAAGGAATATAGCGTCTATTTAAACGAAGTAGATGGTATTATCTTATCTCTACTTGACAGTACCAAGAAAATAGGCAGTGTGACCAAAACCATAGGCGACATAGCAACTCAAACTAATATGCTCTCCTTAAACGCAGCCATAGAAGCAGCCAGGGCTGGACAAGCCGGACGAGGGTTTGGTGTTGTAGCTGACGAAATTAGAAAACTGGCGGACGGTGTGTCTACATCATCCAAGGACATAGCAAAAACAGTCGAAAAGATTACCCTAGATACTTTAAGCCTTACCGACAAAATGAAAATACTCAATGATAGATTTGTAAAACAGACGGAAGATGTTGAAAACACTGGAAATGTTTTTAAAGAAATATTAAATGGTATTAGTGAATTGAGTACTAGCATTTTTGAAGTTAGCAATTCTGTCTCAAACGTAGAGCGTCTGATCAACGAAAATCCCTCGGTAAAAAGCGAAGTCGCATGATTAGCTAATGATAATTTTTATTTATTGGAGGAAAGACCATGAGATTTGCAGTAATCGGAGATATTCACAGTAACATATACTCATTGGAATGCGTGATGGACGATATTGAGACTAAAGACGTCGATTTTATCCTTTGTTCGGGGGATATAGTTGGGTATGCCCCCTTCCCGAACGAGGTTATCGACTTTCTTAGGAAAAGCAAATGTCTTTCCATTCAGGGTAACTACGACGAAGCTATTGGAAACATCGAAAGCGTATGCGGTTGTGATTATCAAGACGAAAGACAGCTTGAAATGGCTGGCTTATCGGTATTATTCACGAATATGACCGTAACTGAAAAGAACAGAACCTATTTAAAGGAACTCCCTACGGAATTGAGAATGAAAGTCGATGGGTTACAGATTTTAATGGTACATGGAAGCCATCGCAAGAATAACGAATATCTCTTTGAGGATTCGGACGAGGTTGACGAGGTTACCAAAGAGATTGCTGAAGATATTCTTATTTGTGGGCACACCCATAAGCCTTATTATAAGATCATTAACGGCAAGCATGTTATTAATTCCGGTTCAGTTGGAAAGCCCAAACATGGCAATCCGAAGGCAACCTACGTGCTTATAAATATAGCTGGTAAAAATGTCAGTGTTGATATTATCGAAGTACCTTATGATTTTGAAAAAACAGCCAAAGCTATCGAAGATAACGATATGCTGCCGAATGACTTTGCGGATCTGCTGAGAATAGGCTGATCTGCAGTGGGGACTAGAATATAAATCTCTGGGGAGACTGCTCTTAGAATTTTTATCAAAGATTGAAATACTAATGTTTTTGCTGTATTTTAAAGAAGTCGTGTTGCATTAGTTATTGGGAGGTAATAGGAATGAGAGTATTAGTCAGAGAACCGATCAAACAGCCTTTACAGTTAAAGGAGATCGAGGGGAGTCTTGAAGAAATTCAGGAGATCATCGGAGGGGATATTGAGATTGTTCCGATGACTAAAGGTTTGCTTTGTGTCTATAATGAAGATGGGAAGATGAAAGGGCTAGAAAAGAATTTTTTTCATGATTATGCTGGATGGATTCTAGGGACTGTTATCTTTGTTTCTGATGGTGGTGAAGAGTTTGGATCGCTTACTGATGGTCAGATTACATTTATTAAGGAGTATATTGGTTCCCAAGTGATTCAATAAGAAGTCATAGAATCTTATCTAACGAGATTGGCCGATTAAGGCATTGTTGATCTAGATAAAATATGGAGGAAGAGAATGAATCTTATTGGAAATGTCATTTGGCTACTATTTGGCGGTCTTATTGCAGCTATTGCTTGGTTGATCGCAGGTTTGATTTTGTGCGTAACAATTATTGGTATTCCGTTCGGTGTCCAATGTTTTAAGATTGCGAGCTTCGTATTATGGCCTTTTGGTAAGGAAATTGAACTTGGCCATTTTGGAGCAGGGGGATTGCTTTTGAATATAATCTGGCTTATCTTCTTTGGTTGGGAGTTTGCCATAGCTCATCTCGTGATAGGAGCAATTTTCTGTTTAACGATCGTGGGCGTTCCATTTGGACTTCAACATTTTAAATTTGCTCAACTTGGCCTCATACCATTTGGGGCGAAGATATACTAAAAATTAAGAGGTAGCAACTTCTGAAAATTACAAAGGGCAAAGTTTTCTGGGTGCGTCCGCGGGAACAGGTGCTATATTCTAGGAATGGTATATGCATCACTGCTTCAAGAATTTGATGAACAAGTATTTAATGCGTTAGTTGAGAAGATAGAAATTCTCACACCAACGCATTTTGTTTTTGACAGCTCAACAGGCCCTTCAGATAGATATCAAAACACATGATGATGCTTTAGACGAAAGTTTTAGTGCATACATAAAGTTAGATTCAGATTCCTTTGAAAAAGAAAAAATTGATATAATTAAACAAAAGTTAGCTGATTATATGATTTATAGGAAACAAGTATTAGACAAACATAACGGTCTGGCCTTTTTTGCGTTTTCTTGGATCTTAGGAGGAAATTGAGGAGAAATGTGGAAGGTATAAATATATAAATTAGCTGGATGTGTATGAAACTTGGGGTTCCGTAGAGTAGCTGAATCTTTTGCGCTGGAGAAAGATATGCCTTTCGTGTTAAGTTTTTGGTTAAAAAGGAGGGTTTAGGAAAGATGAGTCTGGATAAAGTACGGAATCATTTCGAAGAGGAAGCCTTCGAATACGACGAATTGATTCCTCGTATTATTCCAAAGTATATCGAGCAAAACGATGTAATGTTAACCCTTATTCCGTTTGACAGGTCAAAGGAAATAAGGGTTTTAGACTTAGGGGCTGGTACAGGCATATTGTCATATCTGATCTTAAAGGCGTTTCCTAAAGCAGGTGTTGTTGCCTTCGATTTGGCGGAGAATATGCTTGCCACATGTGAAAAGAATCTAATTTGTCAAAAAGATCGTCTCACCTTAAAGCAAGGGGATTTTGGTCAGGATGAATTCGGGTTAGACTACGATCTTATTGTATCAGGTTTGTCTACTCACCATTTAAATGATGCGGAAAAGCCAGGTTTATATAAACGGGTTTATGATGCCCTTAAACCGGGAGGGGTTTTTATAAATCGTGAAGTAGTATTAGGAGACTCGCTGGAATTAACAAACCAATATCATCACCTATGGCGTGAGTACATAAGGAGTAACGGTGAAGACGATGAAAAATGGTTTAATAAATATATCGAGGAAGATATTCCGGCACCTGTAGCAGTACAAACAAATTGGTTACAGGAAATTGGCTTTGTCGATGTTGGCTGTCATTGGCGTTATTTGAATTTTGCCGTTTTCGGTGGGAGAAAACCGTAATTTAAAGGAAAGAATACATCTGTCTAAACAATTCTAAGTGTAGCTTAGTACCCAAGAAAAAACTAACGGCCTTCAAGAAAATGAACGACTGGGGCCAGTGGAGCAAAATCAGCAAACAGGTTAATAAATTATTTAAATAACGGAAGGAAGTGAACACGCCTGGTTTATGGTTAGTGCGTAGGAAACTTCTACTAGGGATTGCTTAACGACTGAACTCAAACAAAACCGCTGCACAAGTACACTGAGTTGAAAGGCTTGTGTGGAGTGACCTTTACGGGCGACCATCAGTCGCACATCTGATGTACTTAATGGGAGCTCCATAGGCTCGTGGATGTTTGATACGAGTGTATTGACCCTAGCAGCTGAATCCTGTGATGCTACCGCTTTGTTTAGTCGGCAAAGTAAAGTATTGGGCAAATGTATAGAATTGTTCAGTATTTGGAAACCAGGATTGTACAATGAGCGTTTTGGTAGCAATTATGGCAAACCCGACCCAAGAGCAAAAACCATATTTTCTAATGGGTTCTGACTCTAAAAGAGTCAATGCGGTACCCATTTTTAATAAAGATAATGAAGTGATAGATTATGAAATTGTTTCGACAGATGAGGACGCAGAATATATCTTTGAAATTAATGATAAGCTTATCGGTATGGCAGGTTACTATGACTTCGAATTAACAAAATGCTTCATTAAATTTCTTCAAGAAAATGATAGGGAAATTGATGACCTAGCTGAATTAGCCTTTGTCTATTTGAGAGACAAAATACACAAAGAAAAGCTTCTTCCAAATTCGAGATGCATTGTCATAATAGGATGTTGCAACAATTCTAAGCCGAAATTGGCGTATTTGGTAGCGGATAAAATTAACTCAAAGTCTGAAGGAAAACAGGTTGTTGAGCCTAAAGAAGGAGAATGCTATCCATTCTTTTCTGGCAATACTAGTATTTCGAAAGACCTGCAAGAGAAGTTCATAGAAGGAGTTAAGTGTTGTATTCATTATAATCTACCGTCGGTTAAGAAAACTGCAATAGAATATTTAAAGGCGGCGGCTGCTCGATATCCAGAAACTTGCAATCAAAATATTAAGATAAAATATTTAAGATAGTTTCCCGCAACTGGAAGTATCGCGAGACTGAGCACTCACGTTATAGATCCAACATGTGCAGTTAGTATTGACTTTCTCTGCCTTAGGAAGTAAACATGTGACCAATTATTGAGGAACTTCGAAAGGGGTTCCATTTTGCTGTTCAACGGTTGGATTGTACAGCTCAGATATACAGAATAATATGGAATTCATATTATTCTGTTATTATATTAGGTAAATTGTTTAAAATGATATATAATTACTTCAAAAAGTTGAGGCGAAAAAATGCAAATAGTCAATAGGGAAGATGAAAAGACAATTAAAATTTTAATAAATGAGTTTATGGTGGTTAATAAGGTTAACTCGAAAGAAAGCATACCTATTGAGTTTTTAAAATACTTGCGTCAAGTTAACATGAAAATTGAAGATGGTGTATTGCTTAATGAATTATGGGATTTGATTGAAAAAAAGCTTGTAATAAATGATTATCGTTAATTATTTTGGGCTAGTAACTGGCTAGAGGAACTTCACGAGAGGTTTCTTTTTTTCATATTGAAGAATGGTAGACAATATTAATATTCAAGCTATTTCATAACCCTATATAATTAGCAATAAGAAATTACTCTATATGAAATTGGAAGTGAAGTTTCTTAATCCATATTTTCTACTTATTACATCTTATAGAGGAAAGAATTTTGTAGGATATGCGGATAATCGAATAATGAGGCATAGCCATGGCTTCAAGCTTTCTCCCTATCAATTCACTTAAATTCTTTGTTTTTCACTTTATTTAAAGAACAAGTGTACAATTTGCGATAAAAATTATTCCCAAAAATAGCCACAAAACCTTTGTGGATAGGCTTTCTCAAAAGATTAATCACTTTTCGATGTCACCTTATTTATTACGATTTCGACATGGCCAATAACGTATAATTACGACACCGGCAAAAAGGCACGATTACAAGATGGAAATGTGAACCGGAATACTGTTAAGGCGGGATGTCATATCGTTTCAATTACTTCTTTGGATGGATAGAGGCGGGTGATTACTCACATATATTTAAAGGAGTGTTAAAAGATGTCAAATATGTTAAATATGGCCCTTAATTTGATGGGTTTTCTTGATACGGATGAAGATGATGGTATTGAAATAGAAACTAAGTCAAGAAAGAACAACCAAAAAGTTGTTTCATTGAGTCCTAAAACGTCACAACCAACCATAGTACATATTACTCCCAAAGCATTTGATGATGTAATGGGCATTGCAAAAAGGCTTCAGGATAAAATGATTGTAACGATTAACCTCGCATTGGTGGATAGGGCTCTTAGTAAGCGGATTATCGATTTTACTAATGGTGCGATTTATGCCTTAGATGGAGGGGTTATGAAATTGGCGGATAATGTCTATTTGCTCGCTGGTCAAGGAGTAAAGTTGCAAGAACAAGACTCTTCGAACATTCCGTGGAGCAAATCAAATATTCAGTAATTAATCGAATAGTTTGTGCATGCGTGATAATGGTGCATAGAAGGTTTACTAGTTCATTGAATGAATTGATTACCAGTGTAGGACTCTATCGCTTCGGTAAGCATCTCTTTCCAAGAATGAAAATTTGTAGTCTTTAAAATATGAGCATCTATTGCTTCATCTGGGATAGACTCGTAATCTTCTGCTGACCTTACTTCAAATCCACCAGATGAGAGTAGCTTTTCAATGGAGTCATACTGTGTATATAATCGCATAAATTCGGGCGTGAATAGATCGTTGAAATAAATCTGGTCTTTTGTTTCAACGGTCCCTATTTGTTCGCAATAGGATTCACCTGCGATATCTTCGGAGCCCTCAATTATTTGTTTCATGATTTATACGTCCCCCTAAATAAGTTTTGTGCCTCCGAAGATTTTAGCTACTATCTAAAGGAGGCAAAAGGTGCGATCACCTTTATCTAGTTTTCAAGCCCCCCACTTCTATAAGCTTCTATAAGTGGGGGTGAGCCCTTCGTAGTTATCAAGAGACTTGTTGAACAGTAACTTAGAATTTTCTCATGGTATTATGTTCAAAAGTAATGGTCTTAAATCATTCCAAGTTATTCTATAACCTTGCTAAGCAAAAGATGATGCAAAAACAATATTCAGAAAGGAATTATGATGAGATTAATTATTGATTACATCTTCAATATGCTGCCGTACATGGTGATCGCAATCCCGATATTATTAATCGTCCGGATAAGGATTTATCTAGTTAGAAAAAAGCAAGAATTAAAACTAAATTATTTTCATGAATTCGGATTAGCCGCTTTTGTTTTGTTTCTGGTGGGACTAGCCTCACAAACGATTATGCCTGTTTGGGGATTGACTTCCGGAGGAATAGAAAACTCAATAAGCCATCATGACCGCATTAACCTGATCCCTTTTCAGGAATTTATAACTATTGGACGCATTATGTCAAGAGGTGGCTACCCGGATATCCGGATAATTCAATTATTGGGAAACATAGGAATGTTTTCTGTGATAGGGTTTACACTGCCTGTCCTATGGAAGCAATTCGACAAATTGCAACGAACAGTCCGAACGTGTTTTTATATTTCGCTGACGATTGAGTTTGTCCAGTTGTTTACAGGCAGATCTACGGACATTGATGACCTTATTCTTAATACTCTTGGTGGGTTGCTCGGATTTCTGCTTTACTCCGCATGTAAGAAAGCCACAAGGTCTAAAGTTTTAGATGTATTTCATTCATAATCACTCATACGCCTCGGGACACAAACTATCATGAAAATTGTTAAGACGAGATACTTCTATGTGTCAATCCAAACAGAACTCTTTGCAAAAGGTAGCAACAAGGTCTGGTATGGAGGCAATATCAGATTCGTTTTGGACCGCCTTGAAAGCTGGAGATCATGTGGTTTCGGTCCCGACGTTCAGCTTTAGCTGAACGTATTCACTAGCTTTATTTATAGAGAAATTGCTTGTCTATTTAATCCTAATTTCATATAATATAGTAATAGCTTTTTTTCTGGCAAAGAAGCCTTTGGGAAAAGTCTAACAACTTTTCTAAAGGCTTCTTTATGTTTTCTAGTTTCGGATGGAGGTGTTTCAATGCAACCTTTAATTGAGTGCGATTTAAAAAAACAAGAAATCTTTGATATACATGATACAATACGGAACAAAAAACTAATAGTTCACTTTCAGCCAGTTGTATCTGTAAGTAGAAAAACGGTCATTGGATTAGAGGGTTTGATTCGAGGTGTAAACACAGCCACAAATCAAATTATTTCGCCAATAACCTTGTTTGATGTTGCTCATTATGAAGGAGTCACAATAGGACTTGATAGGGTTTGCAGGGATAAGGTTATTGAAGCGTTTAGTTATATATATCAACGGAACGGTGATAAGCTATTGTTTCTGAATATGGATACTTCTATATTGGATAGGGTAGAAGGTTCAAATTATTTAACCAACCAAGTTAAGAATTATAAAATAAACCCAAGGAACATTGTGATTGAAATTAATGAAACAAAGGTACAAGATAATGCAGCTTTAAAAAGATTTACTGATACATATCGAAAATGTGGTTATATGGTGGCACTCGACGATGTAGGCACTGGATTTTCAAATATGGACAGAATATTACTCGTAAAACCTGATATTATAAAGGTTGATATTTCTCTCGTTAAAAGTATTCACAATGATTATTACAAACAGGGTATTTTCAAATCTCTAGTAAACCTGTCCAATAGGATTGGGGCCCTCGTTATTGCAGAAGGGGTTGAAACTGAGGAAGAGGCTATCCAAATAATGGCGCTTGGTGGACATATGATCCAGGGATATTTTTTTTCAAAGCCCCAGGAAATTTACAATGAATCAGACATCTTCTCTAATAATAAAATCGAAATCTTAATAAAAGGGTTCAAGCAATGCATGAACATACAAATTAGAGAAGAAAGACTGAAGAATGGACAATTGAATAGTATAATTCATAATTCAATTAAAGAACTTGTTAAGGTACCTTCTCAAGAATTTGAGAATAAGCTTATGAAAATTATGTGGGCAAATAAGATTATCGAATGTGCGTACATCCTTGACGAATATGGTGTACAGTTAAGTAATACGATACGTTTCTACGATAAAAATGAGGTTAAAGAAAACCTGATCTTTTATTCCGCAACGATGGGAACCGATCATTCTATGGAAAAGTATTATTATCCTTTGGTAAGTGCAAAATTAAGTAAATATATTACTGAACCCTATGTTTCACTCGCTACAGGCAATCTTTGTATAACTATTTCTAAGGTATTCAAGAATATAGATAATGAAAAGTTTATATTATGTATGGACTTTAACGCGAGTTCCAATACAGATGTACATGGGTTGATGAAAGATATAACTAAATTGAACTTAAATCTTGATATAAACGGAAAGTCAGTAACCGAGATTAATCAGATAATTAATAAAATGAATGAAGAAATTATTACAGACAGTTTAACCAATACATATAATAAACGGTACATTGAAGAAAGACTACTTGTGGATATTTCTAATGCGTCAAATAGTGAACAACCTATATCGGTTATTATGGCTGATATCGATTATTTTAAAAAAGTGAACGATACATATGGACATTTGGCGGGAGATCATGTACTAAAAGAATTCGTAAAGATTGCAAAATATAAGATTAGAAAAAGTACAGATTGGATTGCAAGATATGGCGGAGAGGAGTTTCTGATTGTGCTTTTTAATGCCGATGAGAATATAGCTCATAAGGTTGCTGAGGAAGTTAGAAAAGCTATCGAAAATGCAAAAATTCAATATAATGAAGAGCAGATTAATATTACGGCAAGCTTTGGAACATATACTATGAATTCTCCAAAAATGACTTATGAACAATTAATTGATCATGCAGATAAAAATCTTTATATAGCAAAAAACAGTGGGAGAAATAAAACTATAAGTTTATAAGAACGTTTATAAAAGAACTCGCCCCGGTTTTCATAGCTAAAAACCAGGGCGAATTTTTTGTAACGTTATTTGTTCAACTGCGTACGGATGGTGTATGCGGCATTGACTTATTATGGAGTTTTCCCTTTAGGGGCTTTTTTTGTCTTTATTTACTTTTTCGCCATTTTTCGCCGTCAATTAGGATTATAGTGGTATTTACCATCAAGAACAATCAGCGAGAATCTATCCAGAAGGGAGAAATCTACAACAAAAATGAGACAACTCTTTCTACATACGACACACTATAATATGAGACTTAGACATATCTAGTGAATGAAGCCGTTTTAGAATACGATCATGGTACAGATGATAGGCTTTTGGAGTCTTGGAGGGAGAGTATGGATGAATGAACATGGAAAACCTCTCGTTTGGTAGGCGGTCGATTCGCTGGCGGTTTTTAATTATTATAAATGTTGTTGCGATAATAGGTGTTGCAGGTATGTTGGTGTGGACGACCTATAAAATAAGGGGCGAAGCTGAGCAAGCCGCTATAGAAAAAGTAAGAGGGGACCTCCAACTCGGAAGGAGTTTGTTGGAAAGTCGATATCCCGGCCCTTGGGAGATTCGTGGTGGTCAACTATGGAAGGGCGATCTGATGATGAATGGTTTCATGGAGATTGTGGATGAAGTAGGGAGTAAAACGGGAGATACATGCACGATTTTTCAAGGTGATGTTCGGGTGGCAACCAACGTAATGAGAGATGGTAAACGAGCAGTTGGCACTAAGGTCGCGGATGAGGTCGCGAAGGTAGTTTTGGGCGAAGGAAGAGAGTATCTGGGAGAGGCCGATGTGGTAGGGATAAAATATCAAACGGCCTACATGCCGATTCGGGACAAGGAAAACCGGGTGGTAGGGATTTGGTATGTCGGTGCCAATAAGAGTGTTATCGATAAAATGATCTTGGAAGCACTGCGTGAGACTGTTCTAATCTTTGTATCAATATTAGTAGTTTTGATTCTGGCATTGTGGAAATTAACTGGTACCCTAATCCGACCGATCAGCGCTTTAGTGCAGGCAGCGAAACGACTGGCGGCAGGTGACCTAGAAACGGCACTAACAGAGTTTTCGACGGATGAAATTGGCTATTTGTCCATTACTTTCGAGGAGATGCGCGTTAAACTGCGGAAACACACTCTCCAATTAGAAGGAATGGTCCATGAGCGTACTGTGGAACTACAGGTGGCAAACGACGACTTACTAGAGCGAGAGAAAAAAACTCAGATGGAGCTCTCGTTGGCGGCACGGGTGCAGCAGGATTCGCTACCCACCCCTTTTGACGGAGACAAAGTGCGTGTAGGTACAATCTTTGAGCCTTATAGTATGGTTAGTGGAGATTTCTTCAACTATAAGTGGTTTAAGGAAGAAAATAAACTGTGCGGATACATAATTGATGTGAGTGGACATGGTATGGCGACGGCCTTACAAACCGCAACCTTTAAAATGATGTTGGATAACGTCCTACTTACTGGAGAAAAGATCGAATCAGGTGTACTTAAGATTATAAATAAAAAAATAATGCCCTATTTATATGAGGGTACTTTTGTAGCCTTATTATACTTTGAATTTGATTTTCAAGCAGCTACTCTTAAACTTATCTCAGCGGGAATAACTCTATTTTTAGCAGCCAAGCCCCATGATTGTTCTCTAGTCCCTATATCTGGGTGTTATCTCGGTCTGATTGATAATCCTGATATCGAAATGGAAATCATGCCAATTAAAACAGGGGAGATCTATTGTATGATGAGCGATGGGGCATCTGATCTACTAGAATTACATGGCCTGCAGAAGCAGGGAAGTTTTACAGAATATATGAACTGGTTAGTGAAACTGGCGGAAAGTCCTGAAAGAAAAGATGATTTTTCTGTTATTTGTATAGAGATCCTCCAGAAAAAGAAGGAAACAAAGTTTTAGGATATGGATAAATTTATAGTTGACAATATCAGCAAAGTGAGTTATTATAACAAAGCGCCAAACGACGCGTAGTAATTGAATAGTAACGAGGACAAAACCTTCGACTCTTCAATAGAACTTTTAAAGATTAGTATTGACAAAACAGGCTGAAAGTGATAAAATTAAATTCTGGCCTTAACGGTCGAAGAAATTCAATGGTCTTTGAAAACTAAACAACAAGGACAGCCAATGAGAGAAACTCGCAAGAGTTTCAAAAACAATGAGCAAGTCATCATCTTCTTCAATGAAGTTGAAATAACTTTTTATGGAGAGTTTGATCCTGGCTCAGGACGAACGCTGGCGGCGTG
>Ga0074193_1002892_pt1 | contig 14084 bp, 13 predicted proteins | sample EPASupsiteHSE605_FD_64523 | JGI IMG/M metagenome (GOLD analysis project Ga0074193, IMG submission 64523) | Bioremediated contaminated groundwater from EPA Superfund site, New Mexico - Sample HSE6-05 | ecosystem: Environmental > Aquatic > Deep subsurface > Groundwater > Contaminated ... | reverse complement strand
GGTCCAATTTACAAGATTCAATTTACAAGATCTTTAATTTACAAGATCCAATTTACAAGGTCCAATTTACAAGATTCAATTTACAAGATCTTTAATTTACAAGATCTTTAATTTACAGGGTTAATACAAAGCCACATTACTCTCCACGTCACAGTATCTATTACCCGGCCTTATAACTTTGGACGTTGGCTGTAGAATTTCTCAACATTGGCTTCGATATTGGCTGTTACATATTACACAATAAATTTCCATATACCTTTTTATATAATTATGATGTATTATTATATGCCTTTTTCCAGATAGGATTCTTTTTAAAGAGGAAAGGCAGTATATGTCGATTTTAAATAGTAAGGTGCACTATAACACTTTCATATCATGTAGAACACTATATATTGTAACACTAGAACTTAACATGATGAGTTAATTGGCGTAGAACCTCAGACGCACAATTATATATTAACAATATTAGAGTTTATAGATGAATAATATCAATAGTAAAAACTTAAAGACATGTTTTCTCAACAGTCTTGTATCTGCTGTTTAATTCAAAATTTATACCTAATATTTATACTCAAATTTATAATAAAGTTTATACTAATTTAGCTTAATTTATAGTCGTTTAAATTTAATTAACAACTTTAGCAGGCTAAACTAATTAGCCTGATTCACAATACTTTACGTTTAATTCATGAATAGTTAAGCTTAATTATAACCTGTTCAGCTCAATAACTCGGAGAATTCCCTTGAATGGCACAAGCATTGCATTAAGTATTTTTTTACTGTATTGGTTCGCAATTTCCGTTCTTGACAGGAAAGGTATTCTGGAGAAGTATAACATAAGCACCTTCGGGCCGCTTCCCATTCTGATGATCAGGACAACTAAGGGCCTCAAACTACTGGATGTACTGGCCCGTCCGAAGTCTTACTGGAGAATCTTTGCAAACCTTGGAATCTTGCTGATGTTTGTAGGCATGATTGCGATGTTTCTGGTCATAGTTATCTCGGATCTTGGGCTGTATACTTCTTTCCTTAGCGGAAATGTGCCTGAGCCCGGAAAGTATAGTTCTCCGAGAAACATCTTTCTCATTCCTGGATTAAACGAGTTCATTCCTTTAACCTGGGGAGCTATTGCTCTCATAGTCACGCTTGTCGTGCACGAGTTTTCGCATGCAATTCTTTGCAGAGTTGAAGGCATCAGGGTCAAATCGATGGGTATACTGTATGCTCTGGTCCCTATAGGAGGCTTTGCTGAGCCTGACGATGAACAGCTTTTCGGGACGAAAGAGAAAACAGAAAGAGAACTTCCTCTGACAGCTACAATCAAAGAAATTGAGCAATGGGAAAAAGAAGAAGAACTAAGGCAAAAAACTGAGAAAACAAAGCCTGATGAACCGAAATCCGATCCTGTAATAGGTGCAACAAGAATTCAGAGATCCCGGATTCTTGCAGCAGGCGTTATGGCCAATTTTAGCGTGGCTTTTATCGCTCTCCTGCTCTTCTTCGGGCCTGTACTGGGGGCAATTGCTCCCTTAAGTGATGCCCTGATCTTAAATGTAAACGAAAGTTCTCCGGCTGACCATGCAGGGCTTGAGAAAGGCATGATAATAACGCAGATTAACTATACAAACATCACGACTGCCGAAGATCTGCAAACATACCTCGAAAAAACTCGGCCAGGAGACACAGTCCGTATCCTTGCGGTAAAAAATGATACGGTTTCCACACATGACTTGCAGGTCGCATCAGTCCCTGAGGACTATGTTGGTGGAGTGCCCGTAGGAGGAATTGTCTCTGGAAGTCCCGCAGAAGCTGCAGGGATCAAAACCGGAATGACAATGATCAGGATCGACAACACGAAGATGCAAAACGTTACAAGTTTCGTAAATTTCATGGAAACTACCAGGGCAAACCAGACCGTAGAAGTAGAACTTCTCCCTCCTGAAAACTACACAGGCAACCTCACTGAAAAAGGCACGGTTGTTTTCGATGTGCAGCTGTCAGCCAATCCGGAAAATAACTACGGTTTCCTTGGAGTCATTTACGGGAATAACGCAGTTACGGAATTCCCGATGCTCGGAATCTCCGTGTTGACGCCTCAAGCAAAAGTGTATCTTGAAGCCCTGAAGCAAATCCCGTCCTTGCTAACCATGCCTGCAGGCTGGCTCATTCTCTTTGGACTTCCCATATATGGATTTGCAGGAGAAGGATTCCGGGGTTTTTCAGGTACCTTCATGCAGTTTTACCATCCGGTTGGCTGGGCAGAACCTCTGGGAATAGGAATTTTCTGGATTGCAAACACACTGCTCTGGGTTGGCTGGTTGAACTTTTATGTCGGACTGTTCAACTGCTTGCCTGCCGTACCTCTGGACGGAGGACATGTGTTTAAGGATTCTATCTATTCCTTCATATACCGGTTCACAAGGAATGACTCAATCTCGGAAAAGGTCTCAAACTCTATTACAGCGAGCTTTTCGATGTTAATCCTGTTCTCGTTTGTGTTTATGATACTTGGGCCTTATGTAGGACAATGGATTTGAAACGTTTTAGATTGCCTCATTTCCTTTGCCTTCAAGGAAACAGAAGGCCTGGGTTAACATTTTTTCCATTTACATAATTTTTTTCTTGCTCTTGTACAAAAAAATATCAAGAATATATTATGGTTAAAGACATTACTTATATGTTAATCATCATTAATATCTATAAAACCTCTCAACTTAATTTGTTCAGGAAATTCAGGCAGGACTTTAACAGTGTTTACCTCAGGAAGAAGAAAAATAGGTATGAGATCAAGGTTTTGGAGGTTACTCCACAAAAAGCGTAATTTTGTGTATAGAATCGTAGCAGTGCTTGTGCTTATTACTTATATATTTATTTTTGAATACCTGATGATTCTTGAGAACCAGTTAGAAAACGCAGATCCGATAACTGCACTCTACTGGGCAACATCTACCTATGGCAATGTGGCTTTTAATTCCCCAGCAGGGAGACTTTTTTCAGTAATTGTACAGCTTTCAGGTATCGTCTTGATTTCGGGTTTTCTTGTAACCTACGTTGTTACTCCCTGGGTGGACAGAATTATCAAGTTCAGGCTGCCAAGAAAAGTTTCTGTCGGCATAAAAGATCACATAATTATCTGCGGATATAATCAACTGGTTGAAACCCTGATAGACGAATTTAATGAGGAAGATATTCTTTTTGTAATAGTTGACGAAGACGAAGAGCTCATCAGGGAACTTGTTTATAAAAACATTCCCTGCATTTTCGGATCTCCGAGTGATAAGCAAACCCTTACGAATGCCGGAATAGAAAAAGCCAGACTCCTTATTGCAAATAAATCGGATGAAAGAAATGCAAATATCGTTTTGACTGCCAGGGAATTTCCGCATATGAATATTATTGCGATAGTTGAAGACCAATCTAACACCAGATACCTCAAATATGCAGGAGCTGATACGGTCGTTTCTCCCAAATCGATGTTCGGGCAGTTTATCGGAAAGAAGGCAATGGACAGGCTTGTAAGCAGGGTAACTGGAGCGACTGAAATCTTTGATGGTGTCCATATTGTTGAATTCCCTATTTATCTGAAAAGTCCTCTTATAGGCAAGTCACTTAAGGAAATATCGAACCAGCATCTCACGAGTGCAAAGATCGTAGGAACCTGGAATAGCGGTACTCTGTCTTTTGACCCCAAGGAAGAAGATCTTGTCAGGGAGAATACCGTTTTGCTAGCTGTAGGAACCCGTGAAGAGCTTTCAAAACTGAAGAGACTGACACACTGACCGAGTATTCAAAAGAAGAAACTGACACTGACTGAGTATTTCAAAAGAAGAAACTGACACTGACTGAGTATTCAAAACTGAACTGAGGAAGCTGACATATTAACTTGAGATCCAAAAAAATAAATTGTCGACCATTCCGACAATTTGATATATATAACAAATTTATTTGCATAAACTTGTAAAAATCGAGTTTTAAAGATGAAAACTCGAAACTGAATTTGATAAGTGCAATTTTACAGAATATGGGAGCAAAAATGGAGTCAAAAGGGCATCTTATCTTACTGGGATACGGGGATGTTGGAAAGAGCATAGTAGATACACTTTACGGAAGTCCATTCCGTTTTGTAGTTGTGGACGCTAATGAGAAGGTTTTTGAAAACGTAGACTTCGAACATCTTGTCGGGAACGGGGCAGATGAAGACATATTGATTGCAGCCGGAGTAAAAACAGCTTCTTTTGTATTTGTGGCTCTTAATGATGATACCAATGTTATTTTTGCAACTCTTATTTCGAGAAATCTGAACCCGGAACTAATCATTGTAGCAAGGGCAAATTCCGTAAAATCGATTGAAAAGATCTACAAAGCAGGAGCTGATTACGTAGGTTCTCTTTCCATAGTAGCCGGGCAGATGCTTGCCAAAATGACTGCAAACTGCATGGGAAAAAGCTGTAGAATCGATGAAGACATAATGCTTTACGAGGGAATAGAAATCGAGAAATGTCGCGTTGATAAAGGTTCTCCTCTTGATGGCAGATCAATAGAAGAACTTGACCTGGAAGGACGGATCGGGTGTACTATAGTAGGTATAGAACGCGGAAAAATCGTCATAACTGCTATTAAAAAGCAGACAACAATAAGGGCAGGAGACATTATTGCAGTTGTCGGAAGCAGCAAGCAGATTTTAGAGTTTAAGGAAAAATATGTCAATTAAAAAATTTTTTAAAGTTTATTTGATGACCTGATTAAAACGAGCAAATCTAGCTTTAAAGTTCATTTGATAATCTGATTAAAATGAATAAATCTGGCTTTTAAACTTTTACTTAACTCGTTGATAAGACCTATTTAACTCATTTTAAACTTATTTAACTTATTTTCAGACTTACTTAACTACTTTTAGACTTATTTACTACTTTTAGACTTATTTACTACTTTTAGACTTATTTAACTCATTTTCAAGCCTTACTTAATATTATTTAAGATTTACTAACATCATTTTAAAATTTACTTAACATCATTTTAGAACTGGTTTAACTCTTTTCCGGCACACAACAAATTTCTTATAGAAGACTATATTACTCAAGACATATTACAATAAATAAGAAACTTATCTGTGGTTAAGATGTGATAATATGGAGAGTTTATCTACAGGGATCAAAGGGCTGGATACGCTAATGGACGGAGGCTTCCCTAAAGGAAAAAGCATTCTGGTTACGGGTCCTCCAGGCTCCGGAAAAACAGTTCTTGGAATTCATTTCCTGCACAGAAGCTGCAAGGAAGGCAAGAGGTGCATACTGATTCTTACAAGGGAACTTACGGAAGACATCTTCAGCCAGTCCCGGAGCCTTAACCTTGACCTCAAGCCTTTTGTGGAGAGAGGACAGCTCAGTATCAAGAATATTTTTGAAGACAAAATGAACAAAATCAAAAGCGCTTCCAAATTCGGAAAAGGTCTCTGTGCTGTGGATACGGATATAATCGAGTATATCAGTTCCTTATCTTCGAAAGTTGATGTCATGGTTATCGACAATATAGGGGTAATAGCCATAAATCATGACATAAGAGACTTTGCCGATGAGTTCAATTCAATAAACATTATACTTCTTAAAAACGGGTGCACAAGTCTTTTTATTATGGATGAGGACTCCTATAACCTCACCCACAGGCTTACTGGCTACATGGTTTTCGGGCTAATCCGACTTACTTCACAGGAGAACTTCAACTCAGGAAAGACAAAGAAATACCTTTACATTGAGAAAATGCGGGATAAGGCTGTTCCGGTCCAGTATTCTCTATTTGATATTACCCCGGAAGGAATAAGAATTATTACAGGTATGAACGACTTACTGGAAACATGAAATGTCCTGCTTTCGGGTTATTATCATTTCCTTAACCTGAAATTTACGGAAAAAACAGACTTCAAGCTTAGTGAAAATAGAGTTTTATCCTGCTTTTATGAGGAATTCACAGCAATCGTTCTTATTCCCTATGGTCTTTAACGCCTCTACCCTGAAGTCAGAGTCCACTTTCAAAGTTATATTCGAGAATATTTTACGTGTCAAAGTGCATAAAATAGGGTTTTTACGGGCTTCTTCTTCTTTCCAGGGACACTTTGTTCCCCTGACTACCCACGAACTTTCTTTTTTACTCTTTTCAGAGGAAAAGCTTCCACCCAGCTGGTTCATAATCTCGGCACAGATTTTGCCTGCATAAGCGAAGTCCAGTTCCCTTTTTTCCAGGTGATATGTTTCAAGCAGCGTTTTTTCGACCATACTTGTCATCTGGTTAATTAGGACCTTCTTCTCCTCATCGGAAACAACCCTGAGCAGTGTTGGAATGATTGCGGTAAGGATACTCTGTACCCTGTTTTTTATCTCAAGGCTGTTGCGGTCAGCTACCAGCCGGTCATGCATGCACTTTACCCTGAGTAAGGACTTCACGCGAGTCTTGAGCTCAATCCTGTTTATTGGTTTCATAAGGAAATCATCAGCTCCGGCTTCAATTCCCTTTATCCGGTCTTCAATATCGGAAAGAGCAGTGAGCATCAAAATAGGGATGAACTGAGTTTCAGGGTTGTTTTTGACAATTTTACAGACCTCGTAGCCGCTCATTTCAGGCATCATGACGTCCAGCAAGATCATGTCGAGATTTTCTTCCTTTAATTTATGGATAGCTTCCTTTCCACTACTGGCAGTAATAACATCATAAGGTTCGGCTGAAAGGTAAGCTCCTATGAGTTCTATGTTCTCTAGCATATCATCGACGATCAGGATTTTAGGTTTGCTTTTTTCCTCTTCTAAGGCTTCATCCCCCAGACTCACGAATTACAACTCCTTCCGATGTGATTTCAAAAATAGACATTTCAGGAGAAATAGGGGTACTGCGCATCTTGGGTATGCTCAGATAACGTTCCATTTTTCCAAGATATGAGTTTTCCCTTACCAGCAGGTGGATAGACCCATATACCGAGTACTCAGCAAGCTGATAAGTCATGTTGTGTGCGGACTCGTCCATTATTAAAAGAGTAGTACAACCTTTTTTTCTTACCAGGTAGTTCAACGCATCAAACTGGTCTCTAAGCCTCCTTATGGAAGTCCTGAGCACAAAGGTACCTATATTATCTATAACAAGGCATTCCGTTCCTTCACGTATTAACTCTACAAGACTCGGAATTTCAAGGTCCAGGCTTTCAGGCTTAAACCCGTATCTGGTCTGTCCTATTATTTCAGAACGGCTTTCGAAGATATTTTGTATAATAAGCTGTCCGCTCTCATAGTATATTGTAAGGTCGCGCCCTAGCAGGCTTGCCTGGTAGATAATATCTTCAGGAGTTTCCTCAGTTGCGATAATCATACATTTCCTGCCTTCAAGACAGTTTTTATAAATGAAATGGATTCCGATGATTGTTTTCCCGCTTCCTGCTATACCGGTTATAAGAGTTACTTTATTTGCAGGATAACCTCCACTCAACTTCCTGTCCAGCTCCTCTATGCCTGTTGAAACTCTCTCCATTTTTGTAAATCCCCACTCTTTCTTTACTTTACCCTTATAGCTTCCCCGAATGTGAATTATTTTAGATTATTAACTTGAAGGCTTAAAACAGTCTCTAAATGACCCTGGATTTAGAAACTGTTTATAACTAAAGAAGCGTTTATTATTTTTCATTAATTTTACAGTAATTTCATGAAATTTTTCTGACTATTTTGATTAAGATTGTACTGCTAATTCTGTCACACTTCCTATATATTTTTATTTATTCATACTTCCAGCTACTTCCTGACCTATTTTTTTAGACCTGTATTCCCTGCTGTCTTAATTTTGAGAGAAAAGTTTAATATAGATAGCTTCTATCAATAGTGCTGCATCAAGGGCTCGTAGGGTAGCCAGGATATCCTAATGGGCTTCGAAGTAAGACTATTACGAAGATACCCATTGACTCGTGTTCGAATCGCGGCGGGCCCGTTTATTTATTTTTACCTCTTTTTTCTATTCTGCGAAATAGATGTATTTTTCCAGATTGTCTATTTCAGATTACTTCTTTAAGCAGAAACATGCAGGATATTTCTTACTGAACTTAATTCTGGTTTTAAGTTGGTTTAAAGTCTGTTTTTAATTAGCTTCAGGTTATTTTCAAACTGCCAGAATTCATAGACATAAGAGTTTTAAGTCTGTTTTAAATTGGTTTCGGATCTGGTTTTAAATCTGATATTAGATTTCGCGATCGATCTCAAAATTATATCAGAGTCAAATTAATATATTGAAATGATATATCTCTTTATGGGGAAGGAAAACAAAGCAATAAAGTAGTTATGGGGGAGGGAAACAAAGCAGAAAAGTAGTTATGGGGAAGGGAAACAAAGCAGAAAAGTAATTTTCTGGTGAGACGAGACTTATAAGGCAATATAATAACTGTTTACGAAGTTATTTCTTGACACTCAATGCCGTTATAAGTTTTCTTTATTGTTTCATAGTCAATGTGGGTTTTATGGCATGGGCAGATTGGAGTTTTTACTAAATTCTTAGTTCTTACGAACCGGACTTCAGGAAAAGAAAACTCCAAAACCGAATATAATGCAAGCTTGGGGGAGCTGTTAAAATGGCAGATAATAGTAGGGAGCCCTTGAATCTCGGTACGGTTATCTCGGTGCGCGGCAGCATCGTAGATATATTGTTCGAAAAACACTTGCCACATGTATATACGCTGCTACGTGCAGGAAAAGAAAAACAGATTGCCATAGAGGTTTTGACCCAGCTTGACACACATCGCGTTCGAGGAATTGCTCTGACTCCTACCGAGGGGCTTGCTCGAGGCATGGCAGTGGAAGATACAGGCGGGCCTTTAAAAGCGCCTGTTGGTAGGGAAATCCTTTCGCGAATGTTCGACGTGTTTGGAGATACCATAGACCGCAGGAAGCCTCCGTCGAATGTCCAGTGGCGCTCAATCCACCAGGCTCCGCCGCCGCTGATGAGTCGGTCCACTACGTCTGAAATCTTCGAGACCGGTATCAAAGCTATAGATGTGCTGGTGCCTCTTGAGCGCGGAGGTAAAGCAGGTCTATTCGGAGGAGCGGGCGTTGGCAAGACGGTGTTGCTAACCGAGATGATTCATAACGTAGTCAAGCAACACCAGGGAGTAAGCATATTTTGCGGAATAGGTGAACGTTGTCGAGAAGGAGAAGAACTTTACCGTGATATGAAAGATGCGGGTGTGCTTCCGAACACGGTTATGGTGTTCGGTCAGATGAATGAACCACCAGGAGCTCGTTTTCGTGTAGGTCATACGGCACTGACAATGGCAGAGTACTTCAGGGATGATGAACACCGAGATGTACTACTGTTGATAGATAACATTTTCAGGTTTATTCAGGCTGGTTCTGAAGTATCCGGCTTGATGGGACAGATGCCTTCACGTCTGGGATATCAGCCTACATTAGGAACTGAATTATCCGAGTTAGAAGAACGCATATCTACTACTGATGCCGGAGCCATAATGTCGATTCAAGCAGTGTATGTGCCTGCTGACGATTTCACTGACCCTTCGGCTGTGCATACATTCTCACATCTCTCGGCATCAATTGTCCTCTCTCGCAAAAGGGCAAGTGAGGGGCTTTATCCGGCCATTGACCCTTTGCAATCAAATTCCAAAATGGCCACAACTGGCATTGTTGGTGAAAGACATTATCGTCTGGCCCAGGAAATCCGGCAGACGCTTGCGCAATACTCAGAACTCAAGGATATTATCTCAATGCTTGGCATGGAGCAGCTATCCGCAGAGGACCGCAATGTAGTTGCTCGCGCCCGCCGCCTGGAACGTTTCCTGACACAGCCATTTTTCACCACTGAGCAGTTCACAGGCATTAAAGGCAAATTTGTCAGTCTTTCAGATGCGCTCGAAGGCTGCGAACGTATCTTGCGTGACGAATTCAAAGACTACCCAGAAAGTGACCTCTACATGATAGGAACAATTGACGAAGCAATAGCCAAAAAATCAAATCGGGAAAAATCATGAACTCAGAACTCATGAACCTTACGATTCTTCTGCCTTATCAGGTCTTTGCCGAAAAGAAAGGTGTATCACGTATAGTTGCAGAGAGCCGTGAGGGTTTATTTGGACTCTTGCCACACAGACTCGATTGCGTTGCGGCTCTGCAGCCTGGGATTCTCACCTACGAAACCGAATCAGAGGGCGAGGTTTATGTGGCAGTCGATGAAGGCGTACTCATCAAGACTGGTCAGGATGTACTTGTCTCGGCACATGATGCTATTTTCGGAACGGACTTAAGCCAGTTGCATGAGGCGGTAGAAAAAGAGTTTCTGACCTTAGATGAGAACGAGCAAAAAATTCGTTCGGTAATGGAAAAACTGGAAACCGGGCTTATACGTCGCTTATCGGAGTTTCGGAATGTCTGACAGACCATCAGAGAAACCTTTGAAGGACGAGTCAACTCTGGCCCGTCAGATTGAGACAAAAGCTAAACGCAAGCTCAGGGCACAACGTCATGTGGACAGGACTATCTGGCTTGGTTTAGGTATGATGGGGCTTATAGGTTGGTCGGTAGCGGTTCCGACACTAATTGGCGCTGCAATCGGGCTCTGGTTAGATAAACACTATCCAGCAAGCTTTTCCTGGACACTCACAATGCTGATTATCGGCCTATTTATCGGCTGCTTGAATGCATGGCACTGGGTAGCTAAGGAGCGTAAAGAAATGCAAGAGGAACAGGAGGATTACAATGAATGAAATATTAAACCTTGTTCTGTCTCTGGTAGCCGGTTTTCTTTTTGGAGCTATTTTCTTCGGAGGGCTCTGGTGGACGGTTCAGAGGGGACTTTCGTCCGGAAGACCTGCTTTCTGGTTCTTTGGCAGCCTGTTTATACGGATCATTATTGTCATAGCCGGGTTCTACTTTGTCTCGAATGGCCACTGGGAGAGATTGCTAACATGCTTGTTTGGATTTTTTGTTATGCGTCATATAGTAGTTAGACTCACCAGACTGTCAGAGGAAGACCCGAACCAATTGACAAAGGAGGCCAGTAATGCGACTTAGTCCTGACGAGCTGATTTTCTGGCAGTATGGTTTTATCAAACTCGATGCTACGATCGTATATACCTGGGGATTGATGCTTGTAATGGTAATTGGCTCAAAAACCATTACAAGCAAACTCTCTACAGGTCTGGAACGTTCTCGCTGGCAAAATATTCTGGAAATTATTGTTACAGGCATCCTGGAACAAATAGAGGACGTTGGCCTGGACCAACCGAAAAAGTATCTGGGCTTTTTAGGCACGCTCTTTCTGTTCATTGGTGTGGCTAACCTTTGCATTATTATTCCAGGCTATGAACCACCAACAGGGTCTCTCTCAACTACGGCTGCACTTGCATTATGTGTGTTTGTAGCTGTGCCACTTTTTGGTATAGAAGAGCAGGGAGTTGGTAACTACCTTAAGACCTACACAGAGCCGACGATCATCATGCTGCCGTTTAATATTATAAGTGAAATCTCACGCACGCTAGCACTGGCAATTCGTTTGTTTGGTAATATCATGAGTGGCACGATGATTGTTGCCATTCTGCTGACAATCACACCGTTCATATTTCCGGATCTCATGATCGCTCTTGGTCTGCTCGTTGGTATGGTGCAGGCGTATATTTTCAGCGTTCTGGCTACAGTTTACATAGCAGCTGCTACACGTGAGCATAAGCACAGGCCGAAACAGGAGCAAAAGACTGCTGAACAGGAGTAGATGAATCGAAACAACAATAACAACGGAAGGAAACACTATGGCTTTGGATAATTATACAACTATAATTGCGGTGGCGTCAATTGTCACCTCCGGTATCACGATAGGTATCGGAGTTATAGGGCCCGCAATTGGTGAGGGGCGTTCGGTCGCAACAGCACTGAGTTCTATGGCACAGCAACCCGATGCATCCGCAACAATAACCAGAACTTTGTTTGTAGGACTGGCTATGATTGAGTCTCTGGCAATCTACTGTTTTGTGGTTTCTATGATTCTTATCTTCGCCAATCCGTTCTGGAGCCGTGCACTTACCTGAAATAGTGAGGAAAATAGTCATGCCGCTGATCGATTGGTTTACTGTCATTGCGCAGGTAATCAACTTCCTCATCCTTGTATGGTTGTTGAAACGTTTTCTTTACAAACCGATACTTAGTGCAGTGGATGCGCGTGAGAAGAAAGTAGCAGATGAACTTAAGAATGCGGACGCAAAAGAAGCAGAAGCACAAAAAGAGAAAAATGAGTTTAAGCAAAAGAACGAGGAGTTTGACCAGCAGCGTAATGCCCTGTTTAACAAGGCAAAAGAAGATGCAAAAGCTGAACGTCAGCGGCTTTTCGAACAGGTAAGGAAGGAAGCCTCCGATTTGAGAGCAAAACAACAGGAGGCATTAAGGAACGAAGAACAGAATTTAAGTCAGGAAATTGGCCGTCGGACCCAGCAGGAAGTTTTTAACATCGCGCGAAAAGTACTGACCGATCTGGCTGGAACCAGCCTGGAAGAACGCACGGTTGATGTATTTGTTCAAAGGCTGCACAGCCTGAAAGACGATGAAAAAAAACAGTTAGCTTCAGCGCTTGGTGCATCATCAGGTCAGGTGCACATTCGTACTGCGTTTGATCTTCCACAAGCACAGCGTGATTCGGTTAAAAAGACGATTAAAGAAACTCTTGGTATAGAAACTCAACCCATGTTTGAGACTGCACCGGACCTTGTCAGTGGCATCGAACTAACCACAGACGGACAAAAAGTAGCGTGGAGCATTGCAGATTATCTCTCATCACTACAAAAAAGTATAGATGATCTTATAAAAGAAAAGACCGCGAGTAAAGCCAGAGCTGAGCCTCAAACCAAAAATAACAAACTCAGGCTTGAAAACGAACCGGAGACTGAACAGGAGCCTGAAACCGAGACTCATAAACCCAAATCAAAAACCGAATCCGAAGTCGAAACCAAACCAGAAATTGACTATAATAAACCCGAGTCGAGAAAAGAGCCAGAGGTTGAACAGGAATCTGGTGCAGAACAAAAACCTGCAACAGAACAGGAATCTTCTAAACAGCAGTCTGGAGCTAAGTCCGAATCCGTGGCTAAGCAGGAGACAAATTCCAAACCAGAGCCAATATAAAGAGCCAGTGAACATGGAACCTAAAAATCTTAAGGACATTTTTGATAACGTTTTCACCGAAATACATCAGGTCAGAGAATCAGTAACTCCCTCGCTCACTCCAAAGGAGGTGGGCAGAATTTTGACAGTTTCTACAGGTATCGCAAATGTATCTGGCCTTCCTACTGTAGGTTTCGATGAACTTATAAAGTTTCCAGGGGATTTGTTTGGAATCGCATTTAATGTCGATGAAAAAGAGATAGGTACCGTTCTACTGGGTGAGTACTCACATCTGCATGCTGGAGATCAGGTTGAACGCACTCGGCGGGTTATGGATGTTGCTGTAGGCGAAGAACTGCTTGGACGAGTTATTGACCCGTTAGGTCGTCCGCTTGATAACAAAGGTCCAGTAGTTTCAAGTAAGCGCTTACCCATCGAACGTCCAAGTCCGGCAATTATGGACCGATCTCCTGTTACCGTGCCTCTCCAGACCGGTATCAAAGTTATTGATGCATTAATCCCAATAGGACGTGGCCAGAGAGAATTGATTTTAGGGGACCGTCAGACTGGAAAAACTGCAATTGCAATCGATACTATTCTCAACCAGCGCAATTTTAATGTCCTGTGTGTGTATTGTGCCATTGGTCAGCGCGCATCTGCAGTTGCCAGAGCAGTGGCAAACTTACGGGAAAGGGGTGCAATGGACTATACGGTTGTTGTTGTAACTGAAGGCAACGACCCATCAGGACTAATTTATATTGCTCCTTATGCTGCGACCAGTATTGCAGAATATTTTATGGAAGCAGGCCGAGATGTGTTGATTGTTTACGACGACCTGACCAATCATGCACGCGCCTATAGAGAACTTTCATTACTGCTTCGTCGTCCTCCCGGAAGAGAAGCATATCCCGGTGACATCTTTTATATTCACTCACGACTGCTGGAGCGGTCCACGCACCTGCT
>Ga0074193_1002890_pt1 | contig 14105 bp, 12 predicted proteins | sample EPASupsiteHSE605_FD_64523 | JGI IMG/M metagenome (GOLD analysis project Ga0074193, IMG submission 64523) | Bioremediated contaminated groundwater from EPA Superfund site, New Mexico - Sample HSE6-05 | ecosystem: Environmental > Aquatic > Deep subsurface > Groundwater > Contaminated ... | reverse complement strand
CGGGCAGGTTTACCCCCTCGACTCGCCGGCAATCATTGTAAACAACAGAACCATAGCGCCACTACGCTTCGTTAGCGAGGCCTTGAACGCAAAGGTCACCTGGACGCAGGGGGACGATGGCGGCAGGGTGAACATCAGCTATGGGGAATAGTATTTACCGAATTCGTAGATAGCCTACACAGCTATAAATAATCAAGCTCTGTCTAATAGGCAGAGCTTGATTATTTTTGTTCGGAAGCTATTTTAAAGCCATTACTATCTTTGTCAGAAGCTCGCTCTCGGGCGCCTCGTTCGGGGAATTATAGTAAAATTCGTAATACACACCTTTTTGTTCATAGCCTTTTTCTTCAATCCATTTAAACATCTCATTGTAGGGCTCTTCCATTTGACTGTATGCCCCTTTATACATACAGGACACATACTTACCCTGGGGGATTTCATTGGATTTAATTTCACCCTTGGCGGGCAAAGACTTCGCAACAGGAAAACCAATCTCCAGGTCTAAATCCTGCATATCAAGGTTGTAATAAGCCGTAAACGGGACATCTGACGGCGGTTCGCCGAGTTCGGCCATATACTGCATAATTTCTCCGTAGGCTTGGCCAATTACTTGCGGCAAGTTTTCCATTGCGGTTCTTGTTCTAATGGATAAAACTGGTTGCGCCTTTTGTTCGTTTAACTCAAATTCATAACTAATCATTATTCCTCCCCTGCATTTAGCTATTCAATTTTCCACGCATTATCACAATCCTTACATCGAAGCATTCCTTTATTAAAAAGGCTCACGAAAGCAAACAAAAGGAATACCGCCGTACCTAGCCATAGAAATTTCAGGTACAAATAACCCACTAACGAAAACAGTCCTGCAATGATCAGAAGTGTACCTATAACGTTAGATTTACTCATTTTCCGAACATTATTTGAGCCACAGCCCGGACAGGTATAATTAATTTCCTCCATGAACTATATCACCCCATTTGCATCTTGATTATATAAAAAAATATGTATTTATACTATACTGAAAATATACATAAAAAGGAATAGTGATTAGGAATGGGTGATACTTTTGTCTAAAAAACTCGCCGAGCTTTTTGGCCAAGTTTCTAGAAAACATCCCCGCCATCAGACAAAGATATTTCCATGGCAAAATGGCAATCGGCCAAGGGCCTCTACTGTAATAAACTACCTTCATTAAGTTGAAAAGGCGAGCCTTCATGGAAAAGAGTATCGAAACTGTTAAACCAGACAAACGGCTTACTGCTGTTTGCGGGTTGTTTTGCCCCGCCTGCAGCGTATATATAGGCGCCAAAGAAGACCCGGAAAGGCTTAATGGGATGGCAGAACGTTTACAGCAGCCCCTTGAAAAAGTAACCTGCAATGGTTGCCGTTCAGATAAGCGGTCCTTTTACTGTGAGCATTACTGTACGATGTTTAAATGTGCTGCTGACAAAGGAATAGACTTTTGCGGCACCTGTAAAGAATATCCCTGTGCAATTTTGAAGGAATTTCAAGCCGCAATGCCCCATTGAATTGAGTTATGGCAGGTTCAAGACCGCATCAAAGAAGTCGGTTATGAGAAATGGCATATGGAAATGCTTGAGCATTATTCATGTCACACATGTGGTACAATAAATTCGGCTTATGACATAGTCTATTGAAAATGCGGTGCAACTCCGGGTAATAATTATGTGAGTAAACATAAAGAAGAAATCATCCAACATATGGCTAAGAAGAAGTGATTGAACACGACTAAGGGAAAAGGGGCTGGCCTAAATTGTTTTTGGGACATTCCTCTTTTTCCTTTCAGAGTAGTTCCACACGCCGCTATCGCGGTGTCACGTATTATGTAAACAGTGAATATGTTAAATAACTTCTATAACATTTGTTTTCAGGATCTTTTTATGTCATTGTTATGAAAACTACTGGTGCTTCTATGTCATCCTGAGCGATAGCGAAGGATCTAGCTCCTTCGCTATCGCTCAGGATGACATTACTTGAAGCCTATTGCTAACGCGACCAGTAGAGAATAAAAACCTTGCAAGGTAATATGCCGCAAAAGTATCATAGGAGCCAAGTTATTCCAAGCATCTACCAGGAATTATTCTGCCTTTCAAGAATAATATAATTACTTGGATACTGCAGTTGACCATTTATGTTTGATTATAATCTTTTAGTGAAAGAATAATAGTAAAAACAAGGCGGAAATGATGTGAAAGGAATGGTAAGGTGAAAACAGCTACCATAAAAGAACTTTACGCTCAAAAGGAAAATTACCTGAATAAAAAAATAAAAATAAACGGCTGGGTACGGACAGTCAGGGCGTCCAAAAACTTTGGTTTTATAGAGCTTAATGACGGAACATTTTTTTCCAACCTCCAGGTGGTATTTGATGAAAATCTGGCCAACTACAAAGAAGTATCCAAAATTATCACTGGGTCAGCTATACGGGTATTTGGGGAACTTGTAGAATCCCCAGGGGCAAAGCAGCCCTTCGAACTAAAGGCAGAAAGCATAGAAGTTGAGGGACTTTCCACGCCAGACTACCCACTGCAGAAAAAAAGGCACACCTTTGAATACCTGCGCACGATTGCGCACCTGCGCCCCCGCACTAATACCTTTGCCGCTGTATTCAGAGTCAGGTCGGTCGCCGCTTACGCCATTCACAAATTCTTTCAAGAGAGGGACTTTGTCCATGTACACACTCCCATCATCACGGGCAGCGATGCAGAGGGCGCAGGCGAAATGTTCCAGGTAACCACCTTAGATTTTGACAAAACTCCACGTGATGAGAAAAAAGAAGTGGACTTCACCAAGGATTTCTTTGGCAAAGAAACAAACCTGACGGTCAGCGGCCAACTGGAAGCGGAAACCTATTGTATGGCGTTTAACAAAGTATATACCTTTGGCCCCACCTTTAGGGCTGAAAACTCCAACACACCGCGTCACGCAGCCGAATTTTGGATGATCGAGCCGGAAATAGCTTTTGCCGACCTCACCGACGATATGTTGCTGGCAGAAGAAATGCTCAAATTCACCATTAGCTATGTGCTGGAACATACTCCTGAAGAAATGCAGTTCTTCAACAGCTTTGTTGACCAATCGCTGCTGGAGCGCCTGGAAAACATCGTCAAGTCTGAATTTGGCCATATAACTTACAGTGAAGCTATCGAGATTCTGAAAAAATCCGGGGAGCAATTCGATTACCCTGCTGAATGGGGACTTGACCTGCAAACCGAGCACGAGCGTTACATTACCGAAAAGCACTTCGGCAAACCTGTTTTTGTAACAGATTACCCAAGAGAGATCAAGGCTTTTTACATGAGGATGAATGATGACGGCAGGACAGTCGCAGCCATGGACCTTTTGGTGCCGGGCGTGGGTGAGATAATCGGTGGCAGCCAGAGGGAAGAAAGGCTCGATAACCTGGAAAAAAGGATCGAAGAGCTGGGATTGCATAAGGAAGATTACTGGTGGTACCTGGATCTACGAAAATACGGCGGTACCAGGCATGCAGGTTTTGGATTGGGCTTTGAAAGGTTGATTATGTACCTGACGGGGATGACCAACATCCGCGACGTTATTTCCTTTGCCAGAACACCCAAAAATGCTGAGTTTTAGAGCGCTTGAGCATGGTTCCACATGCCGCTGACAGAGGGTGAAAATATGTGCATCCATAAATCGTCCAGTCTTTTATGTGGGTGCGATTTCAATCGCACAAAACTGCGTAGCAGTTTAAGGGACTTCCACTGCATTCCTCTGGGGCTGTGCAAATGAATTCGCACCACATTTTTTGGGTTATTGATCCAATTAAGGTAAAAAAAGATCTGTTGCACGAGCTATTTCCGGCAACAGATCTTTAATAGAACAACGATACTCGCCTAAAAGGCAGGAATTACGCTGCCCTTGTAATTATCTTCTATGAACTTCTTGACTTCGGGTGACTGCAGAGCCTGGCTCAGTTTCTTGATGCTATCTTTGTCTTTGTCCTCAGGCCTGACTGCCAGGATATTGGCAAATGGTGAATCTTTTGCTTCCGTGAAAATAGAGTCCTTGACAGGATTGAGACCGCCTTCCAGCGCGTAATTGCTGTTAATAACACAAACGTCCAGATCCGCTAGCGCCCTTGGCAGCATCGCCGCATCCATCATCTGGATTTTAAGCTTTTTCGGGTTGTCAACGATATCCTTATCCGTAGCAGTTACGCCAGCTCCATCCTTAAGTTTAAGGAGTCCGGCTTGCTGGAGAACCGCTAAAGCCCGCCCGCCGTTGGTGGCGTCATTGGGTATGCCCACCTTGGCGCCGTCGGCCAGCGCGTCAAGCTTGGCAATCTTCTTGGAGTACACGCCCATTGGCTCGGTATGTACCTTCACTGTCAAGCTCAGGTTGGCACTATTCTTGGCGTTGTAATCCTCCAGGTATGGCTGATGCTGGAAAAAGTTGGCGTCAATTTGCTTGTCTTTAAGGGCCGGATTCAACAGCACGTAATCAGTGAATACTTTGATTTCCAGGTCTACATTCTCTTTTTGCAGAATTGGCTTAACAACTTCTAATATTTCAGCATGTGGTTTGGCAGTAGCTCCAACTACTAATTTGGTAGTAGCGTTGGATTTCGCGGTGTTATCCTGGGCCGGTTTGCTGCCGCAACCCGCTAAAACACCTGCTGTAAATATTAAACAACCTATCAGAACCAGAAACTTCTTCACAATTCTACCTCCTTTTGTTTACTATTTTGTTAGCAAGATTGTCGCCTAGCATTTGAACCCCCTGGACGAGAATGATGAGGACTATTACCGTAATCAACATCACTGTATCCTCGTAGCGCTGGTAGCCATAATAGTAGGCCAGGGTTCCCAGTCCACCTCCTCCCACAATTCCCGCCATAGCTGAATAACCAACGAGATTTATAGCAGTTATGGCAAACCCCAGCAATAAGGAAGGCATTGCTTCGGGCAACAAAACCTTGGTTACAATCTGCCGGACATTAGCTCCCATGGAAATAGCCGCCTCAACGAGCCCCCATTCAATCTCTTTCAAAGAAGTCTCCACCATGCGGGCCACAAAGGGTATGGCAGCAAAAGTAAGTGGGACTATTGACGCCACGGTACCGATAGAAGTCCCGATCAAAAAGCGGGTAAGCGGTATGAGCAAAATCAAAAAGATAATAAAAGGTACTGACCGTGCAGCGTTGACTATCGAACCAAGCACCCGGTTAAAACCCTTGTTTTCCATAATGTGATTTTCAGCAGTGGTTACCAGAATAATCCCTAGCGGCAGTCCGACCAGGTAGCTCAATACAGTAGAGGTCAGGACCATATAGATAGTTTCCCAGGTGGCCACTAGTACCTTCCCGGCAATCCAGGAGTTATCCCCCAGCAACTCAAGCATTTCCCAACACCTCTATTTCCAGACCCTGATTGCGAAGATAATCAAGCGCATCCTGCAATAACCCGGGCTTTCCGATCAGCTCAAGCGTCAAGTTGCCAAACGGGGTATCTTTGATCCGGTCGATGTTGCCATAAATGATGTTGACGTCAATATCATAGCGGCGGATCATGGAGGATATCAGGGGCTCTCCTGCGGATGCGCCGATAAATGATACCCGGATAAGTTTTGCTACGGTATCGCCGTTTCGCTCAGTAGAACTATGAAGCAACTCAGCCGGAACTTCCTTGCTTATAACAGCATTGACAAAACTATGTGAGGTAGGTGTCTGGGGATTTGAGAAGACCTCCAAGACATCGCCAAGCTCAACAATACGGGAGTTGTCGATAACCGCTACCCTGTCACACACCTCTTTGATTACGTTCATATCGTGGGTTATCAGTAAAATAGTCAAATTAAGCTTTCGATTGATATCTTTGAGTAGCTTAAGGATCGAACGGGTCGTTTGAGGGTCCAGCGCCGAGGTGGCTTCATCAGATAAAAGAAGTTTGGGACCGTTGGCCAAAGCCCGCGCGATACCAACTCTTTGTTTTTGACCGCCGCTCAACTGGCCAGGATGCATCCCTGCCTTACCGGTAAGGCCTACCAACTCCAGCAGCTCTTGCACTCGCTTGTTGGCTTCAGGCCGCGGCACTTCCGCTATCTCCAGCGGAAACATGACATTATCATAGACGTTTCTCGAAGACAGCAGGTTAAATTGCTGAAAGATCATCCCGATCTTTTGCCGGGCTAAACGCAGTTCGCTCTTGCTAAGCGAGGTGATCTCGCTGCCATCAACCGTAATAGAGCCCCGGGTAGGCTTTTCAAGCATATTTATGCACCTTATAAGCGTGCTTTTGCCAGCCCCGCTCAGGCCGATAATACCGAATACCTCACCCTTTTTCACAGTGAGGCTGACGTCATCCAGCGCTAGCACTTCTTGTCCAGATGCTGCATAGATTTTACTGAGGTTCTTTATCTCGATCATTACTATTACCTCCACTGAGGTATATTTTCTTTTTGTTGACTTTTTCCTGCTTTTCCGACAAAAAAAGACTCAGCTCAAATTTCACATCAAGCAGTTGTCATAATGTCTAGCAGGTTGCTATAATAATAAACAACACCACTTTGATGTGATTTATTAAATATTACCCGGACAGGTATTATTTTGTCAACTAAATTTAGCCGACTACTTTATCCCAAGAAGTGGGGAGCCGGATATTTAACCGTCAATTGGCTCCCCCGGGCCTAAAAGCTCTAATTGATAAAATGCTAAATCAAGCCACTTGCCAAACTTGAAGCCAGCTTTTTTTATCGTGCCGGAGTGATGGAAACCAAGTTTTTCATGCATTTTGATACTATTTTCATTAGAAGCATCAATGCCGGCAACCAAGATTTTATACTCTCTTTCATTTGCAATACTGATTATTTGCTCTACAAGCGCAGTCCCAATCTTGTGCTTCCTATAGTCTTTATGTACATAAACGGAATGTTCTATCGTATATTTATAAGCCGGCCAAGCTCTGAAAGGGCCAAAGGTTGCAAAACCCACAACCTTATCTTGCTCCTCAAAAACAAGGACTGGAAAATTGTCCACTTGCTTCTTTTGCAACCACAGTTTTCTTTCCTCTAAGGTCTGAACCTTATAGGTGTATACTGCTGTAGTATTCAATATTGCATCATTATAAATTTCCATTATTTCACATAAATCTTTTTCAACAGCTTGCCTGATCATTAAAATTTTCTCCCCATGTTGGTTTTAATCTGGAATGCTCCAGTACAAATTGTTTAAACAGTTTTGCCGCAGGTGATAAGTATCTTCCTTCCATCCAGCCTATCCCGATTATCCACCGGCATTTAGGCTGACTCACGCGCAAGCGTGATACTTTTGTCGTATCCAACCCTCTGATATCCGGTATTAGCGTAATCCCAAGCTTTGCCGTAACAAGCCCTGCGGCGGTAGCCACCTCTTCGCCTTCGAAGGCTATCTTAGGTGTAAAGCCTGCTTCATGACACAACTGCTCCGTCAAATTCCTTACTGAGTAACCCTTTTTCAGCGATATAAACTGGTCATCAGCTATTTCATTTAACTTGATACTAGTGCGGTTTGCTAGTCTGTGTTCTTTTGGAACAATAACAAAAAGCTCCTCGGTCAATAGATGTACCCATTGGATTCCTTTTCTGGTTACAACCGGTGAAGAAAGGCAAAAATCAATTTCTCCAGCTTCCAGCATATCTAATATCGGGTTTGCAACATCTTGATGCAGTTGAAAGTTGATGTTTGGATAATTTAAGCGAAATGAGTGCAATAGGTCTGGAATTAATTGCGTTCCAAGCGTGTGCAGGAAGGCAAGCGAAACATTGCCATGTTCAGGGTCAATAAGATCTTGAATTTCTTGGTTACCATCAGAAATCTCTTGCATTGCACGGTTTACTCGCTTTAAAAATATTTGCCCGTAACGGTTCAGAAAAACGCTACGTCCTCTGCGTTCAAACAAGGAAACACCTAACTCCTCCTCTAACCGGGCTATAGAACGGCTAAGCGCAGGCTGAGAGATGGAGAGCGCCTCAGCAGCACGGGTAAAATGCTGCAACCGGGCAATTGTTTGAAAGTATGTTAATTGCTGCCATTCCATGGAATTGGCGCCTCCTTCATAACCTGCATGCATTAAACTAATGCAAATAATAAATTGGACGACATGATATGTCAAGGGTTATTATAAGCAAAGAAACATACTTGAGGAAAACAAATCGAAAGGAGGTAATAGCATGAAAAACTTAACTGTTTTATTTGTAGTGTTAATGCTCCTGTTGTCAGTAACGCCATCTCTGGCCAACACCGCCGATACTACAAATTCTTATAATGGAAACAGTGCTTACAGCTATGTTAACAGTGATACAAACGGTTTTTATATTACATTTGCAAAAAGCAATTCCTTTTACACTTCGGGGCCAGGGTATACAGTACAACATCAATTATAAGGAAACACGTTGTAAACCCGTGTTATGACAACGATATATTGGCTTTTAATTAAGCAACCTCGCCCTTTTTATTACAGGGACGAGGTTTTGTTTTTTAAGGAAATATTTCATTGCAACACAGATGCTCTTGAATAATAATCGCACACACAACATCTGGGAAAAGATGGAGCAAATGGCTATTGACTATAGCAAAAAAACCTCGTAAAATAATTCCAGACTGACCAGTCGGTTTCTCAGGGGGTTAGGAACGTGGACAAAGCATTAAAAAAGGACTTAATCGCAGATGCTGCTTTATCTTGTTTTTTATACTCGGGTTATAGTGGTACTTCTATGAATGAAATTGTGCAGGCATCGGGAATTAGTAAAGGGGGTATTTACTGGCATTTCAAAAGCAAAGATGAAATCTTTTTGTACATAATTAATAAACGATTTGGCGAATGGGACAGGGAACTCAGGACCCGGTTAAAAGCTGATGGTTCAGCAAAGGAAGAGCTAAGCAAATTCGTAGAATTTTTTCTTGAAATAATAGTGGCGCCTGTTTTGGCTTTAATACATGAATTCTTACTACATATCAAGGATAAAGAAATGTTGAGTAGAGTTTATGACTGCAACAATAATTCATGTAAGAACCATATCATCAATAATATTATTCAAGATGGAATAACTAGGGGTGAGTTCAAGAACATAGACCCTGAAACAGCTGCAAATGTCTTTATCGGTATTTTTGAAGGCATAAGCATGCAGTGGTTTACACAGCACAATGATAAAAAAATATTGGAGCGCACAGCTAAAACTGCTTTAGATATCTTCTTGGAAGGTATTTCAAATAAATGATTCATGAATAGGTTGTAAAGGGGAAGATATTGCATTGAAACGATTAACAGGTCTGGCCATATTATTACTAATCGTGCTAGCGCTCGGAGGCTGCGGCAAGAAAACCACGCCGGTGGAAGAAGTATTGGTCCCTGTTGAGATTACCAAAGCCCAAGTTGCGGATCTGTCCCACACCATCAATACTAGCGGGGAAATCATGGCAGGCGCAGAGGTAGCTGTAGCACCGAGGGTCTCCGGTCGGGTAACTGCAGTGCATGTTAAGGTAGGAGATCAAATCAGCCAGGGGCAAGTTTTATTCGAGTTAGATGCCACGGAAGCACGTAATGCAAAAAACCTGTCAACGGCTGGCGTGGGTGTAGCCGGAGCTGGATTGAATAAAGCAAAACAGGCAGTAACTGATGCCCAGTTGAACTATGATCGCATCAAAGCGCTTTATGAGGCGCAAGCAGTGTCTAAAACTCAATTTGAGCAAGCTGAAAGCGCGCTTGGTAATGCCCGTATAGGGGTGCAACTGGCGGAGGAGCAACTTGTACAAGCAGAGGCTACCAATCAAAACGCACTGGAGAATTACAACAACTTCACGGTGACTTCTCCATTAACAGGTTTGGTGGCATCCGTAGGTATAGAAAACGGTGAACTGGCAAGTCCTCAGGCTACCGCGGTAACAGTAGTGCAGTTGGAAACAGTCAAGATTAAAGTGCAACTATCGGAAAATGTTGTCGTTTCCATTAAACCGGGGGTTGAGGTCCCAGTAATAATTAACTCTCTAAATAAAACCGTGACCGGTACCATTTTATCTATAGCACCTAAAGCCGATCCTACTACCCGTGCTTTTCCCGTGGAAATTCAATTAAAGAATGAACAGGGTGATATTAAAGCCGGCATGGTAGCCAATTTTAGCCTTGATACCGGCATATCCAAAGGTGCGGTAGTCCTGCCGGCAACTGCGTTGCTGGAACGTGACGGGCAATACTCGGTCTATGTGGTGGAAAACGGTAAGGCTAAAGAAATAGCGGTCAAGAAGGGGATTTCTTCTGGTCAGTTAGTTGAAATTAAAGAAGGTGTTCAGGAAGGACAAGATATCATCGTCAGTGGTAATCACTTAGTAACTGACGGACAAAAGGTTGAGGTGGTGGCATCTAATTGAAGATAGCAGATGTTTCCATCGAACGCCCCCTTGCCATCACCATGTTAATACTAGCCCTGGTTGCTTTAGGGTTGTTTTCCCTGCCCCGCCTGGCTGTTGACCTTTATCCGAATATGGAGCTGCCGTACGCGGCAATTATGACCTCCTACGAGGGGGCTGCTCCGGCTGAAGTGGAAAAATTGGTAACAAAACCGATTGAATCGGCGGTAGCGACCGTCAGTAATATTAATGAGATAATGTCGTTTTCCCAGAATGGAAGTTCGCTGGTTCTTATAAGTTTTAATTGGGGCACCAATGTTGACAACGCCGTTAATGACCTGCGGGATAAAATTGATTTGGTCAAAAATATGCTGCCGGATGACGCGCAGTCGCCCAAGGCATTAAAAATGGACCCCAATGCCATGCCTATTATTTCCTTTTCTGTTGCGGGAAAAGATATGGTGCGGCTAAAAAAAATCACTGAAGACACGATTAAGCCCCGCCTGGAGAGAATTGAGGGGGTCGCCTCGGTTGTGGTTAACGGGGGTAAAGAGCGGGAAATAAAGGTACAGTTGGACCCGGCAAAAATGGAAGCCTTTGGTTTGAGTGCCAATCAGGTGCTGCAAACCCTGGCTGGAGATAATATTTCCGGTACGGCAGGAACGGTAAATAATGGCTCAAGTGAAATGTCCATTAGAGTTTTAGGTGAGTACAATACACTTGAATCGTTAAGGAATGTCAGGATTAATCTCCCCGGTACGGGAAACACCATTGCCCTGGGCGACATTGCCGGCATAGAAGATTCATTTAAGAAGGATGCCGTATATACTTTAGTTAACGGTGAACCTTCCCTGGGTATTGATATAATGAAAGCGTCGGACGGCAACACTGTACAGGTAGCTAAAAAAGTGCACCAGGAGGTTGCCCAGCTTAATAAAATCCTCCCCACAGGTGTTAAGATTGATACTGTACTGGACCAATCCACCTTTATTCAGCAGTCAATCGATAATGTTACTCATCACGGGCTTCTGGGCGGCATATTTGCTATTATCATTCTCTACCTGTTTCTGCGCAATGCCCGCAGTACCCTAGTCGTAGCGCTGGTAATTCCCATTTCAATCATAGCCACTTTTGCCATGTTGTATTTCGGCAACCAGACCATCAATTTATTATCCCTGGGCGGTCTGCTCTTAGGATTAGGTTCTTTGGTGGACTTTTCGGTGGTGGTGCTGGAAAGCATCTATCGCTACCGTCAAAATGGTTTTGAGATTATTGAAGCCGCCAAGTTGGGTACCGCTGAAGTGGGAAACGCGGTTACCGCATCCGCGATGTCCCAGGTAGTTGTCTTTATGCCCATCGTTTTTGTCGAAGGCCTAGCAGGAATATTGTTTAAACCCCTGGCTTTAACCGTAAGTTTTTCCCACATAGCCGCCCTTTTTGCCGCTTTGACCCTGGTACCCATGCTTTCTTCAAGATTATTAAAAAATGTTCCGCCACCCAGTGAGGTTTTTACCGGGACTACAAAAAATCCGGTTGTCTTTTTTGGACGGTTTTTGCACATCCTCAACAAACGTTATGAAAAACTGTTAGGGTGGGCTCTGGTTAATAGGAAGAAAGTGGTGGGGTTCGTTTTGCTGGCGCTGGTTTTGAGTGTTGCCGCCACACCTTTAATCGGTACAGAGTTCACTCCCGAAATGGACCAGGGTGAAATAGCGGTAAACATTGAAATGCCCATAGGAACAAAGCTGGATGAAACAAAAAAAGTGGCTGATGACATTGACAAGATGATCAGGCATGAAATTAGTGATATTGACCATATCTTTACCACTGTCGGAACCGGTGACTTTGCCATGCTCGGCATGGGAAATGCCGACCAGGCCGTTCTGCAGGTGAAACTGAAACCTCTTGATCAACGTACGATAAAAACCGCTGAGGCAGCGGAAAAATTACGAAGTATATTTAAAAAGGTGGCAGGACCTGAAATTACTGTAAATACCAGCAGCAACATGGGAGGGCCTACAGGCAGCGCGGTAGATGTTTCTATCCGTGGTGATGATCTTGTTGTATTGGAACAGATAGGCGACCAGGTATTAAAAATTGTTCAAGAAACCGAAGGTATCAGAAACGCCAAAAATTCCCTCACAGATGCCAGCTCTGAGCTACAGGTGGTAGTAGACCGGGAAAAAGCGTCCCGCTACGGTCTATCCGCCGGCCAGGTGCTTTCAGCGATCCGTACTTCCTTTGACGGACAGGTTGTCAGCCGTATGCGGACCGGTGACGACGAGGTGGATATCCGGTTGGAGACGGCCAACGATTTCACCAATACAACAGAAGCCCTGGCCAACCTGACTATAGTATCCTCCACCGGAGCACACGTGCCTGTCGCGGCGGTAGCACAGATAGAAACCCACCGGTCGCCGCAACAAATCACCCGGTACGGACAAACCAGAGAGGTCAGTATCACCGCAGATATTGCCGGTCGCGACTTGGGCAGTATCAACAAGGATATACAGGCGAAACTGAGCGGGCTCGCCACTCCTGAAGGCTACCTGGTTGAGTTTGGCGGCCAGGCCAAGGATATGGCTGAATCTTTCGGCTCCTTAGGGCTCGCGCTGGTGTTGTCAATACTGCTGGTGTTCATGGTCATGGTCGCTCAGTTTGAATCATTGTTTCAACCTTTTATCATTATGTTTGCGCTGCCCCCCACTTTTATCGGGGTCGTCCTGGGCTTGGGTTTGACAGGGCACCATCTGAGTGTACCTGCCATGATCGGCGCTATTATGCTGATTGGTATTGTTGTCAATAATTCCATTGTGCTGGTTGATTATATCAACACCTTGCGCAAAAGGGGTTACGAACGCAACCAGGCAATTCTGGAAGCCGGACCGGTCAGGCTTCGCCCCATTTTGATGACGGCGCTTACTACCATTCTGGCGCTCTTGCCGATGGCTTTCGGCGGCGGTGAAGGAGCCGAATCACGGGCGCCGATGGCCGTGGTAGTAGCCTTTGGTTTAACCCTGTCTACCCTTATCACTCTGGTTTTGGTGCCTGTTGTGTATACTATTTTTGATGATTGGGGTAAAAAAATAGGGTCGCGTTTTAATAAAAAGTCAAACACCCAATTGACCTCGTAACGGTATATACAGGTTGCAAAATTTGCAATAAAACGGTAAATTGTACACATTCCAACCCTGCATGGTTAGCGCTATTAATCCCTCATTCTAATAACTCTGGTATATTCTGATATACCCTTCCTGGATTTAGGCATTGCCAGTACTAACAATAACGGGACCCCAAGAAAAAGGCCTGACGGTAAGGTAAAAATAGAGGTAAAAAGTAGAGGCGGAAAGGAAATAAGCCAGGGAATTGCCCTCATGTAAGAAAGACGGAATAACTTTCTCACCTGAAGGTGTATGACAACATAACTTAACAATGCCATCAATTCTGACACGCCATAGCCTGGCAACCCCAATCGGGGTATAAAAAAAAAGGCAGAGCCGGCAAACAGCAAAATATGTATCATGTGGAACCGAGCTACCTGCCAATTCCGCTGTAGAACGTAAAGTACCGATGAATGCATGCTAAATACCGCGTTCACCAGATAACTAATAGCAATAAAGGGATAAATGATGAGAACGGTATCCCACCGTTCCCCAAACAGTACGGGCAAAACCCATGGAGCAATGCAGGCAAAGATTGCAAGCAGAGGTCCAAGGGCTAAAACTTGCAAGGTCATTGCTTC
>Ga0074193_1002888_pt1 | contig 14112 bp, 6 predicted proteins | sample EPASupsiteHSE605_FD_64523 | JGI IMG/M metagenome (GOLD analysis project Ga0074193, IMG submission 64523) | Bioremediated contaminated groundwater from EPA Superfund site, New Mexico - Sample HSE6-05 | ecosystem: Environmental > Aquatic > Deep subsurface > Groundwater > Contaminated ... | reverse complement strand
TATTAGCGACCGTATTTTAATTCGGATTACATCTGATCCCGGAAATACATTTATTGACAGGATGATTGCCTTGGTAGAAGGCGCAAAAAGACAGAAGACCCCGAATGAAATTGCATTATCAATTTTGTTATCAGGATTATCAATTATCTTTTTGATAGCCGTTGCAACCTTGCCCTCTTATTTCTTGTATGCATTAAATCAATCAGGAATATCTCCTTCGCAAAACCTTTCGTTACCTGTGCTTATCGCGTTATTAGTTTGTTTAATTCCAACAACCATAGGTGGTTTAATGAGCGCTATAGGTATTAGTGGAATGGACAGATTGTTTCAGCGAAATGTTATTGCTACAAGTGGAAAAGCCATTGAAGCAGCAGGAGATGTTGATGTACTATTGCTTGATAAAACAGGAACAATCACTCTAGGGAATAGAATGGCAACAGATTTTGTGCCTGCCGAAGGAGTAGATCAGGCATATCTTGCAGATGTAGCGCAACTTTCATCATTGTCGGATGAAACACCGGAAGGACGCTCAATTGTAATCCTTGCAAAGGAAAAATACGGATTAAGAGGAAGAGAAATATCTCAATTTGAAGCCGTATTTATCCCTTTCACAGCTCAAACAAGAATGAGCGGTGTCGATTATAAAACGGAAGATGGTCAACTGAAAAAAATCAGGAAGGGATCAATGGATGCAATAAAATCATGGGTATTGAATAATAATGGATATTTCCCAGAAAGCGTTTCTGAAACGGTAGAGGCTCTGGCTCAGATGGGATCAACTCCTTTGGTTGTTTCGGAAGACAACCGTGTATTAGGTGTAATACAATTAAAAGATATTGTGAAAGGAGGAATAAAGCAACGTTTTGCCCAGTTAAGAAAAATGGGAATTAAAACTGTAATGATAACGGGAGATAATCCGTTAACTGCAGCAGCCATAGCTGCCGAAGCTGGTGTTGACGACTTTTTAGCTCAGGCTAAACCGGAAGATAAACTTGCCCGTATTCGTCAGGAACAAGCTGAAGGACATTTAGTTGGGATGATAGGCGATGGGACCAATGATGCTCCTGCTTTGGCTCAGGCTGACATTGGTATCGCAATGAATTCGGGTACACAAGCTGCTCGTGAAGCTGGGAATATGGTGGATTTAGACAGTAATCCTACTAAACTTATTGAAGTTGTAGAGATTGGAAAGCAACTTCTAATGACCAGAGGTGCATTAACTACATTTAGTATAGCAAATGATGTTGCGAAGTATTTTGCAATTATTCCGGCAATTGCAACTTTCCTGTATGCCGGTGGAATGTCAAAAGGGCCTTTGTCTGTGCTGAATATTATGCATTTGTCCAGTCCTGAAAATGCAATATTAAGCGCGGTAATATTTAATGCTCTCATTATTGTTTTTTTAATTCCGCTTGCTTTAAAAGGTGTTAAGTATAAACCTGTTTCAGCTTCTTCAATCTTAAAAAGAAATCTTTTGATTTATGGATTGGGCGGATTAATTGTTCCATTTATAGGAATTAAACTTATTGATTTATTATTAATGCTTTAACTTAACAATATGAAAAGAGTAGCCATATCTATAAAAGTTTTTCTTATATTGACAATTATTACCGGGATAGTGTATCCATTGATAATAACTTTGTTTGCACAGCTCTCTTTCCCAGAGAATGCCAATGGAAGTATGGTATACGTAAATGGTCGTCAGATAGGGAGCAAACTCCTTGGTCAGAATTTTGATACGATACATTATTTTGTTTTGCGACCTTCTGCTACTAATTACAATACCATGCCTTCCGGCGGTTCAAATTTGGGTCCAACAAGTTCTGTTTTGAAAGACCTTGTTTTAGAACGTGAGCAAAATTTCAGAATTCAAAATAACTTAAAAAACAATGAAATAATACCTGAAGATATGTTGATGAGTTCTGCTAGTGGATTAGATCCTCATATTTCACCAACTAGTGCTAAAATACAGGTTCAGCGTATTGCAAAAATCCGAAATTTTACTCCTGAACAAACGAATAAGCTTTTATTACTGATAAATAGTTTAACGGAGCAACCGCAATATCATTTGTTTGGATGCCCACGGATAAATGTATTATTGCTAAATTTGGAACTTGATAAAATTTAATGGAAACACAAGAATTTGGACGTCCAAACCCTGATGAAATTCTTGCCGGACTTAAATACGAAGAAGAATTAAGCAAACGGGGTAAATTAAAAGTCTTTTTTGGGATGTGTGCCGGAGTGGGAAAAACATTTTCCATGCTTAAAGCTGCTCAGATTGAAAAAGCTAAAGGTACCGATATTATTATCGGGATTGTAGAAACACATAAACGGATAGAAACAGAGGCATTATTGGAAGGGTTTGAGATTTTGCCTCGTAAGCAGATAGAATACAAAGGAACTCTGCTCGAAGAAATGGATCTGGATGGTCTTATATCCCGCAATCCTCAAATAGCTCTTGTTGATGAGTTGGCTCATTCGAATGCACCTGGAAGCAGGCATTTAAAACGTTATCAGGATATTATTGAACTGCTGGAAAATGGGATAAATGTTTATACTACTGTAAATGTACAGCATCTTGAGAGTCGTACAGACATTATTTCTCAAATAACAGGGATTATTGTAAGAGAATCTGTTCCGGATGAAATTTTTGAACGGGCTGATGAAATAGAATTGATTGATATAACTCCGGATGAACTGATCGAAAGATTTTCGGAGGGGAAGGTTTATACGCCAGATAAGTCGGTACAGGCAATTCAAAATTTCTTTCGAAAAGGGAATATTACTGCTTTACGAGAAATGGCTTTACGTATAGTTGCCGATAGGGTGGATAAACAATTGAGGAGCTATATGCAACAAAAACGAATTCCGGGTCCTTGGAAATCGGGATTACATTTGATGGTTGCGATAGGCCCAAGCCCTCAATCCGCTAAATTGGTCAGGTGGGCAAAGAATCTTTCTTATACAATGGGAGCCAGACTTATCGCTCTTTACGTGGAAACTTCCAAACCTTTGAAAAATCAGGAAACAGAACAACTCAATAAAAATATTAAACTCGCGAAGCAATTGGGTGCCGAAGTTATTTTTACTTCAGGTGATGATATTGTGAAAGCAATATTGTCAATCGCTCATAAGGAAAATATTACTCATATTGTTATTGGAAAACCACGAAAAAGAACCATTATTCCACTTCTTGAGTTCGGAAATATGGTTCAGAAACTAATTCGCCACAGTGGGAATATTGATGTTTATGTATTAGGTTCGGATATCCGAAGTGATTTTTCTTACCTAAAATACATTTCTAATCCATCTTTTACTTCAGGATTCAGACAGTATATTTCTTCAGCACTGGCAGTAGTATTATCTTCCGTAATTTGCTTTTTATTTTATGATTACATTGGTTACCAGTCTGTTTCATTTATTTTGTTATTCGTAGTTTCAATTTTAGCTACAATATTTGGAATTGGGCCGATATTGCTTGCCGCTACTTTAAGTGCTTTAATTTGGGATTATTTCTTTATTCCTCCTCAGTTTACGCTTCATATTGGAAAACCCGAAGATGTGCTCATGTTTGGGATGTTCTTTTTTATAGCATTGGTTAATGGGGTACTGACTTCACGTGTTCGACGGCAAGAAAAGCTGGCTCGAGACAGAGAAGAGCGTGCAAACGCGTTATACAGGCTTACCAAAAAAATATCAGATGCTTCCAATATAAATGAATTGATTCATACAGCACAAATTGAAATACATCGCTATTTCTCAGTCGATGTTTATTTTTTATTGAATGATGGTAATAATCAGTTGATTGTATATGATCACCAACATAAGAATACAAGATTTTCGGGAAGTGAGTTAAGTGTTGCTAATTGGACGTTTAAACATTCAATGAGAGCCGGAAAATTTACCGATACTCTTCCATCGGGTAATTATACGTATTATCCTATGCCGGGTACAAACCTTAAGCCTGGTGTTATTGCCGTTGAGATGAAGGTTCCGGTCAGAGCTGATTTGGTTGAATTTTGGGATACATTTATAACTCAGATATCAAGTGCTATTGAACGTAGTTTTTTGAATGATTTGGCAAACAAAGCTCATCTGCTTAACGAATCGGATAAACTTTATAAAACATTGTTTAATTCGATCTCTCATGAGTTGCGTATTCCTGTTGCTACAATTATGGGAGCATCAGATAATTTATTGTCAGATAAACTTAATTTGGATACAAAGGGTGTTTTGGTACAGGAAATAAATAAAGCAAGTCAACGACTAAACAGGTTGATCGAGAATCTTTTAAATATGTCGAGGCTCGAAAGTGGCAGAATTACGCCTCGGTTAGATTGGTGTGATATTCATGACTTAATTCATAAAGTTAATCTGGATTTGAAAGAAGAACTAAGCAATTTTAAATACCATGTTGTAATTTCAGAAGCGATTCCCTTCGTAAAACTTGATTTCGGATTAATGGAGCAGGTGCTTTATAATTTGATTTTTAATGCAATTACATATTCACCCCAGGGAACTACTATCAGAGTAAAAGCCTATTATGATTCAGGAAACATAGTGTTTGAAGTGATGGACAGAGGTTTAGGATTTCCGGAAGAATCAATACCATTGCTGTTTAATAAATTTTATAGAATAGAGGGAAGTAAAACCGGAGGTACAGGTTTGGGCCTTTCTATTGTAAAAGGATTTGTGGAAGCACATAATGGAACGATTATTGCACAAAATCGTAAAAACGGAGGTGCTTTGCTTATTGTTAAAATTCCATCAGATTTACCTAACTTTGATCAGTTAAATCAATGATTGGCGATATGACACAACTCAATGAACCAGTTTTAATTATCGATGATGAGGTGCAGATTCGCCGATTGCTTGAAATTACTCTTTCAGCTAATAATTATAAGGTTTGCGAAGCAGGTTTGGGAAAAGAAGGATTAGTTGCGGCTGCTACTCATCATCCTTCAATGATTATCCTTGATTTGGGTTTGCCGGACATGGACGGTTTGGAAGTTTTGAAACAATTGCGGGTATGGTATCATAAACCTGTAATTATTTTATCGGTACGTAATTCGGAAGACGATATAATTAAGGCTCTTGACAGCGGTGCAAATGATTATCTTACAAAACCTTTCAGAACGGGAGAACTGCTTGCGCGTTTACGTGTTGCATCACGCCATTTATTACCTCAGGAGGATAATCCTGTATTAACGTTCGGAAATCTTACTATTGATGTTGCTAATCATATATTGCGTAAAAACAGTGAATTGATTAAAGTTACTTCTACTGAGTTTTCGTTACTGGTTTTGCTGGCTCAAAATGCTGGCAGAGTGCTGACACATCAATTTATATTAAGAGAAATTTGGGGCTTTGGGTATATTAATCAAACTCAATATTTACGGGTTTTTGTAGCGCAGATTCGTAAAAAAATAGAAGAAGATCCTGCATTTCCCAAATATTTAATTACAGAATCGGGGATAGGGTATCGCTTTTCGGATGAAGGGTGAAATTTAATGTATTGTGAAAATTGCTAGTTTTGTATGATGTTTTTTTAGAAAGAGCTATCCGGAAAGATAGTATATAGCTCCGGTGAAAAAATATCAGACCCTCTTGTTTTGATAATTTTCAAATTAGAAACCTCATGAAAAAGCTTAAGCCTGTACTTGTTTATATCATAATGATCGGAGGTTTTTCTATACTGATGTATTGGTTTTTGAATATGGGAAAACACTTGGAAAGTGGCAGAGGTGTTATAATACAGGATGTTAATGTTAGTCAATGGCAGGAGTTTCTCAATACAATTTCAGCAAATTTGTTTCACCCTCTGGCAATATTGCTTGCACAAATTGTTACCATTATTATAACTTCTCGTGTGTTTGGTTGGATTTGTAAAAAGATAGGTCAGCCCACGGTTATAGGTGAGATTGTTGCCGGGATTGCCCTTGGCCCGTCGCTGGTAGGACTGTATTTCCCGGAATTTTCTGCTGCATTATTCCCGGTTAAATCATTGGGAAATTTGCAGTTTCTCAGTCAGGTGGGATTGATTCTGTTTATGTTTATGGTTGGGATGGAGCTTGATTTAAAGATGTTGAAAAATAAAGCCCGCGATGCCGTAGTTATCAGTCAGACAAGTATTATTATTCCGTTTACACTGGGTGTTGGACTTGCTTATTTTATCTATCAGAGCTTTGCCCCTCAGAATGTACAGTTCATTTCATATGCATTGTTTATAGGAATTGCCATGAGTATTACCGCCTTTCCAGTTTTGGCCCGTATCGTGCACGAGAGGGGAATTCATAAGACTCCACTGGGTGTTGTTGTCATTACTTGTGCTGCGGTTGATGATATTACGGCATGGTGTCTATTAGCTGCGGTTATTGCGATAGTTAAAGCGGGTTCATTTGTGAGTTCGTTGTATATTATTTTCATGGCAATCGTTTATGTTTTGATAATGCTAAAGTTGGTACGACCGTTTTTAAAACGGGTAGGAGAATTGTATCCAACCCGCGAAAATATGAGCAAACCTATTGTCGCTTTGTTTTTTCTTACCTTAATCATTTCGTCGCTTATTACCGAAGTTATTGGAATACATGCACTTTTTGGAGCATTTATGGCAGGAGCTATAATGCCTGATAATATGAAATTCAGAAATATCCTGATAGAAAAAGTAGAGGATGTGGCTTTGGTTTTATTACTTCCGCTGTTTTTTGTGTTTACCGGACTCAGAACCCAGATAGGCTTACTCAACGATCCTTATCTCTGGCAAATTACCGGACTAATTATTCTGGTAGCTGTCACCGGAAAATTTATTGGAAGTGCATTTACTGCAAAAATAATGGGACAATCGTGGCGTGACAGCCTTTCTATTGGTGCATTGATGAATACCAGAGGGTTAATGGAACTTGTTGTACTGAATATTGGTTACGATTTAGGCGTACTCTCTCCTCAGATTTTTGTCATGATGGTAATTATGGCTTTGGTTACTACCTTTATGACAGGCCCTGCTCTTGATTTAATTAACCGGATATTTAAGGAAAAAAGAGCACTTCATTCAAGTGATGTTTTGAACTCTAAGTTCAGGATATTAATCTCATTTGCAAAACCTGATAAGGGTAAAGTCTTACTGCGCATCGCAAACTGGCTGGTACGTCATGAATCAGAAAAATCGAAAGTTACGGTTATGCATCTTTCACCCAACAATGAGCTGAATCAGGTGAATATTGATGAATACGAGGAAGATACTTTTGCCCCAGTTATTCAGGAATCGAAAGAGTTGAATCAGAAAATAACTACGCTGTTTAAAGTTTCCAATGATATTGTATCGGATATTTCCGACATGGCAAACAAAGGAAAATACGACCTCTTACTGGTGGGAATCGGACAATCTATTTATGAAGGAACTCTGTTGGGTCGTATATTTGGTTTTACAACCCGTATGATTGATCCCAGTGCATTGATAAACTCAGTAAAAGGGAAAGAAAAGCTTTTTGAAAAATCGCCGCTGGAAGAGTATACGCGTAATTTGCTGATGAAGAGCGATGTACCCGTCGGTATTTTGCTTGAAAAAGATTTTATTAAAGCAGATACTCTGTTTTTTCCTGTGCTGAATAAAAAAGATCTGGAGTTATTGCCGTATGTGGAAAAATTCATCCGCAATAACCAGTCTCAAGTGAATATTTGGGATAAAAACGGATATACACGTGCTTTGGAAAAAGAACTGGAAATCCGGGGTGGTGATGAAGTAAGCAGTAATTACTTCTTTTTTATGAAAGACAAATGGTTAACCGCAAAAATAATGAGGCAACAGGATTTTATGCTTATCAGCCTCGAAAGCTGGAAAGAAGCCATTGAAAACCGTGCCGAATGGCTGGCCGATATTCCTTCGGCATTGATTATTTCGAAGTAGTTTATTGTTGAATGCCTGATATTTCTATGCTCATTTTAGCAGGGAGAAATACAATCATCTATGTATTTTCAGGATCTAGATAGATTTAACCCAAATTCGTCGATAGTCATATTTTCTAATGACGGATTTGATCTTTAAGACTAGTAAGGATTGCGATATCTTATTTACTGGATTAATGGAAAGAATAAATTATTAGTGTGGGGTCAAATAAAGAACCCATTTAAACTTTTAATAAGATAAGAGTAAATGCTAAGAAGTGCCAACTTAGCCAACAAGAATTGAGGGAATCAAAACGAATTAATAGCGTTCTAAAACTATCGATCCAAGCAAAACAACGTTCATTGACGAATCTTTGCAAGTATATTCTTCGAATAAAGAATCGCTTTCTGCCCCGTTTATTTCTCTTTCGGTTTCTTGTGTTTTCTATGATGTTTGGAAAAAGTTTTTTTCGATGACAAGCTCGGATAAGTTTCTTACAATCAAAGCCTTTGTCGGCGTTCAAAATACTATTTTCCAACTCAATTCCATAGGAGTTGAGCTGCTTTATCATTTTTGAAAACTGTGGAACTATCTGATACAAGTCGTTATGGTTTCCACTGATAATTCCTCCGGTTGCAATGGGAATCCCTTTCCCATCGGTGATGATCAGCATATTGGAAGTCTTTGCTTTCTTTCGATGTTGGTAAGCCACACTTTCTGCCGACTTTTTCACCAGGCTGTGTGTTCCGTCCAGATTCAATTTTTCGGTATCCAGCTTATCCTTTTGTATTTCTAGAAAAGTTAAAAACATGATTTCAAAAACTCCTTGTTTGTACCATTTCCGATAAAAATAATAAACCAACTGCCAACTAAATGAAGGATTAATACATTCAATATCAATAAATAAAAACTTCCATTGACATCCCGTTTTCAATTTGTAGATGATACATTTGATGATATCTGTCATTTCAAACTTACTGCTAAAACCTTGCTTATTTTTGGGAATAAAGGGTAAAATGCAGGTTTCTATTTGCTCTTTACTTAAATTTGCATACTTGCAGTTCATCTTTTTGTAACTTTTTGTTGTTCAACTCTAAATTACTTCAATTTGAACTGATTGTTCGTCATTTAAAAGTTTAAACGAGTTCATATTTAAAATGAATAGTCGGTATACGTGCCACCCGCCAATAAAAAAGGCGTGTGACTTTTACTGTATTCGACTACAAGGTACTGCCAAGCACCCTTCATGCAAATAAGTAAAGCCCACGCCGTAGCGTGAGCGTTTTTACTTATTACCCTTGCATGAATAAAATTTGGCAGTTTTTGTAGTCAAGAATAATAGCAAACGCTATCTTATGTATTTATGTTCGTGTTGTTTATTGCTCCATAGGCAAAGTTTGATATTTATGGGTGTAAATGTAGTAGTTTTTACGTAAAAAGGACTATTACAATGGCAAATGTATAACATAAAGTTTCGAAAACCAAAAAATAGAGTTTACACACTTTTTTGCACACTCTCCACAATTTTTGGACAGTACCCACCCTGAAGCTTCAGAGCCTTATTGCATAAAGTTGCAAAGACACTTTGAAGCTTCAGAGTCTTATTGCATAAACTTGCAATGCCACCTTGAAGCTTCAGAGCCCTATTGCATAAACTTGCAATGTCATCTTGAAGCTTCAGAGTCCTATTGCATAAAGTTGCAAAGACACTTTGAAACTTCAGAGCCTTACTGCATAAACTTGCAATATCATCTTGAAGTTTCAGAGCCTTACTGTACAAACTTAGGATGGCATCTTGAAAGTACTAGTACCATCCGTAAGTTTGCGGATCGACTATTTTATCGAATAACCGGGAACTTTTTTTCCACTCGCTTCCTATTCCTGTGGTTTCAGGAATCTTAAACGTTGTCAGGCGTTAGCCAACCAGATTTTTAACCTGTGCTATTTCGATAAAAGAAGCACCGTTAGCAGGTCCGAATGAGCCCCCGAGTACCACAACCAAATCATCAGGACTTAGATATCCTTTCTTTGCGATCATTTGTATCGCTTCATCCATAAAGCCGTCGCGCGAGTTCTGACGTTTTACCAGATAAGCTTCAATGCCGTAGGAGAGAGCTAGTTGTCGCATTATATGCGGATAAAAACACATGGCAAATACAGGTGAATTTCCACGATAAGCAGATAAATATCGCCCGGTACGCCCGCCTAAAGTGTCGGTGATGATTGCTTTAATATCGTGAGAATGACAAGCCAATACTGCCGAATGAGCCAAGGTTGCAAGAATAGAATCTTCTTCAGGCGTTACATTTGAGAATGGCAGATGGTCTAATTGCTGTTCCACTTCATTTGCTACACGGGTCATCACATTAACCGCTTCTACCGGATAAGGTCCAAAGGCTGTTTCACCACTAAGCATTATGGCATCTGCACGTTCATAAATTGCAGCAGCAATATCGCTGATTTCGGCACGGGTAGGACGCGGATTCTGGATCATCGAATGCAACATTTGGGTTGCAATGATTACCGGCTTTTTCATTCGGATGCATTTCCGAACCAGTTGATGCTGTATGCCGGGGATTTTTTCTGCGGCAATTTCTATCCCTAAATCACCACGGGCTACCATGATCCCGTCTGCTTCATTCAAAATCTCATCGATATTATCGACTCCTGTTTGGTTTTCTATTTTGGCAATAATCCTGATCGGACTCTTTTTTACATCCAGTTGCGTTCTGATTTCGAATATATCATTGGCCGATTGCACAAAACTATGGGCAATAAAATCAATTTCATGTTCAACTGCAAAATCGATAAACTCTTTATCTTTTTGTGTGATAGATGGAAGCTCAAGTTTTATACCGGGAAAGTTTACACTTTTCCGTAGTTTGATAATTCCCCCATTTTCAACTTTACATAACAACGAATCTTTCAATACTTCAATCACGTTCAGCGAAATATCGCCATCATCAATCAAAACACAGGTTCCTACAGGAATATCTCGTGTTAGGTGAGGATAGCTTACATACAAAATATGATTTCCTGATTTTCCTTCCTGATTCCCGACCACAGTAATGAGCTCGCCATATTCCGTAGATATTTCTTCGCCATATCTGGAAGTTCTTACTTCCGGGCCTTTTGTGTCAATAAGTATTGCAACTTTATCATCTACACTACGAACATTATTGATTATGTATAGTGCACTTTCATGATCCAGATGAGCGGTGTTAAGTCTTACCACATTTACCCCTGCTTCAATCAGTTGTTTCAGAAAATCAGGTTCACAACGTTTGTCGGAAATAGTAGCTACAATTTTAGTACGTTTCATATTTGAAGTAAATTTCGCATGGTGTAAAGTTACACATTCCCCTAGTAATTACAAAGCCTGCAAATAGAATTTGTAATTTCTTAATGAAAGGAAAAGGGCATTGAAAAATTGAATACCGGGAATTTCAATTGTGCAGTATTCTTTTTTCAGAACGGCATTAATAATTCAGCATTAATTTTTCTACAGTTTGTTTCTGTTTGGATTTTATTTTGCAGAAATAAACATCCTTTGACAGTTTGTTTCCAAAACTATCACATCCGTTCCAGATAACCGTCCATTGGTCGTTTTCCCGTTTTATCTTATCTGATAAATCGGTAAGCAACCTTCCGTTCAAATCATAAATCTGCACCGTTGGTTTTTCTGTTTCTTCCAGAAAAAAGCGGATGATTGTAAATTCTGAAAACGGATTAGGATATGAGGATGTTTTCATTCCAGGTTCATTCATTACGGATGAAAAATCCATAACGGTTAATGTAACCGGAATTGAGATTGTATTGATTAGGTTTTGATTCAGATTTAAATTACACAAATAAACACCCTGATTTAATTGATGTGAATCGAAATAAAGTTTTAGTGTTTGCTGGGTTCCCGGGTATATGCCGCAAGCTAAGGAAGATGTGTTTGCCCAAGGGACATTCATATTATTATTGTTAATAAGCTGGTTTGTACATAATATCAGATCATTCCCATTGTTTGACAAAACAACGGTAGCAGAATCAATACTATTTATATTAATTGTTTTGCTGATGCTGGAGATATTTGATGTTAATTGTGGATTTAAATCTCCGTGTAAAGGGAAGATGATATTGTCAACCCAGGCACAATCAGCTCCTGTGTTTACGGAATAGTCTTTTATATAAGACCATTTAAAAGTGTGATTGCCCTTTGTTACCGGGAAGCTTACCTGTTCCCAGTCAGCTTCTCCATCCCAGCGGGCTTGTTCAATGCCGTCAATTGTAAATATCAGATAATCATAATTATGATTTGTATTATCTTTTTCGCAAGATACTTTTCGGTGAAATTTAATGCTTCCATCAGCTAATATAAGTTGATTGATCGAAAAATAGGAAGACTGGCTATGATTTATTCGTCCCGATTTAGCAGAATAATTGCCTTGATACTTTAAGCTGTCAGAAGTGTACCATGGAATAGTACCTCCCAAAACCCAGTCAAATTTTGTAAAATCATTTGTTTCAAAATCTTCCATTTCTATGCCCATTTGGATATAGAAGAAGGTTTTGATTTGCGAGTTATTATTTCCTGTTATAGATGCATTTAGCACAATTAAATGTTGATGAGGCGTATTTGGGGATGCCGTAATAATAAAAAATGCATTTTTGCTTGAGAATGGTTGAATGCTGTCAATTGTTGAAGACGAAGGGTTTAAAGTAATATAAGGATCCGATGTTGTAAGATTCAATTGAAGATTTCGGGCTGATGCACCTCCAATATTCTTGATTTCGAGCATCAGTGCAGCCGTTTCTCCGGGTTCCAACTGATTGTTATTTCCATCGGTAATAGTAGTGGTTCCTGTTTGTAGCAGAAATGAATTTATCCTGCATGAGATGCTATGTTTAAAAGTATCGGTTGGATTTGTTACAATGCCATCTAAACGAACCATGTGTCCATCAGTTGCAAATAGTTTTACAACAAATTTAAAGGCGTTATGAATAATTAAACTATCACCGGGAGCAATTGAACTAATCGAAATAACAGAATCTATTAATGAAGTATTGGTGTCTGCAATTTGCACCTTCATAAAGCCATTTGAAAAATACGAGGTGCCTATATTGCTCAATTTTACTGAAACATTTACAGTATCTCCAATATTCAATGAAGTATCACCTCCAGCATTGATTGAAAAATCAGATTGGATGCCAAATGTTTCAAAATGAAGAACTTTTTCGCTTTCAATATTATTGTTATCCGTTGCAATTACTTTGAAATTTGAGGAATATTTACTCACAGGTTTTGCAGTAAAAATTCCACCTTCAGTAAGATTTATTTCATTTGGATAATCAGGAGGTGTCAATGTTATTTTTCGTGAAGATGTATTTGTCGTAAAAGTGTTTGATAGCGAAGTGTATATGCAATTTACAACATTCCCTCCTGAAACGGCAGATTTCCAATTGCCTGACATTGATATAGTACCATAGTAAAACTCGATCATTCCGGATGAAAACATTTTCAGTGCAACCTGTACGTTTGATCCACTTTGCCCGTTTACAGATCCTTTCCAGATTATTGTTGCAGAGTTTACATCTTGCTGAAAAGTTACATTTTGACCACTTCCATAGGTTAAATCAACATAAAACGGAGCAATTAAAGCGTGGCTTTTGAATAAAAGCTCAGCATCAACCTGCCATGGAAATGAAAATAACGAATTATCAAATTTAATAAACCCATTGGCATATACATAAATCTGATTGTATTTTTTTCCCAGAAACGGGAAGTCAAAATTCAGGTTTTGCATTACAGAACCATCATTTCCAGTTGGCAGGACAGTAGCCGGAGTTGAAGGAAATGTTGCAGAAGATACGCTTTCCTGGTAATCCGGTTTTAATCTCCATCTGTATGGAGCCTGCCCGTTTTGAGCCTGAATTTGTTGTGTAAAGTTGCTGTATATTCGTGCTTTAAGGGTGTCGGTTGTGATAATAGGTTTACTAAAGGCGATATTTTTTATAACGGAGATCCTTGTAGTATCGTTGTTGATCAGTATTATATTTGAATTGGGATACACTGTTTCAGATACTCCTGAAGTATAATCCATAAGGGAGAATGAGGTTATTTTACCTTCTCCGGATCCATTCGGGTCTTTTTCCACAACTTCGAAAAAAAATCGGGCAGAGATTCCTGAGGGCAAATAGGAGAGGAGAGGTGTTACATCCAGTCCGAATTCAATTGT
>Ga0074193_1002885_pt1 | contig 14151 bp, 9 predicted proteins | sample EPASupsiteHSE605_FD_64523 | JGI IMG/M metagenome (GOLD analysis project Ga0074193, IMG submission 64523) | Bioremediated contaminated groundwater from EPA Superfund site, New Mexico - Sample HSE6-05 | ecosystem: Environmental > Aquatic > Deep subsurface > Groundwater > Contaminated ... | reverse complement strand
TCAGTAGGAGATATTGAAACTTTTATCTGTCCTTCATTATAACATCAATTAATTTCGCGCTCATGGTCAGGTACAGGAAGAAAGAGAAGTTAACAGATCCTTTAATATCTTCAATAATAGACCATTTGCTTCAACCAAAAAAGCCTGAAAGGAGAAACAGTATACAACCAGAATCCACGCACAATTTTCGTTCTATATTCTAGTATTACATTGATGGCCATTGCATACCTTGATTATCATTATTCATCCTGAGTAAAAACTTAGACAGTTCATTCTTGAGTAGACAGTTTTATTCTTGAATATATAGGTCTATTCTTGAGTAGACGGTTTTATTCTTGAGTATATAGGTTTATTCTTGAGATAGTTCCAAAAACAAGAGGCCTGTTTCATTTATAAAAAGCCTGAATGAAACTTTTGAGGCTTAATGAAGAGCAAAATTTCCTGTACAGGAAGTGAACCATCCCATTGCAACACTATTATCCTGAGCAATCAGGACTTTGCAAGGGTTATGCAGGCGATAGGATTTTCTTTTACATACACCTCATTAAAATGTTTTTTAAGCTGAAAAGTAAATCCGTTTTTTTAGCTTTTTCCTTTAATACTTTAACACATATAAAGAGTTACAGAATTTGGCACGGAGATGAAACGAAAATGAGAAACATAAATATCCTGTATTACGGGAAAGTGAAACCTGTAGATATATATGAAAGTATGTTTGAATATGTAAAAAGTTCTGGCATTTCGGACTGCGAGAAAGATTACATTGAGAACCAGCCTGATTATTTTGTAGAAGAATGGCAGGCAGCACTGGACAGCGAGATATATTTTGAATATGATCCTATGAAAGATGCAGGAGAACTTGAGATCGACGAACAAAACTATACCCGGATAGGCCGAGGGTTAAACGAGTTAAGTTATGTGCCCACTGATAGCCTGGCTGACATTCTGTATATTATTTACCACTGTGACCATAACACGAGAAAATGTGTATGTACCAGTGAAATCTTCCGGACAAGAGAAGAAGCAGAAAAGAGAGCAAACGAACTTAGAGGAAATAACGACTTATCCTGATATTTTTTATTTTAGAAATATTATAAATCAAATTGCGTGCGGCCACCCCACCCTAAGGATGGGGTATCCGTGACCCTCTGCGCTCCCGTTGTAATAAAAACTGAAAAAAAGCGACCATATTTACAGGCAGAATTACCTGACCTGTGATATTAGTTGCTGACCAGCTACCTGAAAACAAGAGAAAAACTGCTGATAAAAACGTGAGGAATTTTACTTAGAATTTCAATCCAGGAATTAAGATTACTGAACCTTATTTTTTCTATTTTATTAACACCACTACAGAATTATTAACACCACTACAGAATTAGGATATTTGGCATCTTTTTCTATTTTTATATTAGCTCCATTTGTATTTTGAACAAGCAACCTAAATCATTGCTGTCCCATAACACGTACTAATTTTTTGCAGCTTGTGTCTTTATAAACTGAAATAATTGAAATGCCACCCTAAGATGCGGTTGAGTCAGAGTGGAATCATGTAAAATGTCTGATATTTTGTACAAAGAAATTAAAATCCTCATTACGCAACTGTTAAATATTTATTTATATGTAAGGAGTCTATTATTTAGCGAGTTTAATGTTTTATGCGCTAATTTCGCAGTTAAACAGAATAAATTAAACATGGAGGTTATGGATATGTATAATAGATATGAACTAAAAGAAGCTGGCAAAACAACCAGGAGGGTAAAAACCGAAGTCAAGGAGACTCACAGGACAAGTGAGAAGTCTAGCTCCAGGTCCCGTTACGTTCCTGGTTCCTGGGAAGGGATAAAAAAGAATCCAAAAATTGAACAAATCAGGCATCAGCAGCATTATGTGTCAGGATTCTGGAAGGGGACTGTAGAGACATCAAGGGTAGGGAAGCCCGACTATAAGCAAAAATATATACCCGGATTCTGGAAAGCGGCAAAAGAGAACCCAAAACTTGAGAAAATCAGGTACAAACAACGTTACATTCCCGGACTCTGGAAAGAAACTGCAAATACCAGGGAAATAAAAAAAGACGATTATAAGCCGCGTTATATTCCAGGCTCATGGAAAGGAACAAAAGAGAATCCGAAAATAAGTAAGATCAGGTACAAACAACGTTACATCCCAGGATTCTGGAGAGGAAATACAGAGAATTCAAAAACAGATAAAACCAGTCACAAGCCAAAATATGTACCTGGGTTCTGGAAAGGAACAAAAGAAAATCCAAAGCTTGAGGAAATCAAGTACAAGCAGCATTATATTCCCGGACTCTGGAAAGGAACAGAAAAAACTCCAGAAACAAAGAAAGTTAACTATAAGGCGCGTTATATTCCTGGCTCTTGGAAAAGTACAACAAAGACTCCGAATACAAGTAAAATCAGGTACAAACAGCGTTACATTCCCGGACTCTGGAAAGGAAATGCGAAGAAGGATAGCTATAGACCTCGTTATGTGCCTGGCTCCTGGGAAGGAATAAAAGAAGCACCTAAGAGAAGTGAGAAATTTAGTTACAAGCCTCGCTATGTACCTGGATTTTGGAAAGGAATACCAAGAATCTAAAGGGACTGTGGCACCTGAAAAGAAAAGAATAAAACGCTGGCAGGCCTATAATAGATATAATGATTGAACAGTTATGACTGAAACTTGAAGGCTTTTATTACTCTGTTTCTCAGTCCAGTTGTATAAGTATGAAAGGTATAAGTATGAGAGTCTCCAGAAGCAAACAAGCATCTTAAGCGAAAAAACCAGTGAGAAGATAAAGGATAGAAATTAGTGGGAGTCTTTGGCTAAATCTGAAAAATGCACAAACTTACTTTGTTTGATCGGATTTGAGAGCCTTCCTTTTGATTATTAAGTCACAGGAAATGACTCCCATAATCAAACATTATAATTTTTTTGCGACTAGTTTGTTTTAGTCTTGTATTATTAGATTACTTCCGTCTTTTCATAATTAACCAGTACTAAAAATCGTTTTAATTTAGGTTTAATAAATTGCCTTTAATTATGCTTTTAATAAATAGCCCTTATTTATGCTTTTAATAAGTAGCCTTTATTTATGCTTTTGATAAATCGTCTTTAATTTAGGTTTTTGATCCCAGTCTCAAATTTCAGTATACAGTCCCCGTTTTTAACTCATTATTTTAACCTTTACTTTGACGCCTATTTAACAGTACAGTTTTAAACGCACATATGTCTGCGAAACTCACCTCCAGAGTTTAAGCTGTGCAAATTCCCGGAAAAATAAAAATACTTAAATTCTCGTTTTCGGGGGATAACGCCTGAAATATTACCAGCGATTACATGGGTTACCGGGAAAATTTTAAAAGATTATACATTTTCTGAGACTGCGTTCCGAAGGCAGGTTTCCCAATCTTCAGGGTTGTCTATGTTATCACACTGCCATTCAAACTCGCGCCTTGCAAGCCTGATAGTTGCACGTGCTTTTTTGAGTGGGACCAGCTCTTTTCCGACATCGCCGATTCCCCCAACCTCCAGGCAGCTTACGATATCAATCATAAATTTTTCCAGGCTCTCCGGTGGTATCGATTCGTTTCTTGCATGAATTTCTGCGCATTTCGCAAGATATTCTGCAAGTACTCGCATCAGTTTCGTGTCACGCATGGTTCTAACTCCTTTGTACGATAAGTGGGGCAATTCACCTCGTCACACTTGATTTTAAGATTTGATGATCACAACAATAATAATATTAACAAAAATGCAGACACATCTTCCTGAGTTCAGCCCAGGATACCCTTAAATCCTGATTTTCCAGGGACAGTACCTCAAACAGTAATTAAAAATATGTGTTTTCGAGGCTTAAAGTTTTCTAAATAATCGTATTTGAGAGAAACTATGTACATTTGAGTATTAATCAGAAGTTCATAAAGTCGTATAAAATATTTTTTCTACTACTTTTTTACTATCGCATTTACAAAATAAGTTTACAAGTAAATTCTTAATACTCTTCTTAGCATAAATTTCTCTTTATTCTCTTTCTGATTATCCAGGATGCCTGAATATCTAACCTGGATGATTCTCTCACTTGCCTGGTGTTAGTATAGGGAAACATTAAATCATGAGTCTTTACAAACCTCTAGATATATCAACTGATTACTAAGAAAGACCAATAATAATCGCATCCTTTTATTGACTTGAGCCTAACGCAGTTAAAAATCAGAAGTGATTTAAAATGCCTGGAATAGATTTAAAAAAAGAGAATAAAGAATTATACAATCCGTCTGCAAAAGAAGTATCAATTGTAGATGTTCCTGAAATGAGTTTTCTAATGATAGATGGTGAAGGCGACCCCAATATATCACAGGAATATCAGGACTCCATAGAAGCATTGTTTTCAGTATCTTATAAAGTTAAATTTATCTCTAAAAAAGAGAACTCGCAAGATTATGTGGTAATGCCTCTTGAAGGACTCTGGTGGGTTGAAAATCCGAAAGAATTCACCGTTCAAGATAAAAGTGGCTGGAAATGGACCGCAATGATAAGACAACCAGACTTTATAACAAAAGACGTGATAAAAAAAGCCGTACAAGAAGTCGAAAAAAAGAAAAAGCTACCTGCACTTTCCAGGATAAAATTTCAAAGACTGCATGAAGGCTTATCATCCCAGATAATGCACATTGGTCCATATTCTCAGGAAGGCCCGACGGTAAAGAAACTACATAATTTTATTGAGGAAAAAGGATATGAGTTTAATGGAAGCCTGCCTGGCGAGAAACACCATGAGATATACATAAGCAACATACTCAGAACAAAGCCGGAAAAACTTAAAACTATCATAAGGCAACCCATGAAAAGGAGAAGTTAAAATAACGAATTGATGGCAAAATAATGAAAAGGTAACAAGCAGTGAAAGGATAACAAGCAATGAAAGGATAACAAGCAATGGAAGGATAACAAGCAATGAAAGGATAACAAATGAAAGGATAACAAGCAGTGAAAGGATAACAAACAATGGAAGGATAACAAGCGATGAAAGGATAACAAACAATGGAAGGATAACAAGCGATGAATAAAGATTGAAATCCATTGAGAGCTGCTTAAGATACCTCTTTTGTTCAGGTTTATGTTTACCTTATTTTTTTATAATTATTAAACTTAAGGAAAATTTATTCTATTGTATTTATTTAGTTTCCAACTATCTAATATATAGATAGGCAGGAGCAAAATTTACTTTTTATCAGAAAAATAACATTTGTTGAAGTCAAACTATATAAGAATCTCAATAATTTTTGATATTTGAAGGAACTGAAATGTTGACTGAGGATGAAATCTTTGCCAACGAAACTTATATTCGGGATCTCTTAAATGAAGTTGAGAGAGAAGGAGTTAAAGATTACATCCAGTACATTGAAACTTCTGATTTCTTTTCTGCACCAGCAAGTACAAAATATCATAGAGATTATCCTGGCGGACTTGCGGAACATTGCCTCAATTTATTAGAACCGCTGAAATTATCGAACTCCCGTCTTAAGGAGAAAGAGCAACTTCCCGAAGATTCGTTAATAATTATTGCTTTGTGCCACGATGTCTGTAAAGAAGGATTATATATTGGGGATTATGGAAATTATCGGACGTTACCAGATCATCCTGCAAATAATAAGCATTCAATTCTTTCTATTGAGAGAATTAAAAAGTATATAAGACTTACACGCAACGAAAGGGATATAATCCTTTATCATATGGGACTTTTTTCATGCTATGAATATGGTATGGAGTATACCCCAGAAGATTTGATGAGAGCTATAAAAAGACACCCTCTTGTACAGATTTTTGCAGCTATTGATATGGAAGAAACTCACTGGCAAAGGTAAAGATCAAGCTTTTTAAGATAAGCCTTTAAGCTTTTAAGATAAAGCCTAAGCTTTTAAGAACTATCGCCTTACTGACCTGAGTAACTCTCTTTTAACAAACATTTAGTTTGAATTCTTTTTATATTAAACTAGAGTAGTAGTAAAGAGGGAATAAAAGAGGGTGAGAAATTAAATTGGAAAAGGCTTTGGAAACCTAAATTTAGAAAATGAACTTATCAAACAAGGAGTAAAACAGGTTGAGATCGAAAGGAACTCCGAGAAAATAAAATCATAATATGGGAAAAATCATAATATGGGGGAGAAAAAGTAATGCAAGCAAGCACTACTGAAGTTCAGAGCATTTTAGGAAATGTAAAATATCCTGCAACGAAGAACCAGGTCATCGACGAAGCCCGAAAACAGAATATTAGTGGCGACACAATGCAGACTCTTGAGAATATTCCAGACAGGAAATACAACAGCTCTGACGATGTCATCAATGAATTTGAAAGTTTTCAAAAGGCTGTAGAAGCTTTCCATAAAAGGAAATATCCTGCAACAAAACAGGAGCTAGTCAATGAAGCTAGAGACCTTCATGTCCGTGATGTAATAATAAAAGCTCTTGAGGCCTGCCCGGATAAGGAATACTCCAGCCCTGATGATGTTATCAAAGAATGCAGAGCCAGAATCCAGAACAGATAATTCGATTTCAGACAGGTAGCCAGCCGCTAAAAGCAGAAGATTAAAACAGAAGGTTAAAGCAGAAGATTAAAACAGAAAATTAAAACAGAAGGTTAAAGCAGAAGGTTAAAACAGAAATTAAAGCAGAAGACCAAAAACAAGATGGAAAAACTGTAACTTCGGTTCAGACCACCTTTTGTCTTGAATTTTTAAGAGGGGAAAATAATCCCTTAAATTTTCCTCAAAAGATAATACTTATCCATCAAGATATGAGTCTGGAAAGAAATATACTAGAGAAATGAACAAATAATTGGTTCGTCATTCTTTTCAGGTAATTGGTTCTTTGTCCTCCGCAAGTTTATGAAGAATAGAGTTTTTGAGATTCAAAGCATTTGTGTCTTCCGCACTAATTCTTAAAGTATTCTCTACTGCAGATAGTGACTGCTTATATCTTCCGAGTTCAAAGAGAATAGACCCTTTGTTGAACCAGGCTTCAGGTCTGTTTGGGTTACTCTGCAACGCTTTATCAAGTGCCTTTAATGCTTTTTCAGGCCTATCAAGCATATAAAGAGTAGAACCTTTGAAACTCCAAACGTTTTCATTTTTAGGATTAATCTCAAGAGACTTATCAAATGCTTCCAAAGCCTCTTCATATCTACCAAGAGTATAAAGAGCAGAGCCTTTATAGCTCCAGATATCTGCATCATCCGGGTTGATTTCAAGACATTTATCAAATTCTTCCAGCGCTCTCACATACTTATCCGGTTCGTAAACCTGCCTGTCTCTGTGCCCCTTACCTGACACTTCAGGAGAGTTATATGGGAGAGTATTCAACTCTTTAATCAGACTTTCATCTTCGAGTGTAGACAACATGTTTTTATATTTCTGGATTTCAACGTCCTCTGGATAGAGTGAAAGGATCTCGTTAAGTGTATCCATTGACTCTTTATATCTTCCAAGCTTGAATAAGGCAAGAGCCTTGAACTTTAGTGCATATTTATAGTTTATATTGTCACTCTTTTTCCATAGGTACAGGTTTTCTTTAGAAATTACCTCTGGTATAGTTTCCAGGGCACTGTCAAAAGTTTCTATTGAACTTCTGTATTTGCCGGTTTTATAGAGTACTGTACCTTTAATCAGCCACGCCTCAGTAAAATATTGATCTTCAGTTATTTCTTTCTCAAGAAAAGCCAGTATTTTCTTAATAGTAAAGCTGCTCTCATCTTCTAATGAAAAGTCTTCATCCTGCATTAAAGACCCGATAATGTCAATGACTTCAATATCGTTTTTTCTTCCTTCATACGTTTCTAATCCGATAAATTCCTCTTCATAAAATGAGTCTCTCTTAGAGTGATGAAACTCACGACTTTTATCCGTTGCACTCATACTATCAGAACCCGAAAATATGCTTGTCAGAATTCATTGCCAGAACTCATTATCAGAATTCATTATTAGAATTCACTGCCAAAATTCATTGCCAAAATTCATTGCCAAAATTCATTGCCAGAATTCATTGCCAGAACTCATTATCAGAATTCACTATCAGAATTCACTATCAGAATTCACTATCAGAATTCACTGTCAGAATTCATTATCAGGATTCATTATTAGAATTTTATCAGAATTTTACTTAATCACTTATCAAACGCGATTTGTTGGCTTTACTAAGCTCGCTGACCTTAAACCTGCACTGGTTCTCATTAACCCGAAATATTTCCCAAGAAGATATATTTCCCACGGATATATATTTGCAATGTAATATTAAAATATACTTTTTGAAAAAAGATATTGGAAAAAGTAGAGCTCCCTGGTAAAAAGGTTTGATGAAAAAAATCAAGATTTACTTAGCCGCCGATGTCGGATTCGGAGAGAATTTGACAGATTCAAAAATAAATGAGATTTCAATTAAAGTCTTGGAGTCACTTTTGTTATTAAATAATCGATGGTCATTTGAAATTTGACTAAGAAAAGTAAATTTAAACTTTTGGATTAGCAGCTTCCTTATATGATTCACCAGTTCTTTTACGCTTTAACTCTCTATTAGGCTCTTTTACGTTTAACTTTCTGTTATACTGCATCAAGGTCTACAGCTCTGGCTTCAGGAAAACTTTCAACGAGCATCCGTACAGTCTCGGGATGACAAGTGAAATAAAAAATCTGGTTGTCCGATGCAAGATCCTTTATGGCTTCACAGGTACTTTTGCAACGTACAGGATCAAAGTTCACCAGAACGTCATCAAAAACAATTGGAAGAGATTCCGAATGTCGGCCGAATTCTCTAATGAAACCGAAGCGTAGGGAGAGATAAAGCTGTTCGGCCGTTCCCCGACTGAGTTCCTGGATGCTCTTTTGACGCCCATTCCGGTCTTCAACATAGATTTCAGTAGAGTTGAGTGGAGAATAAATCCTTGTGTACCTGCCTCCGGTAATATTTGAGAAAAAAGCCTGTGCTTCCACGATAACTGCAGGCTGTCTTTCCTTTTCATAGACTTTGACTGCTTTAGCAAGGATCTCCCGGGCTAAAACCAGAGAAACCCATTCCCTTGACTTTTCGTGGAGTTCTTCCAGCAGGCTTTCCTGCATTACCCTTGCCAGGGAACCTTCACTTCCATGTTCAAGCTGTTCAATCTGGTTTCGTATCGCTCCACGACTGTCTATAGTATTCGAGATATCTTGTTCCAGAAATTTCAGACACTCCTCAAGCCTGCAATTCTCGTCTTTCAGACCTGAGAGATCAGAGGCTTGCAGCTCTTCCACTAAAAGCTTGTACTCTTCGTCATCTCTGGAAACCCGTCGGATTTGTTGTTCAGCTTCTCTTTTCCTGGTTTCCAGCTCGGTTCGTTGAGCCCAGAACCGAGCGTTTTCGTAGAATTCTTCTTCCGTCTCTGCATAACCGGAATTAAGAAGAACTGCAAACTCTTCTGCAGCCTCTTCATACTTATCCCTGGCTGCCTGAAGTTCAATATTGAGTTCTTTCGATTTCGTTTTCAGCTGCTGAAGGTTTCTTGCCTCATCAGATGACTTTTCAAAGTCTGAAAGGAGTTTTTCAACCCGGGCGTCAAAAGAAAGTCCGGAAAAAGGAACTCCACATTCTTGCAGGACCCCGGCTACTTTTGCTTCATAGGCTTCTATCGACGTTCTGCTGGAAGCTGCCTGTTCTTCAAGTTTCCGGATAGCCCGCTGCCTGTCAAAGCACGTCCGGATTACCGAAAAAATTTCAAGCACACTTTCTACTGAAAGCGAAGGATCAAGTCCGTAATTCCTAAGCCAGCTAGTCCACTTTTCGGATATGGCATCACGTGCCTTTTTCTCCTCAAGGAGCCTGGCTTCCAGCTTTCCTTTTTTATGATTAAGGCCTTCGGATTCAGCCTCAAGTTTTCTCACTCTTTCAGCCTGATTAAATGCAAAACTTACGTCTTCCCTGAGTTTTGCTATTTCACTTTCGATTATGATTCCTGAAAAAGGCCTTCCACATACTTCCAGAACTTTACAGACTTTTTCTTCGTATTTTCTAACAGTAGCTTCTTTGAGCTTTACCTGTTTTTCCAGTTCTATTATATTCTTTTGTTTTTCCAGGCAGGCGCCAATTGCAGAAACAAGTTCAAGCACATGCTCTGGAGAGAGCTCAGGGCTGAGCCCTAAAGAACCAAGCCATACTTTCCATTCCCGGAAAACTTTTTCCTGCTTTGCCTCTTCGGTCCTGAGAGTATCCTTAAGTCCCATATAACTTGCATTTAACCTATCCAGCTTCTTCTGGAGCTTTTCCTCCCTCTGGCGCAGCTCTGAGGCAGTCTTCAACTCAACCATGACCCTTTGCAGTTCATCGGCTTTCTGTTCCCTTATTGAGGGATCAGGAATATCTTCAAAGCCACATTTTTTTGCACGGGTTTTCATGGCTACTTTCAGTGCAGCAATCTCTCTGAACAGCTTTTCCTTTGAGTCCTTTATATCCTGTTTCCGGGATTTAGTATTCTCCGGGTGTTCTTCCCATGCCGGCTGGACCGAGGACTTATTAGTGGCTTTCAAAAAGTATACTGCAGAAGTAGCGAAAAGAAGAAGAAATATGACAAGTCCGGAAAGCAGAGTACCGTTAATACTTTCGTAAACCAGGCCAATGCAACCTGAAAGCAGAATCATTCCTGCAGGCCAGAGTGGAAGTCCGCTCTCATTTTCGGTTTCTCTGTGTCCCAAAGCTGTAAAAAGCATTTCTTCTTTTTCCAGATTTTTGAGTTCATTTTCTTTTTCTCTCAGGAGAGGTTGGGTCACCCTGAGATAGCTCACAGCTTCAAGCTCCTGCTTCAGCTCTTCAGGCCTGGGAAAGGTCGAACATACCTCAATTTTCTCTTTTAGAGCCTCGATTTCCTCGCAGACTTCTCTAATTTCCTCAAAAGCAAGTTTAAGCCTGTCACAGTGCCTCTCAATTATTTTTTCTGCCTCCTCCATTTCCCTTCGCTTTCTGAGTACAGTTTCTTTTGAAATGGCGGAATGCTCGAAAAGATCAAGGACAGTTTCATCCCATCCCTTCTCAAGTCCTGAAAGAGTTTTTCTGAGTTCAGCCTTTCTGTCCTGAAGTTCCTGAGTTCCGGAAAGGAGAAAGTCCTTATCAGCCTGGTATTTTTCAATTCCGTTTCCAAGTTCGATAACCTGGTCTCTGTGTACAAGGAGGCCTTCTTCAAACAGATTATTTTCCTGGAGTATCCTTTCGATGCTGTTAAGGACCTGCTGAAGTTCGTTTCTGGTCTCTTTTACTTTATCTTCAATTTCCTCTACTGACCTTCGCATCTGAATAACTGATTCCTTTGCAGGGATAGAGCGGTCAAAGCGATCCAGAGATTCTTCATTCCAGGCCGGACCGAGTTCCAGAAGAAGCTCAGTAAGCCCGGCTTTTTCCTGCCTGAGGTTCATTTCCAGAGAAGGAAGCGTTTTTTCTTCAGACCTGTACTTTTCAATTCCGCTTCTCAATTCCAGAACCGAATCTTTTTGCTGAAGAAGGTTTTCGTCAGGTGAAAGGCTTATTTCTTTAACAGCATTTTTATCCAGTTCCTGTTGCAGTCTCGAGATAGTCTCCCTTATTTCTCCAGTTCGTTCCTTGAGCCTTGTAAGCTTTTCCTCCCCTTTTTCAGGGAAACTTTCAAGCTCAGGTAAGCTTTCAAGGGCGATTTTTGACTCACTGAAGACCTTCCAGTCTTCCCAGACAGAAATTAAGTTTTGAATGTGGTTTAGTTTTTTCCTTATATTCTGAGACTTTTGTTTTAATTGGTTAATTTCCAGAGTTTTCTGTTCCATTTCGAAATGAAGCGAATCGTATTTTTTTTGGGCTCCTTCAAATTCGGAAATTTTTACTTCAGTTTTTCCTATCTCCCTTAATAGCTCATTTATAAGAGGTTTGCTACCTCTAGGCCTATACAGATTGTTTTCAATGCTGCTGATCGAGTTCATCAGTCCTGAAATAGAAACTCCAACTCCCGTGCCAGCACTGTAGAGTTTACTGTTGATGCTCCGGTCGTTAAGGGTCTCGAAACTCTGTAGTTCTTCAAGGCCAAAAGCATAGATATTTTCAAAGACATTTCTGTCCGCATAGCCTAATAGTTTAAGGAGGTCAGCCCTGCCTCCTATATTCCCATCCGGAAGCAAAACCTTTACATCTTCTTTTCTGCCTGCATTTCTCTCTATGACCCATCGGTCTCCGGTAGAATCAGTCACCGCAAGCCGTCCCCCATGCTTTCCCCCTTCAAGTGGAGGATAGAGGTTGCAGAGCCTTGTGTTAGGTATACCGAAAAACATTCTCCGGATAAAAGTAAACAATGTAGATTTTCCTGCCTCATTTGCCCCTGTAAAAACGACCAGACCTGAGGGAAGATCTTCCATAGACAAGCTGGAAAACTTGCCGAAGCCATCAATATGGATGGCATTAATTTTCATTATCTTCCTCCGTAAGTAAGGCATCAAGCAGGATATTTTCAGCTCGCTGAAGCAGAGAATTCATCTCTTCGTTATCAATTCTGGTAATGTATTTTCTTCCGTTCCTGGAACTAAAAAAAAGAGGTGAAAGAAACTCACGAAACTCATTTCGGGCTTTTTCATCAGTCTTCAAGCCCTCTACAATTTTTACCAGATCTCCTACAAAATCTTCCCTTTTCAGAAGAAGCTCTCTTTCTACCGGAAAGAGCGTCTCATTTTCAATGCGCTCTATCCAGATGAACTGTCTACTCCAGTTTTCTCCTTCCCTGAGCAAACGAAGGAGATCCTCAAGAAATCCCTCCTGCCTGAGAATGTAATGCAGCGGTCCCCTTCCTTTAAGAATAAACCTGCAAATAGCAGATCTTCCTCCTGACTTTTCCCTTATATCGTCAAGCTGGCTTTGAAGGCTTTCTATTAACTCCCCTTCTTTTTCCAGACCTTCTATGGAAATTTCCCTGATATGCCAGCGGACAGAGTCGGTCTCTATAAACCTGGTAGAAGTATCTCCTACTGAGGAAATATCCACAACAAAGCACCCCTTGGTCCCGGTTTCACCGGGATGCCTGCCCTGCGGGTTTCCGGGATATATTACAACCGGGTCTTCTTTGCAAACTATAGAAGGAGTATGGATGTGACCAAGAGCCCAGTAATCATAATTGAGCTCCCTGAGGTCCTGCAGGGTACAGGGTGCATAAGGATCATGTTCAGGGTTGCTTCCCACGCTGCAATGCAGAAGCCCTATGGTAAACGGCCAGTTATCTTCTTTTCTTGGGAAGTTTTTTACAAGATTTTTCATTATGTGCTGTATCGGATAGCTCATCCCCACTATGATGGCGGCAGTTTCCCCTTCTTTTTTGAATTCCACAACCTCGGCCCCTTCCCCACTCATGATATGTACATTTTCGGGCCATGTAAGGCTTGCAGACCAGCCGTCAAGAGGATCGTGGTTCCCATGGCAGATAAAAACCTGAATTCCGGCGGTTTCGAGCCTCCTGAGCCCCTCTATAAACTTCACCTGCGCATAGAGGCTTTTGTCGGCACTGTCATATATGTCCCCCGCAATAAGCAGAAAATCGACTTCTTCATCCATACAGAGCTCTATAATCGCCTCATAAGCCTGAAAGGTAGCTTTCGCAAGCCTTTCCCCAAGCTCAGGGTCAATCCCGGAGATCCCAGTAAATGGACTGTCAAGGTGTAAATCCGCAGCATGAACAAAACTCAAAGTCCCGGCCCTGCCAACATCTGCCGACATATTTGTTTTTTTCATTGGAGATACCACTAACATATTTATAATATTTATACCTCCAACTGTATATAAACCCAGTTAAATGTTCTGATTTGAAAGCTTTAGAAGCGAACGGTTAAAATTAAGAATTAATCCCATAAGTGTTTGTTAAAAGTTTAAATCTTCAACCAAAGGAGTCCATTAGAAATCTGGATTTTTGTCTGAATAATTACAGATAGATTAATTTAAAGCCTCCTCTAAAAGGTTCTATATGCCTGAACTGCAAACCCTGCATATGGATAAAAAAATGTTTGTTGGTGTAGACGGATGCAGAGCAGGTTGGTTTGCAGTTGCACTAACAGAAACTGACAGTTTTGGTGTATTTCAGTTTTCTAAAATCTCGGATCTCTGGAACTATTTTTATGACGGCAAAAT
>Ga0074193_1002881_pt1 | contig 14189 bp, 7 predicted proteins | sample EPASupsiteHSE605_FD_64523 | JGI IMG/M metagenome (GOLD analysis project Ga0074193, IMG submission 64523) | Bioremediated contaminated groundwater from EPA Superfund site, New Mexico - Sample HSE6-05 | ecosystem: Environmental > Aquatic > Deep subsurface > Groundwater > Contaminated ... | reverse complement strand
CTTGCGGCCACAAAGTCTCGGCACTCGAGGAATGGGTTGATTTCAGAGGTATTAGACAACAATGTAAAGAAATGGGGTTAACCGACTTTGTAGAGAAGGTTGAACAGGTGTCGATTCCGCCTTCAGAAATAGTAGACACCTTTTTTAAGCGGTTCTATCGGTTATGGCTAGATGTGATGGTCTCTCGATATCCGGCAGTTAACAGTTTCAGGGGGCGGTCACATCAGTCAATTATTCAAGAATTTAACGAACTGGATAAATCACAGTTACACATAGCACAGCTTCGCATTTTAGAAAGGTTAATTGCAAAATTGCCGGATACAAACATGGCCACTTCATCGGTGGATGAAGTAGGCATATTAACCCGTGAACTTACCAAACAACGTAAGATAATGCCGCTTAGAAGACTGTTCAGGACAATTCCAAACTTATTAACCGCCTTAAAACCTTGTCTTATGATGTCTCCACTTTCAGTTAGTATGTTTTTACAAGCTGATGGTTACATTTTTGACATTGTAATATTCGATGAAGCTTCCCAAGTTTGTACAGAAGATGCTGTTGGGGCAATAATGCGGGGCAAACAAGTAATCATTGCCGGTGATAGTAAGCAGTTACCACCAACAAGTTTCTTTACTGCTACACTGTCTGATGGCGATTTCGATAATGATATAGATGATGAAGAATTTGATGATACTGGCGCGTATGACTCAGTACTCGAAGAAGCCGTAAATGCCATTCCAGAAAGAACACTTAAGTGGCATTACCGCAGTAGGCACGAACATTTAATAGCGTTCTCTAACGCCAAAATATACAACAATGGTTTGATTACTTTTCCTTCAAATACGGAACAGATACCCGATAATGGAGTGGAGTATATTTACGTTGAAGATGGCGTTTATGATAGAGGCGGAAAAAAACATAACATCAGGGAAGCTCAACGAGTAGCCAAGCTTGTATTTGAACACATTAAAACACATCCTACTCGCTCCTTGGGCGTAGTTACCTTTAGCGAAGCACAACAACAGGCGATTGATAATGCGATAAGAAAGTTACGACTGGAGAACACCCAGTACGAAAACTTCTTTACGGAAGATGCAGAAAATGCGTTCTTCATAAAAAATCTAGAAAACGTTCAGGGTGACGAAAGAGATACGATTATTTTCAGCATCGGTTATGCTAAAGACTCAAGTGGCGTTATGTACATGAATTTTGGCCCATTAAGCCGAACTGGGGGGCATCGTCGATTAAACGTTGCGATAACACGTGCAAAATTCAATGTTAAGCTAGTGGGGTCAATCCATCCAACTGATATAAAGATAGAAAACACAAACTCCGAAGGCGTCAAAATGCTTCGTCAATATATTGAATTTGCAATGAATGGTGTTTCTGTCTTAGAGAATGAATTAACTTTTACGAGTACTATTGAGGTTGAATCGCCTTTTGAGGAGGCAGTATATGACTTTCTAGTTCAAAACGGATATCAAGTTACCACACAAGTGGGGTGTTCAGGGTATCGCATTGATATGGCCGTTAAACACCCAACACTTAGTGGGATATTTGTAGTCGGTGTTGAATGTGATGGAGCTACATATCACAGTGCGAGAACTGCACGTGAACGAGATAGACTTCGGCAAACGGTTTTAGAGGATATAGGATGGAATATTTATCGAATATGGTCAACAGATTGGATCAAAGACCCGGCGCACGAAGGCAGTAAGCTTCTTGAAGCCGTTAAATTTGCTATTTCCAATTACAATACCAACAATACATGGGGCAGCAATAACCAATCTAATGCGGTCAAACAAGAAATCTATTCGGCTCAGTCATTTAGAACTGAAACCCCACTATTGATTGAAAAAGACCCCAACAATCCGTATGGCTTTGATTACTATATCGAAACAGATGTTTATGATATTGATAGAGTGCCTAATGATTCTCAATATATTGCTAATGTAATTAGTTATGTTGTAGAAAACGAGGCTCCCATTCATTATGAATTGTTATGTAAAAGAGTTGCCGGATTGTTTGGGAATATCAAGGCCACCAGTAAGGTTCGGGAGTCTGTGGATCTCGTTCTAAACCGCTACCTGAATGCTACTGTAATGAAATGTGGGGATTTCTGCTGGCATAAAAACACAACTGAAGTCAAAGTAAGAATTAGCAGATATGGTGTCAGTCGAACAATTAATCATATCAGCATAGAAGAGCTAGCCGAAGCTATGTATGTAATTACAGCAAAAAGTATTGGAATATTACGAATGGATTTATACGTTATTACCGCTAGGGTATTCGGATTCAATCGTACTGGTGTATTAATTACGCAGGCAATGGAAAAAGCATGTTCTTTTTTGCTTGATACTAACAGAGTAAAAGAGATTGATGGCAAGATTGTGATTTGAATTTTTAAAGAAATAGTAGTTTAAATATATCCATGTGAAGTTGCAGATAGGAATTTCATAATCTTCTAATATTTCGATTATGGAGTGAGTACTGTGAAAAATGAATACAGGCTGGTATTGATATCATTTGTGGTAATGACTTTATTCGTATGATAAAAACTTTAAAGCAGGCACACTGTGATGAAGTTAATTTTTGGTAACCAGGAGGACGTACTAACTTTAAGGCTTTGGATGAGGGCGATCTAATCATGCAAATAACTATTACGAAAAGTGTTTAAACATTAATTGATATTATGAAGAAGGTTTACTAATGAGTTATTCTTCTAAAATTGAACAGTCAAAAAACAAAGTCTATAACCATGCAATAGCAACTAAGATTCTTGATTTAATGGACAAATTAAGAATGGATGAAAACACCAACTATTCTAGGCGATGGATATGGGAACTAATTCAAAATGCTAAAGATGTTGCTTATGAGGATATTGGTTTATCAGTGGAAATCGATTTAAATGAAAATGCTAATCAAGGTACTTTGGAATTCAAGCACAATGGCAAGCCCTTTTCAACTGATAATCTAACCTTTTTAATTGAACAGGTCTCAACTAAGGAGAGGAGATCCAAAGAAACAAACTCCACTATGACAGGTAAATTTGGTACTGGTTTTCTTTCAACTCATTTACTTTCAGAGAAAGTTGAAGTAGAGAGTATTATTAAGGAACCCGATGAACCGTATAGAAAATTTAGCTTATTGCTTGATCGAAGTGGCAGGGATATCAATGAAATAATTCATTCAGTCAATAACTCACTTGCATCACTTGGATTAATTGATTCAAGACCGCCCATTGATGAATATTTACCGTCCGATTTTAATACAGTATTCCGGTATAAACTAGATGAAATTGGTATTGAAGTTGCAAAGAAAGGATTACAGGATTTACATATTTCTTTGATATATACACTTGTCTTTGTACGTGAAATTAAATGTATAAAAATTAATAATGAAAACACCAAATATGCATTGTCACAAAGTTGTCCTCAAGGAGAGCATATAAATATATATACGATTACTAAAAGTTCACAAAAAACAAATATTGATTATCAGATTGCGTTATTATCTAAGAATAATACATCTATTGCAGTTGAGATAGAATACATAAATAACCGAATATTTATGAAAGAAATTAATTCTTCAATACCGAAAATATTCTGCGATTTTCCATTAATAGGAACTGAAGATATTTCATTTCCTGTTATAATTAACAGTTCTATGTTTAATCCTACTGAGCCTAGGAATGGGGTTTATTTGACTAATAAATATGACTCCAGAATTGAAGAAAACAAATTATTAATAAAAGATGCAATTGAGCTTTACTATACATTATTAGACTATGCTTCTAAAAATGATTGGGGAAACATTTACTTTCTTGCCAAAATGCCCAAAAATAAACAAAAGGACTGGGTTTCTAATGACTGGTTAGAAAATGAGGTACAAAAACCAATTAAAGATAAGTTATTAATAACTCCAATAGTTGACACAGAAAACCATGGGAGAAAATCTATTATTAATGAACATAAAAAACAAAACATATGGTTTCCATCATCGTCAAAGGAAGCTTTGAGAAATAAGATCTGGGATCTAGCAAATCTATGGATTCCATCAATGTTACCACGAAAAACTGACGTTGGATTATGGTATAAGATTATATGGTCAGATTATAATCACCTTACTTTAAAAGTAATTACAAATACCATTCAAATAAAAGAAGGCTTAAATAAGCTTGGACAAGAGCTGGTTAAATCAACCGATTCCATTAAGTGGCTAAATAATTATTATGAATTATTGAACTTGGATGAAGATTTTCTGAACGAGATTATTAATGATGGGTATGCAGTTATCCCTAACCAAAACAGCATCTTTAAAAAAAGATCAGAGCTTAAGATTGATAAAGGTATAGAAGAAGAATTAAAAAATGTCTTGTTAGTATTTAATATTGATGTCAGAGACCATTTGGTTCATAAAAAAATAAATACAGGTAAAATAAAATATTCCGTTAAGCAACAGGAAGATATAATCAATGAAATCAATAAAATAATACAAGAGGGTAAAAGTGATAAAATAGGCCAAGCGTGTGACTATTTAGTTACCTTGTTTTCAGATGATGATAATTTTCCGAAAGAAAGGGAAATTATTTTTAATTTCTGTAAAATAATTTATCCTGAAGATGTTAAAACAAAAAGGAAGATAAATAAATGGTCAAAGGAAATATGGTCAGAAGTTGATAAAAGAGAATTAAAATGGATTACACAGGCTATTTCTGAAACTCGTAATATAGAAGCATTAACTGAAAAGCTTAAGTTTGATAATACTATACAAATGCTCAATTGGTTAAACAGCTTCGTTTCATTCTTAACTCAACATGAATTTGATAATCTACTAAGCCTGAAAACGATGCCGATACTCCCGAATCAGAATGGACTTTTTAGAAATAAAGATGATTTGTTTCTTGACGATGGCGAAATTGATGAAACTTTAAAAGATATTTCAGCCGAATTGGGTTGTGATTTTAGAGATGAATTACTTGACGTCAATATTTATCTGGATTTACCTCAAAGTAGAACAATTAGTCAATCACATTTGGCTGAGGAAATAAAAAGACTAATAGCCCCTAAATTATCGGAAATTAGGCGTTCTGAAGAAACGAAACAAATATTTCGAAAATTGTATTTATGGTTTAATAAAAACAAAGAAAAAGCCCAAATAATTTTTGGTGAGCTATATTCAAACAAACACAGATTGTATGATGACGATGAAATAGCGGAAAATATTCAAAAAGCGGAAGAGCTATCTGAACTTATGGATGAATTTGGTATTGACGACTTGTCAGAACTTCGCCAAGTGTTACAAATAAATATATCAAATGATTTCATAAATCAACGCGAGCAAATTACTCAGGATACATTGGCGAGCCTAGGGGTAACTTCAATCGATGAATTAGAAGAAGCCTTGAAAGATAAGGAAATTGCAGCTCAGTTTACTCACACTTCTACACCATCGCTGGAAATGTTTCAATTTGTTCAAAGCTTAATTACACGGGCCAAGAAAAATGTTATTGAATACTTGAAGACTATTCCTGATTACGATTGCAGTGAATGGGAAGAATTGGCCACAACTGTAATTGGAGGAATTAAGAAAAATGGTCTTTTGATACATATTGTGGTAAGACCTTCGGATATTGGAGAAGTAATTGTTTATTACAGCTCTGAAAAAGATTCTCTAGATTATGCAAATGCAGAATTATGGATTGATAATGGCGTTGACAACCCAAGGCATTTAACTTTAGGCAAAATATTAAAAACAACAGGTATAAATAGAATTCCAGTAAGTTGAGCAATAAAAAAACTTGGAGGACTATTTTAAATGGATTTAACAAATGAAATAAGTCAGCTTATGGAGTCTTATGAAAGGTCACAAATTGAATATAATGCTGTTTTACCGCCTTCTAGAAATATTGCTCAGCATATAAGTGCATTTGCAAACACTGATGGTGGCTATATTGTTTTGGGAGCATCCATTAAACCGGAAGGCAAGATTGATATTATCGGCTTAAGTGAAGACTTTCATGCTAACACAATCACTCATAAAGCAATAGATCTTCTTTCGCCTTTGCCGAAAGTATATTACCAGTATGTTATTAACAATGGTAAAAAAATTTTTGTTATAAAAGTTGATAAATCAGATGATTCGATTGCTATAGAAAATAAAATATACATAAGAGTTGGCACATCTGTAAAAATTGCAAATCCTACAGAAATCGAATTTAAATCTGATGGTTATGAAAGAGTAAAAAGTATTAACCAACAACTAGAAACATATAAACAAAATGCAACAAATTCAAAATCAAAGTTTATTGAACACTACCAGAGTGTTTTAAAAATAATTGATGACCTTGGTAACATTTTATATCCTACAGGTGTTAGTATTCCAACAGATAATCAGGAAGGGAAAATTTTATCAAGAATATTATTTTCATCTTTTGTTGATAACTTTGAAACCTATTTATCTGATCTTTTATATGAAATCTTTCTAGCAAATCCTAAAACGCTAAAATCGCAAGAAAAAATCACTATCGAGGAAGTTTTAAATTGTTCAGACTTACAGGAATTCGTTAAATATTGGGCTAAAGAAAAACTTGGTAAATTACAGAAAGGTAGTGTGAAAGGTTTTATTAAGGAGAATAAACAAATTAATGATTTAAGAGTCCTTAACGATACCAGTCAAGATGAGATAGAAAAAATACTCCAGATAAGGCATTTATATTCCCATAGAAACGGTATTGTAGACGAGAAATTTCTTCAATACTACGTAGGACAGTTTGAAATTAACTCCGAGCATCAGATGTCTATAAACGGCATTCTTGATAAATTGAGTTATCTAGCAGATATAACTCACCAAATTGATAATGCTGCAATGACAAAATATAGACTGGCACAGATTAGTTACTAATTAAAGAAGTAATATAAATGCAGCAGTTTGCTTCAAAAATTATTAAATAACAAAAGTCGGCTTATATTTTGGGCTTAGGGGGCAAAAATTGGTGACACGAATAGATGATGAAATTCAAAAGCAATACGAAAGTCTAACCAAACAAAGTAAAGGTGCATCGTATTATAAAGTTGACTTACATATACATACCCCAGGATCAAAAAGGGATTATGAAGTAGTTAACGGATTAGACAAAATTAAATATTATGAAAAGTGGACGGTTAAAGAGATCATTAATTTAGGCTATGAACGCGGCATGATAAATGATGAACTTTACCAACGCCTACTCAAAATGGATCCCCAACCGGATAGGGATGCTATAATGGCGGAACTAATTGTGTTCGAAGCCGCTGAAAAGAAGGGCTTAGACCTAATTGTAATCACAGATCATAATACAATGGCTTGGTATTATAAAATAGATGAAGCTGCAAAGAGGCGGATCAGCAAGCCGTTTACTGTTCTTCCAGGTGCAGAAATCACGTGTTACGGAGGAACCCATATCATTGCTATTTTTAATCCTCAGCATAGTATCGAACAATGGAAAAACCTTTCCATTAAATTAGATTTTGATGATGAAGTTGAAACCATAGATGGTCCTATTACAATCAGAAGCGAAATCGAAGTTGTTAAAGCAATAAACGAAGTAGGCGCGCTGAGCTATATCCCTCATTTGGATAATAATAAACACCGTTATACTATAAAGCATGTAATTGAAGATTTATCAGGTAAATCAAAAATTCAACTTCTTACCGATCCGTGTCTAAATGCACTGGGTTTCTCCCAATATGATCATCACCGTTTTATTAAAGCTGAACTATGTGACAGTTCAAGTAAGTATAAACGCGATGCTCCTTTGGCATACCTCCAGGATTCAGATGCCCATACGTTGGATGACATTGGTAATAAACCTATGTTCTTTAAAATGAGTGAGCCCTGTTTTGAGAGCTTGCGTTTTTGCTTTGACGACCCTGATTTGCGCATTTATCCTCCAGATTATCCAATCGGCAACGGATCTCCATATATTATTGGAGTTGCTATTAATGGAGGAATCTTTCTTGATGACGACAAGAAAGATTGGTTATTTGTTCGGTTCAACGAAAGTCTTAATTGTATTATTGGTGCTAAAGGTACCGGAAAAAGCACTTTGCTTAATTGCGTGGTTGCTACCCTAAAAAGAAAAGTAGTTAGTGAAAATCAATTAGAATTTCTCTGCAGTTTTGGCCGACTACTCGTTTACTTTATCTTGGATGGTAAAGTTTACTGTGCAGTACTGAATCCAACTGAAACCCCCGAAAATGTTCGTCAAGCCAGTCATAACTTGTCTATGAGCACCACTAAATGGTCTTCGTTATACTTGTTCAATAAAAATACCGGGCACTTTTATCGCACTAATCTTAAGGGCTTTAAAGAAAAAGCAAACCGATTGATGGCTGATAGTATTGATCAGGCCCAGATAATAGAAGCATCAATGAGTGTACAAAACTTCAGCTTATTTTTTCATAGACTAATAGAATCTTCCTCATTCAATAATAAACTCAATGAAATTCAGGATAGAAAAAAGGAGCTGGACAAAAAGTTAAAAAAGTTAAAATACGAATCTGATAGGAAGAAATACATTGATTCGTTTACCTTAGTCAGCATTGATGTTGAAAAATATTATTATGATTTGGAATATTTCTACAGAAACCTTCTTGAAGAGATAAACAAAGAATTAGATGGAAGGATAAGAATGTCCCTAATTGACTCGTCTGAAAAAAGAACATTTGTGTATCAATCTATCCTGGTCGAAGAAATTGAGACTGTTATCCACAATAAGAAAATGAATAATGCAATGATATCAATAGCCCATAACTTGGTTCAGACCTATGAACCTAGCGAATTACTTAGTAAACTTTTTCTACAAGAATATGAAACTATTATTCTCGAAGCAAAAATACAGGATGAACCAACAAGTCAAAGAGATATTGAGGAAGGATACTATAAAGCGAAAGAAGTCTTGGCCAAATATCGAGAATTATTTGTGGAAAAATATCCGTATAATCTAGCTGAGATTAGACGAGATCATTATTTCAAATTGGAGTTCAATACCAGATATAATAAATTTAGCCATGATCAAGTTCCATCCAATTATGTCGACTTATTTAAGCTATCATATGGGCAAAAATCGGTAGCTTTATTAAGTCTTATCATGGATAACAAAATATTCTCTGGGAACAATGCAGTACTCATTATTGATCAACCTGAGGATCAATTGGACAATAGTTACATTTACGATAACCTAATAGAAGATTTAAGAACTATGAAAAACATTCGGCAGATAATACTGGTAACTCATAGCCCAACCATCCCAGTTGCAGGGGATGCTGAGCAAGTGATTGTAATGGCATCTAACGGTAGTTCTTGCTCCGTTGAAAACACCGGATCAATCGACTCTCAAAAGATTCAGAAGGATATTGTCGCAAAGATGGAGGGTGGAGAAAAATCACTTAAAATAAGACTAAGGAAATATTCATTAATTGGCCGGTCTTTTAACCTAGTATAAACGGTACAAATTGTCTCTAATGCGACGTTTAATTTAGAAGTAAACGATGAACTTTTCACAGTATCTAAATAAGGCGACACATATTAAGGAAATGTTACCTGTTGTATACACCATATGGAATAGAGAGAATGCGACACATGTCGGTAATCAATCGTTTTGTGAAAGATGGCGCACGCCTCAATGTCCATGGCGCGGCATATATTATTGTTAGTATTCAGTATAAGAGGTGAATTGCTTGTTTGGTAAGATATATAAATTAATTAAGTCACAAGATAATTATTTTTGGATATTTATGCTATTTTCCTTTTTTACTATCGTATTTATTCTAAGCCCAGTAATTATTAAAGAACCTTGTGCTAAAGACTTTATAAGAAAGTTTTTAGCAGATCTTTATAGCTATAAGCAAACATATTTGCAAATTATTGGTGCAATATTGGGAACTGGCTTAGCTGTAAGTAGTGCTGTATTGTTGCAAAGAAATAGTGCAAGAGAAAAGGAGATAGAAGATAAGCAAACTGAAATATTTAAACAAAGACAGGCAGCTAAAGTAATAGAAAATTGGGTAAGAAGTGAAATAACAATGTTGTGGGGAATGTGGGTCTGGGCAACGTTTAATATTTCTTTGAATAACATAAATGGTGTTGATCTACCATTTGAACCATATTGTGTGGATAACAATAAAGTTTATGATTATTATTTGTCAATAGATCATAAAATTTCAAATACCTCGAGAAATATTTTTTATAAATTTTACCGTTTTTCAGAAAAAACAAATCAATACATTGAGAATTATAATAGGATGAATTACGATATTATGCTAATAGAAAGCAATAACTACGGTGCAACAATAAATATATCTTCAGATGTTAGAAAGAATTCTTCGTTTGACAAATATAAGGAAATTTTAAGATATCTTATTGACACTAATAAACTGTTCTTGTTTTTCGATGAAGATATTGAAATAATTAGTCTGGATAAATTCTTTAAAAAAAGAAGGCTATTGCAAATAGAGCTTGATGAATTGCATGAAAATATGATAAAAAAATATCAAACAGAAAAGGGCGGTATTGAATATTTCAAAGCAACATTCGAGATAAACAAATATTTAGAGAAAAAAGTAGATATTCCAGAAGAATATAAACTGTTGCAAACTAAATATGATGATATTTTACAACAAATTAAAGAATTAGAACAATCTTACGAAGGCACAAAAAGAAGATTCTATGATGAGATTGAGAATCCTGTTGTAAATTCTAAAATTAAAGATTTGATTGAGGAGTTAAACACCATTTTGGATACATACAATACGTAAGTATGTTTTGAGTGCCGACATCTATTGAATCGGCTCTGGCTTCTTTGGCGCCATCCATCACATAACAGCTAACTTCCAAAATATAGGCTCTAAGGTTAATGCCTAATTTATAAGCATTTGAAGCCCAGGTTCTCATTATCCATAGAGAATTATCTGAAGATTGACATCAAAAAAACCGGTACTCCATTATTGCACCGGAATTTACTGTTAATCTCACACTGCCAAACTTTAGATAATTCAGATAGAACGAAAACGCGGTCTTAGATGTAGTTACTATTGCTAATAACTATGGGGTTTTGAAACTCAGAACTGTTCCAAAAAAGAAAAACATTACGGATTATTGCTGCAAAATTGAATGCAAGCAGGCTAAATTAACAGCCAAACCGGGTAAAATGGGCACAGCTTCCCCCTCCCCACGATGGGTTATTTCCATCAAGCCTATGCAGTTCCTACTGATTCGGGAGGGGACTTGCCAAAGCATATGAACCTGTGCTTATCCGAACCGCAGTAAGGGCATTTTGATAAATCTCTACCCGTAATTTTTTGTATTAAGTCAATAGTGGACGCTCTATCTCTTGGGAAAATTGTCGTATTAGTAAGCTGCTTGCAGAGTGCAATCTTTATCGACTTGTTTCTGTTGCTGAGTAATCCGTAATGTTTGATTTTCATAAATCCTTGAGGAAGGATATGAATTAGAAACCGGCGGATAAATTCTTCAGCAGAAACAGTCATCAATTTCCATTGGCTTGCGTCTTTGTAGTCTCTCCACTTGAAGGTGACATTACCGTCTTTGATACTTACAATACGGTTATTGGAGATAGCGACTCGGTGAGTATACCGTCCGAGATATTCAACCACACAGGATGCGTTTTTGAAAGGTGGCTTGCAGTAGACGATCCATTCTTTTTCATAGAGTTCTGATACAAAGCGTTCAAAATCTTGGTGGTCTGAAAAATGCTGTTGATTACCATGAAAGTCAAGCTTGTTTTGATAATATAACTGTTTAAGATAAAATAAATACTTGCCTCTGAATTTCCGGGATAACACCTTAACGGGAATAAAGAACTTCTTTCTGCTGTTTACCCATTTGCCTAAAGAATTGATACCACCACCGGGAACAATGCAATGAATATGAGGATGGTGCATAAGATTTTGTCCCCACGTGTGCAGCACCGAGGTATGTCCGATCTTTGCACCCAGGTATTTTTTATCACCAGCTAATTCAGATAAGGTTTCAGCAGAAGCTTTGAACAAGAGATTGTACAATTCCCGTTGGTTTTGAAATACAATTGAGTTGAGCGTATCCGGAATAGTGAAGACAACGTGGAAATAGCCTACATTTAGTAAATTGCTTTTTTGATTATCGACCCAACGCTCTCGTGCCAGAGCCTGACATTTGGGGCAATGGCGATTACGGCAGGAGTTGTAGGATATTTGTACAATTCCACAATCTTCACATATAGTCTTGTGGCCGCCCAAAGACGATGTCCTGCATCTTTCAATAGCAGATATGGCTTTGTGAATGTATGCTGGTAACCTGTGTTTTGCGCGATAAGGATCACCATAATGTAAGAAAATATCTTGGATCTCAGCCATTTTCACTTTGTCTCTCAGATAATGACTTTAGTGTATCTAGAGGACTTTCGACGCAAATTGAATCAAGCTTTAGAAGATGAAGGTAAAATGTGGTTGTGCTTATATCGGCATGTCCCAGTAATTGTTTGATGTAATAGATATTAGTGCCTGCTTCAAGCAGATGTGTAGCGAAGCAATGCCTTAAGGTATGGACTGAAACCTTTTTGGTAATTCCTGCTTTCTCTTTGTATTTATGAAACATATTTGCAACGGCTCTAGGTGTAAGATGTGGTGAGCTTTGCATGCGGCTTTTAAAAAGATACTCTGTAGGACGATAGGATTTCCAATACTTTCGGAGTATTTCAAGATTGGTTTGCGATAGTAGCGCATATCTGTCTTTATTTCCTTTACAGCTACGAATTAATAAGCGCATTTTTTGACTATCAATATCTGAAACCCTAAGGTTTGCAACTTCGGAAAGCCTTAAACCCGCACCATAAATGGTCATAAGAATGCATTTATCTCTAAGATTGTCACATGAATCAAAAAGCTTCTTAATCTCTTCCTGACTAAGAATATCGGGAAATTTACGCTTTTTTCTCTGACAGGGGATTTGCTTGTAATTCAAGGTGACATCAAGAGTAACTCCATACAAGAAACGCAGACCGCTGTTATATGTATTGATGCTGCCATTACTAAGTTTTGTCTCCGTTTTTAGATAGTGCAAAAATTCGCGGAGTTCTTTGATACCTAACTCTGTTGCTGGTTTACCAAAATGATTTTGAAACATTTTAGCTTTGGTCAAATACTCTTCCTGCGTATGGATGCTTAATCCTCTGAGTTCCATATCAAACTTCAATTGGTTGAGTATTTCATCTTGTGTCATGGCTAGTTCATCTCCTTTAAAATAGACTTCTTACATATTTTAAAGGAAACTACGATACAAGGAACTGGGGATGTTTTTATCAGGCCGTTGAAGCGACCAAGGTTGTGATTACCACCGCGCCAGCGGTTTTGTTCTATCCATATTATGGGTAACGCTCAGTACAAATGGGGTGGGGAATAGGGGAGGCTCAATAATAAGATATTAAAACAGATAATGTATTTGAGCCAAGTCCGGAGAATTAATAAAGGGCTGTCCAACCTAGTAATCATTTTTTTCAAATGAAGACCGACTAGAAAGAAAAGTTCTTAAAAACAAAAATACAGACAAAAAGTATGACTAGGTAGCTTGCGAATGAAATAAAATGGATGGTAACTTTAAAGTTTACTCCAAATGATTGTATAAAGTATGATAATCCTAATAATATAAATCTATCTTCTATGTTCACATATTCACCATGTAATATATGCCATTTTCAGCTACTAAAAACGGCAAACGAATACTAAACTATCCAAAATTAACTAAAAAGTGCTGACGAGCCATTTAGAAGCTTCAACTACAAATATAGAAATATGTTGGGAATTTCATAGAAATAAATGAATTCATAGTTTTCTGATTAAAAAATGATTAATTCATGACTTAATAACTCTAATCTAAAAACCATCTCTAACATGAAATAAATATTTTGATACTCAAACTTTAAAGGCGATAATGTTATAAATTATTTTGGATTACCTATAACATAAAGTAACATAAAAGATCTCTTAAAAGGGAAAGCTCGAAACAGGCACCTGGCCCCTATTTAATTTGCTAGTTTACATAATGTTCAATTCCGGGATTTGCCCTCATTTCGCAGTTTTCTGTCGAATAATGGAAGGGGTGGCACTTCGTGGAATTGGTATTATGTTGACTAGCTGTAGAGCATGTCGGTGGTG
>Ga0074193_1002879_pt1 | contig 14207 bp, 12 predicted proteins | sample EPASupsiteHSE605_FD_64523 | JGI IMG/M metagenome (GOLD analysis project Ga0074193, IMG submission 64523) | Bioremediated contaminated groundwater from EPA Superfund site, New Mexico - Sample HSE6-05 | ecosystem: Environmental > Aquatic > Deep subsurface > Groundwater > Contaminated ... | reverse complement strand
AATAGCTTGACATTTTGATGAGCCATTACTTTTGGGCCAAGATCAGAAAGAGAACTGTTTGATAAGTAAAGATCCACCCCAAACGCGTTTTGCTTGATGTCGCTCATTTTTGCTTCACCGATTAAAACATTATAAATCGTTTTCTTTAAGTCGATTTTCTTAATCCCGAACGATAAGGCAATATGTCCTTGAGCATCCATGTCGATGATCGCTGTCTTATATCCAAGACTAACTAACCCTACAGCCATGTTTGTGACGGTTGCCGTCTTGCCAACCCCACCTTTTTGTGAGGCAACAGAAATTATTCGTGCAGTTTTAGTATTATTTGCAGTATTAGAAGTTTTAGAATGTTTACCCATATGACAACAACCCCTTCTTTAAATATATATGGTATATTTTACCATATATTACTGAAGGAGTATATACTTAAAACAGGATTAGGGCCACTATTTAATGTCGTTCCGCGTCGGTTCTAGTCGTTCATTGAAGTTTGTAAAATATAAGCCAATTTTCTTAATGCTCCCCGCCATAGACTAGTACCCGTGAGCCATATTGACTTATTTGCTCAGGCAACTTCTGAATTAGTCTTTTCCAAAACAATTTCGTTGGAATTGTGTATCAAAGTTAAGCATTCTGAAGGGGTCCTAAATTGGCAGATTCCAGGATTAACCCTTCAACCATTAATTGAAAAGGTTTAATAACACTTGTAATTTAACGATACAAGATGGCTCGGAAATTCCTGTTAGTCGAACACACGTTAAGGAGCTAAGAAATCGTTTAAAACTATAGAATCCTTTCAAACAGGATTTATGGCAGTTCAGTCATAAAATCCTGTTTTTTTGTTCTACTTAGATAATAAAAGTATTTTTTTGTACAATCAGAATTGTAAAATCATATTAAAAAGTGTGGTGTATGGATAATTTCTCTGACTAAGATGCATGCTTAATTAAGAAATAAAAAGGAGATGATGTAAAATGCCATGGAGTCAAAATTACGCCGCCCTTAACAATAGTGTAGGACTTACTGCGCTGGCAGTTTCTATTCCAATTTTATTCTTGTTTTGGGCACTAGCTATCAAACAAATGAAGGGTTATATTGCAGGGCTAATGACCTTGGCCTTGACCTTGATTGATGTGGTATTTGTTTACAAAATGCCAGTCGAGACTGCGCTTTCTGCAAGTTTCTTAGGAATTATTAATGGTTTATTTCCAATCGCTTGGATAGTTATTGCTGCTGTATTCTTGTATAACTTAACCGTTGAGTCAGGATATTTCAAAATTATTAAAAGTTCTATCGCATCCATCTCTGATGATCGTCGGATTCAAGCCTTGCTCGTTGCTTTTTCCTTCGGTGCCTTTCTTGAGGGCGCAGCAGGTTTTGGAGCTCCAGTCGCAATTTCGGGTGCCATTCTTATTGGTTTGGGTTTTGAACCCTTGTATGCTGCTGGATTGTGTCTAATAGCAAATACTGCGCCAGTTGCATTTGGGGCTATAGGAAGTCCTATTATTGCCGCAGGAAGTGTAACAGGTCTAGGTGATTTCGTCATTTCGCAAGCAGTGGGTCGTCAATTGCCATTTCTTTCAGTTTTGATTCCGCTGTATCTAATTATTCTAATGGCAGGTTGGAAAGCTAGCAAAGAAGTGTTGCCTGCGATTTTGGTATCGGGCCTATCATTTGCCGTTGCACAATGGTGGTCTTCTAACTATTTAGGCGCTTATTTGCCAGATATTATTTCCTCACTTACTTCTTTAATAGCTACCGCCGTATTTCTAAGGTTTTGGAAGCCTAAAACTGTTTGGCGTTTTCCAAGTGAGAAAAAGGAAAACAATTTTAAACCCACGCGGCACAGTGCTGGACAAGTCATTAAAGCCTGGTCTCCATTTGCAATCTTAACAGTCATGGTAGCTATTTGGGGTACTCCAGCCTTCAAAAATTGGGTAACGAAGGATTTACAGTGGTTCGTCAATATTCCCCATTGGCCGGGTCTTGATGGCTTGGTTTATAAAATGGCTCCCATTGTGCCGAGCCCTACAGTTTATGGAGCTTCCTATAAATGGGAATTCTTTTCCGCGGGAGGAACAGCAATTTTGATAACTGCCATTATTTCCATGGCCATTTTGCGAGTTTCCCCATCAAAGGCTGGATTAGTCTTTGTACGTACACTAAAGCAGCTTATATACCCGATTATTACGATTGGATCGGTACTTGGTTTTGCTTACTTAGCAAATTATTCAGGGCTCTCCTTCACACTGGGTTTATTATTTGCTTCAACGGGAAAAGCTTTTCCATTCCTTTCTCCAGTTCTCGGATGGATTGGCGTATTCCTTACGGGTTCGGATACTTCGGCCAACGCCCTATTTGGTAAGCTACAGCAAGTTACCGCCGAACAGATCGGTGTTAATCCTGTGCTCACGGTTGCAGCAAACAGCTCGGGTGGCGTTGTCGGGAAAATGATCTCCCCACAATCCATTGCCGTCGCAGCTGCAGCTACATCACTTGTGGGACGAGAATCTGATCTATTTCGATTTACATTCAAACATTCCCTTATATTCTTAGTTATCGTCGCAGTAATGATAGGCATACAAGCTTATGTTGTTCCAGGGATGATTCCTACGGTGGCTTCAGCACTTAAATAAATACCAGGAATAATAATATGCAGTGGTTACTACTGCAGTTGGATAAGGGATTACCTTTATAAAATTTTGATTCGAATTTAGAAAAATAATTAAAAGAAACGGACTAGAAACATTGTTTTAAGTTCGTTTCTTGTGCTATTTTGCTTTAAAAAGGTTTGACTAATACCCCCATAGGGTATTATAATAGAAGGAGATTAAGAAGATAAATTTATCATTTAATATCTAATTAGTTAACCATCGAAAGGGGGAGCTAAATTGGCAAAAAGTATATCATTTAGTGACTATGCCATTGTCGCCTGTGGAACCATGATTCCGGAATTAAATTATTTGAAAGAGATCGGTTTTCTTGATGTGCAAGCAATATATACTGCTCCAGGGCTTCACCAAGTTCCCGCAGAATTAGAAAATCAACTACAAAGGCAATTGGAAATAGCTAAATAAAGTGCTAAAAAAATAATTGTGGTCTATGGTGGAAAGTATTGTTACATTAACATGCGCGATCCGTACCGAACTATCGATACAGTAATTGATGAAGTAAGGGAAGAGGGGTACCACATTGCTCGAACCGATGTTGAAAACTGCCTAGATATGTTGGCCGATGGAAACGAGAGAGAGAATTTGGCCGAAGGACAAAAGGTTTGGTTTTGTACCCCTGGGTGGCTTAAATACCGTGACATGGTATTTAAAGGCTGGGATAAAGCGAATGCAAATGAGAATTTTCCACAGTATACTGGCGGAGGAATTATGCTTGATCCGATAGGGTTTTTTGATGATTATGCCATGGAACATGTTGAGGAGGTCCTTAACTTTTCCGATTGGGCCTCTATACCATTGGAAGCCCGCGCTATAGGGTTGGAACGCTTTAAAGAAGTCCTAGTTAGTGCAATGAGCGAAGAGGACAGATTATAAGGAGAAGCAGATTACTGGGGGAATGGTCTTACGACACTTGCCCAGCCTGTAACTGAATGGCTCTTTGAAACAATCCATTGCGTTCAAAATAGTAATAAGACAATTCCACCGACTAGCTTAGCAAGTATTTTTAACAAACAGGAATTGAGAAGCTTTGCTGAAGAAGTAGAAAAGATCCTTATTGGAATCATTGACCAAAGTATATAATTTTGAGGAGGCTACTGTGTCAATGCGAAATTTTGATCCTGAAAATCGTAAAAAACTTAATAGCAAACAACGTCAGGCAATATTTGCCTCAGTATCATGAGCATTGAGTCTGCTATTCATATCCAAGCAAAAGAGAATCTCGAACAGTTTATGGCAGAAGACGAACCGTTTATTCTCTATTTCAGCTCCAAAGATTGTAATGTGTGCCAAGCTGTTTTCCCTAAGCTAATGAATTTGGTTGAGGTCTACCCTATTAAGGCCGCAAAAATATACATCGATGAACTGGTAGAGATCGCGGGTCAATCCTTGGTATTTACAGTACCGACGGTTCTCATATTTTACGATGGTAAAGAAATTCTAAGAGAAAGCAGATTTATTGATTTTGAGAAAGTTGAAAGAACCCTAAACCTTTTAAATGAATTGATACCATGTAGAAGCAAAGTATGAAAGAGAAGCATCTGTTGAATGAAGGCAGATGCTTCTCTTTCCTTATATTTCTTCACGTGAATATGACTTCTTTCGAACCAGTCGAAGATAGAGCAACGATCTCGTACTGAAGGCTATTCTTTATTTTAACCACAAAACTTTATGGTCTTATTAAGCAAATCCGTTCCTGCTACTGTATTAGCAAAAATTCTTCTCGCATTCTCAATATATTCCTCTGGGTCTGTTAAGGACGGACTATAGTGAGTGAGCCAGAGTTCCTTAGCTCTTCCTTGTTTTGCGAGTAATCCAGCTTCGGAAAATATCATATGCTTTTTCTGGACAGCTTTGTACAGATCGGCCTCATTACCATACATTCCTTCACAAATGAAGAGGTCTGAGTCGTTTAAAAACTTGACTAAACCTTCTGGCGGCCTTGTATCAGTACAATAGCAAATTTTAATCCCTTTCCTCATTTCACCAAGAACCATATCGGGGTGTACAGTCTTGTCTTCAAGAGTAATAATCAAACCTTTCTGAAGACTATTCCAATAGTTTACAGGAATACTTAGTTCCTTAGCACGTTCAACATCAAATTTACCTCGCCTTTTAAGCTCAACAGAATAGGATAAGCAAGGAAGGGTATGCTCAACAGGTATACTCTTAATACTAATATCCTTGACTCCCGCGAAAAATTATACCTACATTGATAAACCTTGATTTGATGGGAATTTTGGTATTTTTGTAGGTTTAAAATTATACCTACAGATTAAGAGCCAAAACATTATTATTTCCCGTATTTAAAGCGTTTTCTTCATGTAGGTATAAAAAATGAGGGATTTTAGGTAATATTATTTATCCATGTTTCGTTTCTTTCGAGGTCGGATAGTTCACAAAGTTAATTCTTTGACCTGAGCCCTTATTTCATTAGGTATAACATTATGGTTCTATTAAATCTCTTACTAACTCTGCTAAAGTGAGCGAAGAAGTTAAGCCAGGTGATTCAATGCCAATTAGATTAATTAACCCCTCAAATCCACGTTCGGCTTCATGACTCACAATAAAATCACGGAAAGGATCACCTGGGGCTTGAATTTTAGGTCTTATACCTGCCATATCCGGATGCAAATCTGTAAATTTTAAAAATGGCATATATGTATTGACGGCATTATAAAACTCTTGGGCATGATCTTCATTTACATCATAATCTAGCGTTTCTGAATAGATTGCATTTGGACCAAACCTCAATCGGCCATCCAATGATTTGGTAGCATGAATTCCCAAGCCCTTAAGTTCTTTTAATGGAGGCGGATAGATTAGTCGTGACACTAAAGCTGAATTAGAATTAGACACACAAAAGTATTCGCCCTTACAAGGGTATATGCGGTAACCGATATCATCAATGTTAATTCCCAAGAATGAAAAGATTTGGTCGGAATTTAATCCCGCACAATTAATTAACCAGCGACAATGAATCGATTCAATTTGGCCTGCTGGATTATGGTAAGTTACCGAATATCCATTGCTTTGCGAATCGATTCCAATTACGTCATGATTATAGGCTATTATTGCACCTTCTTCTATAGCTAACCATTCAAGTCTTAACATCAACTGGTGTGAATCAATAATCCCTGTTGAGGGAGATAATATCCCGGCGACTGCTCTTATATTTGGCTCTAATTTTGAAATCTGATCCTTGTCCAGTAGTTCTAGATCTGTAACCCCATTCCTTTGACCTTGGGTCAGAATTGAATCTAATAAAGGGATTTCATTCTCATTACGAGCTATAATCAATTTTCCAATACGTTGATGCGGGATTTGCCATTTTTGGCAAAACTGATAAAGGCGTTGGTTACCCTCAACACACAATTTTGCCTTTAGGCTACCTGTTGGGTAATAAATACCAGCATGGATTACTTCACTGTTTCTGCTGGAAGTTTCTTGTCCAAATTTACTATGCCGTTCAAGCAAAGCTACAGATTTATCATCAAATTGCTTAGATAGTTCTGCGGCAATAGCTAGGCCAACAACTCCGGCTCCTATGATAAGTAGTTCAACCTTTTCCAAATCGTATCGTTACCTTTCTTTAAATTAATAGTATGATTCTGCTGCAGAAAGTACCATTTAGCTATTTTACACACTAGATATAGGGTTTTAATTTAATCAGTCACACAATATGTAGCCTGATAGAGTCAAAAATAGGGGTTTCTGCAGCAGAATCATAGTATTTATATATGGTAAAATATTATAAAGGTATATGTCAAGAAAGTTTGTCTGAAGGTGTGGCAAGAATAGAAAAAGAGCATGAAGCACGCTATAAGAAAAATACTTTGATCCGACAATCGGGCATATTTCCGTTGATGCCGAACTCATTAAACAAGTTCTGGTTAATTTATTACTCAACGCGGTGCAAGCCCTTCCTTTATAAAATTCAGGAGCATCAGCTCAGTTGAAAATTAAAGGAAGCAAATTAGTCCGCTCGCCCTTCTTATGTATAAATATTAGGAGAAAATAATAGAAGTGCCTCAATAGATATTTAAGTATTGCTGAAGTGTTTCTTTTGGGTGGGTGGCTCGGCGATACTCTCCACTGGAGACTATCGTAACTTGCGTATATCGAACAACATTTAATTATGGAAAGGTACTTGATAATTGGTTGCGTTTATATTATAGTATATTGTGGTTGGTTTTCCTGTTGGTCAAGCGGTCTAAGACACTGCTCTTTCAAGGCGGTTACACAGGTTCTAATCCCTACGGGTCACCAAACAAAGCACTCGATTGATTATTAGTAAAGCTTCTAAATTATGTGGGTAGGTGGCCGAGTGGTTAAAGGCGACAGACTGTAAATCTGTTCCGCGAGGTACGATGGTTCGAATCCATCCCTGCCCACCAATTTCAAAATTCGAAGATCGAGGTAATTGAGGGTTCTAATCCTCCTTGCTACCACATATGCGGGTGTAGCTCAATGGTAGAGCACTAGCCTTCCAAGCTAGCTACGTGAGTTCGATTCTCATCACCCGCTCCATCAAAAGTAATAAACCGCGCTATAAAGTGCGGTTTTTCCTATGCCGACAGGCGGTACCACTGAAGAATGGAAGTGCGGTTTGGCGTTAACTAAGTTTTCTTAATACATATTTTTATGCCATGAAAATGGTATTTAAAAAACATTTGAAGTATGCAAAACTTTTAGGTCCATAAGATCTTTAGCCAAAATCTTGTGAAATATCCAACAGCGTTTTTTAATTGATGATAAAATGTAGGCAATTATCATTGAGAATAATGAAAATTCCTTTAATAGGTAATATGCTCGCCTTGTTTTTTCCAAAGTAAGAAGATAGTCAAAAGACTAGGGCCTTAAGCAGTTACAGACAAGAGAACAAGGCATTTTGCTTCCTTCAGGCGGATATTGGAGGTCAATTAAAGGGGGCTAATAGATAAGTGCATTAAATTTTGAGGGTTTGGGCAAGCATAACATTAAATAATTAATTGGAGTAAGTTAACATGCAAACTTTTATTGAATTCGATGCGCACTTAATGAATGACGAAAAACCTTCAAACTACTTTAACGAGTTAAGCAAAACGGGAATTTTCCAAGAAAAATATCCTTACACATTATTGGGTGACTTAATGAAAATACCCCAGTCTCCGAAGCATCATCCAGAAGGATGCGTTTGGAACCACACAATGTTAGTTCTTGATAATGCTGGGGAAAGAAAACATCTTAGCCAAAATCCAAAGGTGCTCATGTGGTCTGCTTTGCTCCATGATTTGGGTAAAACCTCCGCAACAAATATAACAAAGGGGAGAATAACTTCCTATGACCATGATAAATTGGGAGAGAAGCTTTCTGTTAAATTTCTTAAGGAATTTAGCAGTGATGAAGAATTTATAAATCGAGTTTCAAAAATGGTAAGGTGGCATATGCAAATACTCTTTGTTACAAAGGGATTACCTTATGCAGATATCAGAAGAATGGTTGCGGAGGTTTCTATCGACGAGGTGGCACTTCTTGGATTATGTGATAGGTTAGGAAGAGGAAATATGACCCTTGATAAAAAGCTGTTAGAGGAAAAAAGTATAATAGCCTTTTTGGAAAAATGCCAGAAGTATTTAGACAACAGGAAAAGGATTACAAACATTTGACTTTAGAAGGCTGGCAAAAATATATGGAGTACTAATCTTGTTGCAAGAAATGTGTGAGATATTGCCCGATGGGTGCTATACAAGTGAATGAATAAGTGTTAATTTCCAGGTTAGATAAACAGGTGCTTCGCGTACTAAAGCGGAGTACCTTGTTATTTTGGGACAGTGTTATTAAAATTTCAATGTCAGTTGGGGAATGAAGAAGGAAATTAAGCAAAGATGCTGAAATAGTTTGAGGTGGTCTAGTGAACGGCAAGGGTCTAAGAATGTCGATTGAGGAGGAGCTGTATTGGGAATATTTGAATTCGAAGGTAAAAAACCATTGATTGGAGAGGGTACTTTTATTCACCCAGAGGCTACTATTATTGGTAATGTCACCCTAGGAGAAGGTTGTTATGTAGGTGCAGGGGCACGCATTAGAGGGGACTGGGGTAATGTAGTAATCGGGCGTGAATCTAACATTCAGGAGAACTGTGTCATTCATGTCGGTATAGGGGGAACTGTAAAACTAGGCGACCGAAGTCACATTGGACATAGTGCAATTCTGCATTCAACCACCTTGGGGGAACACGTATTTGTAGGAATGGGATCAATTATCATGGATCGAACCGAAATTGGAGAGGGTTGCTGTATCGGGGCGGGTGCTGTGGTAACGGAAAACAAAGTAATTCCACCCCACAAACTAGTCGTGGGAGTGCCAGCAAAAATTATCGGGGATGTATCGGAGGAGATGAAGAAGACCTTGGAAGAAGCGACCGGATACTATATTGGATTGTCGCCTCGCTGCAAACAAGGATTAAAAGAGATTAAATACTAAGGTATTTCGGAACTAAGTTTGTAAGTTGACTCTGCAAAGTTGTTTTTTTCGATAATACTGTATAAATGGGAAGGTTATCGTTTGTTCCCTATCAACTCATGTGGTATATTCTGTTTCGTAAAACACTTATGAGGAATAAAGCACATTTACTCTCAGAAAAGCATGAGGAGATAAAGTAAATGCTAAAATCTATTAAAAATGTTATTTGTGTAGGTCGAAATTATGTTCAGCACGTTCAAGAACTTAATAATAAGGTTCCACAAGTCCCCTTATTATTTACTAAACCGACCCATGCTTTAGCCGAGACTAATGGCAGTGAAATAATCTTTCCAGGAGATCGGGGCCAAATCCAATACGAAGTTGAACTTGTATTTAAAATTAATAGACGATATGAGCCAGGGATTAAGGTAGATGACCTTGTGGACCAAAAGGCCGTAGGTATCGACTTTACATTGCGTGATATGCAGACAGAGTTAAAAGGAAAAGGCTATCCCTGGTTACTTGCCAAAGGGTTTATGAACTCGGCCGTAATCACCTCTTGGCAGCCTTTTTCTGGGCTTAAAGCGTTATCGGAGGTTGACTTCTCTTTAGACAAGAATGGAGAAGAGGTCCAACGGGGTAACATGAAGAACGCGATTTTCGATTTACCGACAATCATTGACTATACGGCCATACATCTTGGACTGGATCAAGGGGATATCATTTTTACAGGTACTCCGGCGGGGGTTGGGCCGGTTCTTGACGGGGATCATTTTTCGTGTAAATTGGCAGATAAAGAGTTAGGGAGCTGCATTATAAAACTTTCGAAGTAATCAAATTTTGCACCAGGCAATTGATGGTATTGGAGTTTTAACCAAACTTGCTTCCAGTTTAAAGTAGAGCTAAACAAATCTTAAGATTTTGTTTAGCTCTACTTTATCGTAAAGAGCAAGCAGCTAACTTTGATAGGATCTGCTTGCTCTTAATTCGAAATACTAAAAAACTTTTTACTAAGCTTTTTTGGCAGAAGTACCTATCCTTTGAATATTTGAGGTTAGGTGCTTTTTTATAGGTATGTGTATCTTCATGGTTCTCTGGATTAAAAAGATATAAAAATTACAAAAATATCGATTCAAATTTCAAAATATTACAAACCATTAGAAGGGGAATTTAGTTAGTTATAGAATTATTTAATACTGGGTGTAATCTAATTTGGAAAGAGTGGTACGAATAATGTCTACTGACGAAGAGATCATGGAATTAAAACAAAGGGTTGCTCACTTGGAAGAGACTCTAGCGAATGTTCAAAAGGATAACGGAATTTGGTATAAAATTTTCGCAGAGAACTATTGGGGCATGATGGTTTGCGACGCCATTACCTTTGATTTTCTAAAAATAAATCAATGTTATGCGGAGATGCATGGATATAGTATACATGAGCTAATTGGCAAATCAATATATGATGTATTTGCTCCAGAGTGTCATAAAGATATTCCAGAAATCGTTCGCAGGATACATGAACAAGGTCATTGCGCGTATAAAACTGTTCATATTAGAAAAGATGGAAGTCGTTTTCCCGTACACACTGATAGTTACGAAGTAACTTTCAATGCGCGGCGAATAAGGGTTGTTTCTGTTTGGGATATAACCGAGAGTGAGCGGAATGAAAAAGAATTGAGCCAGTATCGGGAATGCTTAGAGGAAATGGTTAAATCCCGAACGGATGAACTGGAACGAACAAATGAGCAACTTCGAAGTGAGATCCTACAAAAAGAAGCCGCCGAAAAAGAACTAGCTAAAGCAAATCAAGAGATGATTAATACCCTAGAAAGTATTAGCGACGGCTTTATTACAGTAAATCGTCAATGGGTAATAACCTATGTAAATAACGCCATGGTTAAAGCACTTGAAGCGAATGGGATTAATGGCGATATAGTCGGGACTGGTTTTTGGGAAACTTATAAGCATGGTAATGAGAAGATAAAAGACTCTTGCTTAAGAGCAATGAATGATGGGCAGCAATCACAATTTGAATATTACGCGACACTAATGGGGCATTGGGCAGAATGTAGCATTTATCCAACTGAGAGCGGAATCGCGTCTTTTTTGCGTAATATAGACGAAAGAAAGAAAAACGAAAAGATAGTTAAAGATGAGCATTATCGTCTCTATTCGTTATTTAATGGCTTTCCCGGTCTGATTTGCGTTCAAGAGGAAAGTTTTAAGATACGTTTTGCTAATAGAAGTTTTAAAGCTAAGTTTGGTCCATGTGAAGGTCAACCCTGCTATGAGGCTATAGCAGGGTTGACTTCCCCGTGCTATGAATGCTTAACTCCAATAGTTAGTTGGAACTCTATCCCTCTATGGAATGAGGTATTGATTGATAATCGGACTTATGAAGTACATGTTCAGCCCTTCACTGATGCCGATGGGTCGAGGTTGATCTTTAAAGTGTTAATTGATATAACAGAAAGAAAGAACGCCGATCGAGAATTAGCGCGTTTGGAAAGACTTAATATGGTGGGAGAAATGGCAGCGGGTATTGCTCACGAGGTAAGGAATCCGCTGACTACCGTTCGCGGTTTTCTGCAACTGCTCGACTCAAAGGACAAAACTAAGCATCATCATGAGTTCTTTGAGTTAATGATTCAAGAATTAGATAGAGCGAATTTGATTATAACTGATTTTCTAAGTCTTGCTAAAGAAAAATCTGCCGATTTTACGCTAATAAATATTACGAATATTGTAAAGTCTCTAGTCCCTCTCTTATCAGCGGATGCCCTTAATCAAGATAAAGAAATTAGCCTTGAGCTTGAGGTGGTACCAGACTTCCAGGGAAACGAAAACGAACTTCGACAGTTACTTCTAAACCTAGCAAGAAATGGTCTTGAAGCAATGCAAGTTGGCTCGACTCTAACAATTCAAACTTTAAACCTAGAAAATCGCATAATACTTAGAGTTTGCGACCAGGGAGGTGGGGTCGATCCAATGATATTCGAAAAGCTTGGCACTCCATTCCTGACAACAAAAGAACGGGGGACTGGATTAGGTTTGGCAATCTGCCAGAGTATTGCTGCACGGCATAATGCAGTCATTAATTTTGAATCAAATCGTACGGGAACAACAGTTACAGTTAAGTTTGCCTGTTAGTAATTACAGGGTCGGTTTTTCGATAGGCTTTAGATGGAATACAGGAGATACCTTTCCAATGATCTCATCAAAATTATTTCTATTATCAAGTTCCCTGTATTTTTCTAGGGTCTTGAGTTCTTCCTCATCTAGAACATTTAAATCCTCAAGGCACCTCATAACAGTTGGCCACAATGCTCTACTGTTGTTCCCATCTTCAATTTTGATAGCTAGCCCGATATCCCTATCTTTAACTCCAATACAATAAACTCCCTCTGCACCGAGCTTACCTACAAGTTTTCCATGGGTGTGTTTTAACAATTCTGAACAAAAACCATCGGTTCCTGCCAACATTTCAGGGTGGTTATTCATTGCCTTATATATTTGCTCACAGGCATACTTATACCCTTCATCTAGATCTTGAGGATTTGCGAGTTTGGCAAATCCAAGTGCCATATTGTAAAGTGGCATGCCATAAACTGGTACTGAACAGCCATCAGTTCCTAGGTATACATTTTTTTCATCAATTTCACATATCGTTGAAACCGTCTCTAAGATATTCTTTTGTAGAATATGGTTTTCGTTAGTATAATCATGGACACTAAGACCTTCATGAACACAGGTGGCAAGCATGCCAGCGTGTTTGCCTGAGCAGTCTGAATTTGTGGGATTAAGTTTAAAATGCTGTGAGACCAATTCAAGGGCATACGATTGTTTTATGGAAAGGGTAGTACCACATAAAAGTGAGTCAATAGAAAGTCCGATCTTTTCCATAATGCCAGCAACTGTATCTCTATGGAATTGTTCACCATAATGTGATGCACACATTATAGAGAGCTCAGCATCACTAAAGCTAAACCTTTTTGCTGCTCCGCTTAAGACAACATTTAACGTCTGGAGCGGTTTTCCAGCGGATCTGATAAAGGTAATCTTATACGGATCTCCTATATATGACAAAACCTTGCCACTTTTATTTACTACGACAGCATCTCCTCTATGGTAGCATTCAGCTAAGGGTCCGCGTGATACATTTATAAGTATTTCCGACAAATTCGAATCACTCCATATCAAAATGATTAGTATCTATTGTCCACTTGTTAGAGATTCAATATTCAACTTAGATGCATTTTCACGTAATATTGTTAAAAATTGTTCTACCATTTCAGGATCAAACTGTTTTCCAGAACACCTATCGACTTCCTGAATGGCACTTTCCATGCTCATGGCTCATGAAGTATGCTTAGTAGAGCTACTTCATCAAGTTCTTCCTGTGTTAAGCCCATTTTCAAACCGATTTTGACGCAAATTTTCGTCATTCTTCTGGTGTGTTCTTCGGTTTCGATATGTTTTTCATGTAGGGATTGCTCAAGAGAACTTAAAATTGAACTTTTCGCGCTTCGGCTTTCAAGTAGCTTTTTCCGGTACATCCTTTCTTCTGCGAGTTTTATAACAGCTTTCATATCTGTGTGTAAGCTATCTTTATGAGCGCGTCCCCAGGAAATACTAATTAATTATCATATTCAACGATCTTCCCTCGAACTTGAAGCCATAACCATTCTCCAGAATTTTTCTGGTTTCTGTATTCTACGATTAGCTTCTCGCTATCACTATCAAAGTGGAGTGAGGACGCATAGCCCCGTAAATATTTATCCAGTTATTAAGACCCCCACTTCTTGTAAGTGGGGGTGGGTTCTTCGTAAACTTCAGGTAGGGTAGAGTCCGTCCTTCGCCGCGAAGTGTTCATTTTGGGATAGGCGGCTTCGGCGAAACCCTCCACCGGAGGCTTTCGTACCTGAAGCCTCGATGTTCAGCTATAGCTAAACGATTTCACTCTAAAATAATTGCTGCTATTGGGCAACTCTTTGCCGCTAGTTTAGTCAATTCTTCGGCGTCTAAAGGAACCGGATTTATGTATGCCTCGGCAATTTCGTAGCTATTCATCCTGAAAACTTGAGGGCAAATCGC
>Ga0074193_1002878_pt1 | contig 14211 bp, 10 predicted proteins | sample EPASupsiteHSE605_FD_64523 | JGI IMG/M metagenome (GOLD analysis project Ga0074193, IMG submission 64523) | Bioremediated contaminated groundwater from EPA Superfund site, New Mexico - Sample HSE6-05 | ecosystem: Environmental > Aquatic > Deep subsurface > Groundwater > Contaminated ... | reverse complement strand
AATTATGCATAAAACGATTTTCCTCACTCGTAATGAGCAGGTCGTCGGTTCGATTCCGACCATCGGCTCCACTGGAACACTACTCCCGCAAGCGATTGCGGGATTTTGTTTTTTTAGGGAAAAGCCAGAAACATTAATATGGTGTCAGGTACCTAAACGTATCAAAACAGTGCCAAACTAATGCATCGATCGTCAATTCGACGTAGGCTTCACCAATATGAGGTTTTTTGAACGGTACGGTTAATGTCCATTCTCCAAGTTTGTATGTCAGACCTAAAAAGGGCAGATTTCAGATGGAGTTTGCAGTTGAGTTATAGACAGACGTTAAAAAAGTAATTAATGAAATAGTTTATAAAGGCTATTCTTATCGTGATGCCGAATATATAACTACTTAATGCTTTTGTCGATACAGGTATATTGATTGGCTTTCAGGTTCATATAGACGTATGGATTTTGGGAAGGAAACCTGCGTTGCCATATTATTTCAATGATATATGGAGAAACCGATGACTGAGTAGTCTGGAATAGGTGACAAGAGATAGTTTGTAAAAGTTAGGAGCTAATACTTATGAGAGAAACAAACGAAAATGCAATAATGGATCTTCTCTTGTATAGGATAGTCTTCTTGTTTGCCGCGATTGTTACCCCTATAATCACATACCTTTGGAAATATCAGAATGCGTATTTAGTATCAAGCCAATGTACGGGATGGGTTATGACAACTCTCTTTGCAGCTTGCTTTATTGGCTCCTTTATCAGTGAAAAATTTCGCAAGAACTTTATTTTCGCGGTCTATACGCTCTTACTTGCCTCAACCCTTTCGGCACTCTATTTTGCATATGTCAATAACTTCAACATTGAATATACTGCACTGCTACTTTTGACAACATTTTGTGTATCGGTCATTTTGAATAGACCCTTATTGCTTGCGAGCTACTATGTAATCATTTTAGTGCTGATAGTCGCTGCTCTCTATTTGGCAAGAGAGACTCTGGTGAAAAAGAATAGTTTTATTATTATTTTTACAATATTTTTCGCAATATCCTATCTCAACGCATGGCTTAGATATAAGGCCTACAGAAAGTTACAAAACAGTGAGGAGCAGTATAGGCTTTTGGTAACAGAAATGAAACAAGGACTTGCTGTCCATGAGGTGATATGCAACGAAGCCGGACAGGTTGTTGCTTACCGTTTCCTTGATGTCAATGAAAGTTTTAAGACTATGACCGGTTTTAAAGATGATGCAGTTTTTGATAAAACAGTATTTAAGATACTGCCGGAGACGGATAGTTACTGGAACGAAAGTTATGTTCGTGTAGCGATGACTGGTGAGCCACTTCAGTATGAAAAGTATTCCAGAGAGTCTGACAAATATTTTGAGATTGTTGCATATTCTCCAAGATATAAGCAGTTTGCAGTTATCATATCGGATATAACAGGCCGTAAAAAATTGGAAAGAACGCAACAAGAACTTATTAAGAAAATGGAAATAGCAAAATCAGCAGCAGAGACGGCTAATACCGCCAAAGGCCAGTTCCTCGCCAATATGTCACATGAAATAAGGACTCCCTTAAATGGGATAGTTGGTTTTATAGAGCTGCTCTCCGGTATGCCGCTTGGAAGTGAACAGGTAAGTTACCTAGCAGAAGTTAAGGCTTCTTCTGATGCACTGCTGTTATTGATTAACGAAATATTAGATTATTCCAAACTAGAAGCGGGGATGTTGCTGATTGAAACTATTCCGTTTAATTTACATAGACTTGTGGAAGAGGCGGTTTCATTATTTTCCCCAAAAGCTCATGGAAAGGGTCTCGAAATTTCCTCCTATATTGCAACTGAAGTGCCACAGGGAGTTCGGGGAGACCCCAGCAGACTTAGGCAAGTATTAAACAACATCATTGGAAATGCTGTCAAATTTACAGATAAGGGTGAAGTTGTTGTTAAAGTATCGGTGCTGAAAGAAAGTGAAGCAAAGGTTTTGCTGCAGATTGAGATTCACGATACAGGGATTGGTTTGTCTGAGGAGACCCAGCGAAAGTTATTTCAGGTTTTTGTGCAAGCGGATGCTTCTACAACACGGAAATATGAAGGAACCGGTCTTGGGCTGGCTATTTCTAAAAAGATACTAGAACTGATGGGTGGCAATATCCGGGTCGAGGGCGAGCTGAACAGAGGCAGTACCTTTATCCTTACGTTCGAGCTGGAAAAGAGCGAACTAGAAGACAATTTGATGGGACTCAATCTTAATAAACCCACTAACTTACATGATTTAACGGTCATGATTGTTGAGGGTAATGATAGTAACAGGATGATCATTCGAGCATATCTGGCTGAGACAGGGTGTAAGATTATATGTGCAAATAGCGGCGTAGAGGGGCTTGTGATTCTTAAAGAACTCGCTCTGGAAAGTTTGCCCCAAATTATACTTGTTGATTTTATGATGCCTGAAATGAGTGGCCATGAATTTGCAGATCAGATATTGCAGGACGAAAGGTTCAGTAATATTAGGCTTATCTTAATGACTACCACCGTTCAGACTGCTGAAGCTAGGTCAGCCAAAGAGTTTGGATTTTATGGTTACCTTTCTAAACCTGTTCGTAAAGTGGACTTAATGGCTGTTTTTTTAGGTATTGACGGGTTAGCGGCACCTGAAACCTCCGAAACTTCGCTAACAAGCCATGCTGTTCTTGAAGGACGTCACCAACCGCTAAATATTAGGGTACTACTGGTTGAAGATATGCAGGCTAATCAGAGACTAGAAATGATTATGTTGAAAAGGCTTGGTTATTCAGTAGAACTGGCCACCAATGGGCAACAGGCAGTCGAGTTATGTAATGGCGCTGAATTCAATTTAATCTTAATGGACTGTCAAATGCCTGTAATGGACGGCTATGAGGCGACGAAACAAATTAAAAAGTCCAGCAGGTTCAATCGAAACACACCCGTTATTGCGATGACCGCTCATGCCTTGGAAGGCGATCGAGAAAAATGTTTAGCAGCCGGAATGGAAGACTACATCAGTAAACCTGTTATCATGGTGATACTGGAGGAGAAACTCAGGCACTATTCAGAAACCACTAGCTCTTCAGGGTAGTGGGGGTTGCTCACTCTTCGGTATCATCGCTTTCAGCTGGGAGACTTGTTACGCTTTCACGCCACTTTTTGTACTCTGCCTGCGATTGTTCATACCTGATTTTACCTTCTGCTCGTCTAACAGCCACATCGATCTTTTCTTGGTCAGCTTTTTTCTTTGCTTCCTGCCTCTTATCGTCCGACTTTAGTTTGGCAATTCCACTGCTCAACATACCTGCCATAAATAGTATGCCACCAACTATAATGAGTATGGTCTGCGTTATAGACAATGTTGAGCTGGCAGGAGTCTCTGCTAAAGAGGAGGCTGATACCGTGCTACAGTATACTGTAGAGGTTACAATACAGACTAGTGGTAATAATAATTTTGAATTATTCAATCTTTCACTTCCTTTCTCGTAAATGCGGTCATTGTAAGAACTCGTGAAACATTGACTAGTAAGATTATATACGAATTACTTGCGACTGGACAAATGTTGATTCAATACTACTCCGAGAGGGAATGATGCCCCAACGATACCTGAGTAAATTCGTTGGGGCATCAAGTGAATCTCGATGATGAGATTCCATTCTGACCTGATTTTTAACAGGTAGGATGGAAGCCTAATGGTTAATGCGTGAAATACTTGCGATGGGTGAGGCGTTTTTACATTTTGGACAGATATAGGCAGGGCTATTTGATGCTGTAATAATATCCATCTTTAGAGTATTTGCCGTGCATTTAATCCACCTACTTAAGTGGTTCATGTTTTTGCAACTAGGGCAACGCAATAACACTGTCGCTTCACCTTCCTTAGAGCAGTCTATGAGTGACAGCGGACAAGTGTTACAAGAACATAAACAGGCTTACAACGAAATAACTACAGCGTTGAAGTGTCTTAAATATTTCCAACAGTTCAGAAGGATTTGCAAAGTCCATATCGAATATAATATTGTCAATGAATCAAAAGGGCAAAGTCAATGAGTCAGAAGGGCAAACCTTTCCAAAGACAGTGACGTAAAACTAGGGGTCCACAGCTTGATAGAGCCTTGATAGCCAGTTGCCAAATATCATCGCTATTTCTTAGCTTACGATCGTCCGGATAGGATGGCTGATAAGCTATTTTAATTTAAGCGCGATTTATGCCTATGGAGTGACGATTCATGAGAGGAAAAGTAGATCAGTAATTGGTGGTGGGTGTTAACTGTGGGAGGTGGCGGTATTGCCGCTGGAAGGAACAGATTTTAAGCTTTAATTAAAACAACAGAGAAAGGACGAGACGAAAATGATTGAATATCCAAATGTAGACGTATATGAAGGCGAATGGAAAGATGGCAAACAGGATGGTCGTGGTACCTTCAAGTACGCGAGTGGAAGTGTCTATGAAGGTGAATGGAAAGATGGCAAACAGAACGGTCAAGGTGCCTTTAAGTATGCGAGTGGAAGCGTCTATGAAGGTGAATGGAAGGACGGCAAACAGAACGGCCAAGGTACCTTCAAGTACGCGAGTGGAAGTGCCTATGAAGGCGAATGGAAAGACGGTAAACAGGACGGCCGAGGCACCTTCAAGTACGCGAGCGGAAGTGTCTATGAAGGTGAATGGAAGGATGGTAATCCGAATGGCTTTGGAATCTGTAAGTACGCAAGTGGAAGCGTCTATGAAGGCGAATGGAAGGATGGCATCAAGGAGGGCCGAGGAACTTACAAATTCGAGAACGGAGACATTTATGAGGGCGAATGGAAGGCAGGTAATCCAAATGGTCATGGAATCTGTAAGTTCGCGAGTGGAAGTGTCTATGAAGGCGAATGGAAGGATGGCATAAAGGAAGGCCAAGGAACCTACAAGTTCGCGGACGGAGACGTAATAAGTGAAGGCACATTGGAAGATGACAAACAGGAACTCTAACATAGATGGAGCATTGTATAATACAATGGAGCAATTATAACAAAAATGGAGATGCCGGACCGAGGTGTAGCAACCTCGGTTTTTTTAATTGCAATAGAATACAGTATATTTATATTCATTTCGTTGAAAAATGAATCATAGGCATATATAATATGTATTCGTGGCGAGTACTATTGTCTCCCCAGAGTGGAATTGAAGCAAAAAAATAAAATTGCAGGAATTACAAAGCAGGGAAAATATAGAGAGGGGTAATGGCAGTGAAACCAGTCAAGATTACAGATACCACCTTGAGGGACGCTCATCAGAGCCTTTGGGCTACTCGGATGCGTACTGAAGATATACTGCCAATCCTAACGGATTTGGATGAGGTAGGGTTTTTCTCGCTGGAAGTATGGGGAGGAGCCACCTTTGATGTCTGTTTGCGTTTCTTGGGTGAGGATCCTTGGGATCGGTTGCGGCAGATCAAGCGTCTAGTTAAAAAAACGCCACTACAAATGTTACTAAGAGGTCAGTCCTTAGTGGGGTACACTCACTATCCGGATGACGTCGTTCAGGAATTTGTGTCCTTGAGTGTGAAAAATGGTATTGACATTATTCGTATTTTTGATGCTTTAAATGACGTTAGGAATATGGTTATCCCGATACAAGCCGCTAAAAAGGCAGGAGCGCATGTTCAAGCGTCTGTTGTTTATACCATTAGCCCGGTTCATACAATTAAACACTACTTAGAAACAGCCACTGCACTGGCAGAACTCGGTTCTGATTCCATATGTATCAAAGATATGGCCGGTTTGCTAACGCCGTTTAAAGCTTTTGAATTGGTTACTTTACTTAAAAAAGAGTTAGGTATCATGATCCATTTGCATAGCCACTATATTGGCGGAATGGCAGTCGGGACGTATTTGAAAGCCGCAGAGGCAGGGGTAGATGTAATTGATATCGCGAGTGTTCCCTTAGCTTTTGGTGCAAGTCAACCTCCGGTTGAAACCGTTGTTCGAGCCTTTGAGGGAACGGAGTATGATACTGGCCTGAATTTACGACAGCTGTTTCATATCGCGGAGTATTTTGAAGCACTTAGAAAAAGTCGTGGTTTTGATAGGGGCATAACTCGTATCTCAGATATGAGAGTGTTTGAACATCAAGTCCCTGGTGGTATGATCACCAACTTTATAACTCAACTAGAAGAACAAAAAGCCTTGGATCGAATTTATGATGTGTTAGATGAAGTTCCGAAGGTCCGAGCAGAATTAGGTTATCCACCACTTGTCACACCGACTAGCCAAATCGTTGGAACGCAAGCCGTATTAAACGTTCTGAGCGGGGAGAGATATAAATTAATCCCTGCTGAAGTTAAGGCCTATGTGCGTGGCCTATATGGTCGTCCTCCAGCTCCTATAAACCTTGAAATTCAAAAGAAGATTATGGGGGACGAAGAACCCCTTACTGTCCGCCCGGCTGATGTACTGGGGCCAGGGCTTGCTAAAGCACAACGAGAAAGCGCGGGATTCGCTTGTTCTCCAGAAGATGTCATCAGTTATGCCTTGTTTCCCCAGATTGCTAAGAAATTTTATGAGGGACGACAAATAGGGGCTATTCCAAAAGAGGAGGCTAAAAGAGTCGAGGAAGCTAAGGAAACCATTGAAACTATGGAAACCTCCAAAACAAGGACTAAAGGGTCATCTATAAAGGAATCTAAAATTAATTTGGAAGAAATAAAAGAACTTATCAAGGTGATTGATGAAACTGAAATCAGCGAATTAAACTTTGAAAAACAGGGCCTAAAAGTTTCTATTCTTAAAGGGCCAAGTGTGGCTGCCAATATCCCAGTCATGTCTTCTCATCTACCATCTTTACCAGCTATTCAGCAAGCACCTAGTACGGAGGTAGATCTGCCTAAAGAGGTAGAATCTTTCGTTCCAGAGGACACAGAAACGATCACTTCCCCTATGGTAGGAACATTTTATCGGGCACCTGCAGCTGATGCAACTCCTTATGTCGAGCTGGGGCAGCGAGTCAAACAAGGCCAACCGCTTTGCATTATTGAGGCAATGAAACTGATGAACGAAATCGAGGCAGAAACAGATGGCGAAATAGTACAAATTATGGTACAAAATGGACAACCAGTCGAATACGGTCAAGCACTATTTGTTATAGGAAGGAAAATAAGGGGACAGTGAACTCGCTTACACCAAAGCTGAACACGGGGCTCTTGTGCTATTTTAAAGAATTTACAGGCGAGTTGTTATTATTTCGTACCAGACATATGATGACACCTAGTATCGCAATCGTTCCGGCGACTAAATAGGTATCTCGGACCGCCCAAATAAAGCTTTGGTCGTTAATTTGACTAGGACTTAGGTTCTTCATTTTGAGGGCAGTCATATAAACAGCCTGACGGTTGCTGAAAACCGCTCCGCTGACGGCGACACCCATAACTTGTCCAACGGTACGCATTGTTGCAAGCATCCCAGAGCCGATGCCCTGCATGTTCTTAGGCACACTGGCCATAATGGCAGCGTTGTTCGGGGACACGAACATCCCTGTACCTAGGCCTACTAGAGCCAAACAGACAACGATTAAATTTGTATTACTCAAGACATTAGCGGAACTTAACATGAATACGGCAATACTAATCGACCCCATGCCCAAGGAAGTGAGGAGGCGTGAACCAATTCGATCGGAGATAGAACCGCTAAAGGGGGCCACTAAAGCCGCTATTAGAGGATAAATACCCATGAGTACTCCGGCTTGACTCGCCTTCATATGCACCAAGTTGAGAAGATAGAAGGGCAATAAAAAAATAATGATATATTGAGTAAAATAATTCAGCATAGCAGCAAAATTAGCAGCAGAGAACAGGCGATTTTTAAAGAGGCTCAGCTGAATCATCGGATAACGGTGTTTTTTCTCGACTAGAATAAATACGAAAAAGGTAAGAATTGATATGCTGAAAAGGCCAAGAATTGGCAAGGAGCCCCAACCCCAGTCCTGACCATAGCTGAGAGCAAGGAGAAATGTTGATAAGAAGATAAACGAAGTCAGGGCACCGAGATAATCAAACTTCTGAGGTGAACCTTTTTTATAGGGCACGATCAAGGCGACGGTCAAAGTACCAATAATGCCTACAGGAACATTGACCAGAAATATTGACTGCCAGCCGAATTTGCTCACTAAGATTCCTCCAATAGTGGGTCCCAAGGCCAATCCCAAAGAAACAATGACCGCGTTCGTGCCGATCGCCCGGCCGCGTTGGGAGACATCAAAAGTTGCAGCGATTATGGCTTGGGAGACAGCCATCAACATTCCTGCGCCTATGGCTTGCAAAGCTCGAAACGCAATGAGGTGTTGGATGGAAAAGGAGATTCCATTCAGGGCTGAAGCGATAGTGAAAATAGCAAATCCAAGCAGATAGAATGGTTTATGACCATACAAATCCCCCAGCCTACCAAAAGTTAAAAGCAAACTGCTAATAAATAGAAGATAAATCATGACGATCCATTCAACGTTGGCCATGGAGGTGTGGAAATACTGGGTGATCTGGGGAAGGCTAATATTTACAATTGTTGCATCCAATGAACACATGAACATGCCTAGTGATACAGAACCGAGAATGAGTCCTTTCCGGTAGGGCGAATTCCTTAAATCGAGCATGCACACTTCAACTCCCATCGACATTCTCTAAACCTTGTTAAGTATAAACCTAGTTATAATAAATGTCGACGAATGTCGAATATTACTAAATAATCTCGCCAACATAAAAAGGGGTATATAAACCCCTTTTTATGTTGCTCAAATATATGAATCGATATGAGTTCAACATCATTTTTGACAAATAAGACTAAACTAACTTCAACTTATAAACTCATGTCAACGAGGTATTGAAATTTAAATGAAGGATATACTAATTTCGGCTAGTTAATCAATGATAGGTGACATTGAAATTTAGATGTGAGGAGGTATAGGAAACACATATGGTAGATCCCTATCAAGCGGGGTTTTTCAAAGAAAATCCATATGCCGCTAAAAGGACAATCCGAGGTAAATTAGCGGTTATCCTCAGGGGTAAGCTGGAGAAGCGTGGATTGGAATTGATTCCGACAATTTCAAGAGCAGTTCTGAAAAACGAAGTGCATGAATTAATCGTGACCGATCAAGAAAATGTTGGGCCCGGCAGTAGCGTCGATAAAATTGCCTATATTGGTTTTGTCGAGATTATCGTTGGAGGAGTCATGACCGTCGGTGATACGTTAACCTGCCAAGATAAAATTCTGGGACGAGTCATTGGCTTTGATGAGACTCATTTACCCAACCATCTGAACATAGTTCTTGCTTCTGGTTCTAGGTCTGACGGGGTAGAACAAAGCTTGCAACTTGAGTCTGATATGACGTTTGAATAAAGAAAATATGGAGATGGTCGAAATGTTCGAAGCAAAATTAAAAGAATTGGGCATTGAATTACCCGCAACGCCTAAACCAGTGGCGGCTTATGTACCGGCTGTTCAAGTAGATAACTATGTCTACACGTCTGGTCAAATTCCTTTTGTCAATGGCGAATTGAAATATAAAGGAAAAGTTGGTGGCCAAGTCAGTGAAACGGAAGGATACGAAGCGGCCAAAGTCTGTGCAGTTAACTGCTTGAGTGCGGTTAAAGGTATTGTAGGCAGTTTGGATAAGATTGAAAAAATCGTTAAAGTGACTGGTTTTGTCAATAGCGCAGCCGGATTTTCTGCTCAACCTAAGGTTATTAATGGAGCGTCAGAATTGTTTGGGCAAATTTTCGGTGATGCCGGAAGCCACGCTCGGTCAGCAGTTGGGGTGAGTGAGCTGCCTTTAGATGCTCCGGTAGAAGTTGAGATAATTGTAAAAATAAAATAAATGCCATTGTTAGTTAAATGTACTTGACATATGTAGGAAAAAATAGACATCACTCAAGGAGGTCGCCAAATGACAACACCTAAATTCAAATTTCAAATGTACAAACAACTCCAAGCCAATATACCCAATATCTATGCTGAAGCTAAAAAAGCTGCCGACGAAATTGGAATTCCTCCCGAAATTCGTGGCAAATTCGGTTTAACCGGTGGTGTTTCCGGTTGCCCTGCCCCTCTTCGTCGCGATATTGCAGAAGCCAGTGAAAAAGGCATGAAAGAAGTTGTGCCTTTGGCTAAGTTGGTTGATGAAATTAGAGAGCTCGTCAAGGATTATTATGGTGATGAGTATGATGTTGCCTCCACTAGCACTTGTGAAGCCGGATTGTGGACTGTGTTCGGCAGTTTATTCACCCCGTCAATCGCTGGTATGGGGGATACTTATCGTGCTCGTTACATTGCTCCTTATGAGAAACACTGGCATCACCAAGGAGGTTATGGCCGTCCGTACCCGGCACGTTATAAAGACCTAATTGCGGACCGTGGAACCACTCCTGGCGAGTTAGGATTCTTCGGCAAGCGGCAAAATAATACCGACACCGTGGTTGTTCGTCTGGAAGGTGCCAAATACGATGTCCACGGGATTAAATATCATCCGTCAGTTTTATTAACGGATGTTTGTGCCAAGTCCACAGCCCAAGCCGTTGAATTTCATGCAGACATTCATAAGGAGATGTTGACAGGTATTACCTCTTTATCGTATGAGACACCCGGTTATGGTTACGCTGAGAAGGATACTGATGGTGCGCCTCTTCTGCAAAAAGAATACTCTCGAATTGCTAAGAAGTATGGAATTCCATATGTTCAAGACAATGCTTGGGGTGTTCCTTTTATTGGTTCTGATCCAAGAAAAACCGGTGCTGACGTAATCATATACAGTATGGACAAAGCATCGGCTGCAGCTACGAGCGGTTTGATTATTGGTAAAGAAGAATTTATGGTTGCTGTCCGTCGTTCCATGGGGATGCATGGTGATCGATACGGGACCACTGCCTCTTACGGTAAGGCTGCTTTTGTAGGCTTTGATCCAGGTAAAGAAGCGCTTCTGACCCAAATTCAAACACTTAAAGTTCTCCGTGACAACCCGGGAGTATACACCAATGCCGTTGACGCACTGGAGAAAATTATTAAAGAAGAGTTTGCTAAACTTCCTTCTCAACTCCAAGACGGAATTATCATTAACAAATCGTATAATTCCCGAGCGGTTGAAGTCAATTATGAAGGCACTTGGAAGAATGGCAAAATGGGGATTCCCATCTTCTCCATTGAGGACATGTATTCGGGAACCAATATATTCCAGACGGGAATGGGTCCCATGGGAGTTGTTCCAACCGTCGCTTATGATGGCAACATCTATATTTCTCCGGATCTGGCAACTACCGATGAAGATGGAAATCTGCTTGAATATCCGACCCGTTGGGGTGTACAAGCTCTTGTACGCTTGATTGAAATTACCTGTAAATACGCTGGTATTCTTTAAAAATTCCTTCAAATCTGATTGGGACTTAGTGTTTTGGATGGACAGCTTAAAGTCCGGCAGCAAAGGCTTGGCTTTTTGCCAGGCCTTTGCTGCCATTATCTTTATAGTGTATAGTGTCTGTTTTATGTTACAATGATCATTGATTTTAGGAGGCAGAAAAGAATGGCTAAAGTAGTAATTGTTGGTGGAGGATGGGCCGGTACCGGTGCAGCAGTGGCTGCTGTCCAAGCCGGTGCTGAAGTGGTTGTTCTGGAAAGGACAGACATGCTGCTTGGGACGGGTCTTGTCGGTGGTATTATGCGCAACAATGGACGCTGGACTGCCACGGAAGAGGCCATCGCCATGGGTTTGGGAGATGTTTTTCATGTTGTGGATCAAGTGGCAACCCACAAAAATATTAATTTCCCAGGGCACAATCATGCAACTCTCTATAGTGTGGCGAAGATTGAACCGGCGATCAAAAAAATGTTGGAGGCCAAAGGCGTTCAAATGCGGATGAAAAGTCGTGTCAAAGACGTTGTAATGGATGGTAAAAAAATTGTCGAAGTGATTTTGGATTCCGGTGAAAAAATTGGAGGGGACGTCTTTCTCGATACGACCGGTAGCGCCGGGCCTTATGCAAATTGCAACAAATATGGTAATGGTTGTGGGATGTGTGTTATTCGCTGTCATAGCTATGGCGGACGTATCAGTCTCGCAGCTAAAGCCGGCGTCGAAGAATACGTTGGCAAGAAACCTGATGGTCAAGTGGGGGCGATGAGTGGTTCCTGCAAACTCTTAAAAGAGTCATTGAGTGATGAAGTTAGGAATACGTTAAACAGCACTGGTGTATGCGTGGTTCCAATTCCTGAACATCTACGTAAAAGTTCGGAGAGCCTAGGCAAGAAAGCTTGCCAACAGTACGCCTTGCAGGAGTTTGCAGATAATATCATCCTTTTGGATACTGACCATGCCAAGTTGATGGCAGCCTATTATCCTCTGGATATGCTGCGCCAGATTCCAGGTTTTGAAAACGCGAGGTATGAAGATCCCTATGCCGGGGATTTGGGCAACTCTGTCCGTTATATGGCAATGTCTCCCCGTGATAACGCCTTACATGTCGAAGGGGTGGACAACCTATTCTGCGCTGGTGAAAAGGCCGGCCCGCTCGTTGGGCACACTGAAGCAGTTGTCACCGGTGGTTTAGCCGGGACTAATGCCGTGCGTTACGTCGCGGGTATGGAATTAGTGATCATTCCGGAGAATCTCGCTATCGGTGATGCCATCGCCCATGTTAAGGAGCAAGTTCAAACCCCCGAAGGACTGGGCAAGAAATATACTTTTTCGGGCTCAGTTTACTTTAAACGGATGCAAGATAAGGGCTTATACAGCACAGATGCTAATGCTATTCACAGCAAAGTTGAAGAGGCTGGAATGGGCAAAATTTTTGCTAAGAAATTGGTCTAAGTTCAGTACCCAAACAGTAGGAGGCGATGGCTCGTGACTAGGATTCTGGATCGGATAATGGATGGACTTGATATTGAAACATTCATCGTCTGCAGTAGTGAAGAGGAAGGCCGTAAACTGATCATCCAACTGTTAAAAGATTGGGGATTTAACGATGTAGACATCGTCTTCAGCCAATTCCAAGGCCCAGGATCACGGATTCGCGCCAGAGCGTATGTCCACCGTTCAGGAGACTATTATGGCTGGTTAAAACCGCCGGACAAGGAGGATTCTACGTCATGAACATACAAAGAATTATGTTGATTCCGCTTGATCCTGTCCATGACGTAGGTTTAAAAATGGTCCGCAGGGGTTTGGAAGAAGCGGGGCATGAGACGATCCTTTTGCCACCCGATTTGCCTGTGGAAGAGGTCATTCAGGAAATAGTCAAGTCCAGTGTAAACACTGTCTTAGTAAGCCGTACCTTGGGTTATGGAGTGGCAGAAATTCTTGCTCGTTTTGTTGACTTGCTCGATGCTGCAGGCATCCGGGAACGAGTCAAGCTTGGCATTGGCGGGATGGCCATCCGGCCGGAGCTGGCTGCTGAGCTCGGTTTTGATGCCGGATTTGGTCCTGGTACCACCGTGGAGGAGGCCGTGGCCTTTGTTGAGAACAGGGAATATGTTGAAGCACGACAACGGGTGGTTAAACATAAGAGTGACCTCACCGTAGGTTATACTTACGCTTATCGGCATCAAGGAATTAAAGAAAAACTTGATCGGATCACCGACCTGATTTTGGGTTGGGCTCAAGGCAAGTCTTCACCCGGTGTACGTCGGGCAGAAATCAGAGACGAGCTTTGGGATGTTCATCGTTGGCGCGATTATGAACCGATGACCGTATTCGAGCGGGAGTATGTCAAACATAGCGACGAGATGGTACGTAACTTCTATGAAAACGGAGTTCTGCATCCCAAGGCCCGGCGCTTTAGCAAGGAAGAGGTCGTCGGTCTCGAAGGTTATGTTGCCCGAACCGTAGAGACCATGAAAGTGCCGAAACTATCGTCACGGGCGAAACCACTCGTTTTTAATCAATATGGTACAGGCTGCCCATTTATGGATATTGGTCATATTAAGGTTAGTGAGGCCTGGGGTGCTGATGGTGTCGTGCATTTTGATCCTTCTTGGGGAGCTCGCACGGAAGGTCTTTTGGATGGTTTTTTGACTCATCAAGAGGATGGAACGGTTCTGACACCGGCTAATCTGAACCGGATCAAACGCGCCTTGGAGGAAAGCACTTTGTGGCAGATCAGAGCTCACCGCGGTTTGAATACTCCAGAAACGGTGGTACTTGCCGGCAAGATCGGTGCAGATTTGACCAAGATCAATATTTGTTACGGATC
>Ga0074193_1002877_pt1 | contig 14231 bp, 10 predicted proteins | sample EPASupsiteHSE605_FD_64523 | JGI IMG/M metagenome (GOLD analysis project Ga0074193, IMG submission 64523) | Bioremediated contaminated groundwater from EPA Superfund site, New Mexico - Sample HSE6-05 | ecosystem: Environmental > Aquatic > Deep subsurface > Groundwater > Contaminated ... | reverse complement strand
TTACCTGAATCCTTATCGGCGTCTGCTGAGTCTCTGGGAATACGTAAATAATACGATTCACTGTTGATGCTGCATCAGAGGTATGGAGAGTCGCTAAGACAAGATGGCCTGTTTCAGCAGCCGTAATTGCAGTAGAAATGGTTTCCGAGTCACGCATTTCACCAACGAGAATAACATCAGGGTCTTCACGCAAGGCAGCTCTGAGGCCATTAGCAAAAGTCTTTGTATCAGAATTTACTTCACGCTGATTAACAATGCTGTTAATGTGCGTATGCTTGTACTCAATAGGGTCTTCCAGTGTTATTATATGTTCTCTACGTTTACGGTTAATATTATCAATCATCGCAGCCAATGTTGTAGACTTACCGCTGCCTGTCGGGCCAGTTACCAGCACAAGCCCACGTGGCAGCATGGCTAAATCAGCCATGACACTGGGCAGATTCAACTGTTCAAAAGTTGGTATATCCTTCGCTATAAGACGTATAACAGAGGCAATGCTGTTGCTTTGTCTGAAAAAATTCACACGGAACCTGTTACCATCAGGAAGTACATAGGAAAAATCGACTTCTCCTTTTTCCTGGAACTGCTGATGGCGTTTTTCATCCATCATTTCTTCTGCAATGTGAAAAGTATCCGCATTATTAAGCACTGGTTTATCTGTTTTTCTCAAAACACCATTGATGCGAAATACCGGCGGCAAACCGACAGTCAAATGGACGTCAGATACATTGCGAGCTACAGCTTCCTCTAGCAATTCATCAATCATCAGTTATCCTCCCTATACATAGGCAACGCGCAATAATTCGCTTACCGTGGTCTTGCCTTGCATTACTTTTTCGATACCGTCTTCTTTCATAGAAGTAGTGCCAAATTTGCGTCCTGCCTCGAATATCAGGTTGTCAGCTTCACCGTTCATGATCATCGCTTTCATTTCTTCATTTATTGGCAATACCTCATGTATGGACATTCTTCCCATATAACCTGTGAAGTTACAGCGTGCGCACCCTTCCCCTTTCCATAAAGTTATTGGCTCATGCTCACTTACGCCAAGATAAAGACGCTCATTGGAATAAGGTTCGGGCACGTATTCTTTTTTGCAGTGCGGACAAATAACACGTACCAGGCGCTGCGCAATAACGCCACGCACAGATGAAACAACTAGAAAAGGTTCCACACCCATATCAAGAAGTCTGGTAATAGCGCCTGCTGAATCATTAGTATGCAAAGTACTGAAAACCAAATGGCCTGTTAGGGCCGCATTTATCGTTATTTCGGCAGTTTCTTTATCACGGACCTCACCGACCATGATAACGTTAGGGTCTTGACGCAGAATAGTTCTCAGGCCGTTGGCAAAGGTTAATCCTGCTTTATTATTGACAGCTACCTGATTAACGCCCAGTATCCTGTATTCCACAGGATCTTCTACTGTAATAATGTTTTTCGTCGGACTGTTAACATGCATAAGAGTCGAATACAAAGTTGTTGATTTACCGCTGCCGGTAGGCCCCGTTACCAGAACACAGCCATATGATTTGGTAATCAGATCATTATACATTCGCATGTTTTTCTCTGAAAAGCCAAGATCCTTCAGAGCTATGGCCATGGCACTCTTGTCCAGAATTCTCATTACAACCTTTTCACCTAAAATAGTTGGCAAGGTTGAAACACGAATATCTATCTGCTTGCCTTTTTCCAAGACATTAATGCGCCCATCCTGCGGCAGTCGTTTCTCAGCTATATCCATATCAGCCATAATTTTTATACGTGATAAGATAGGTGCCTGCGTATTCTTCGGAAAAGAAATTATTTCCCGCAAAACGCCGTCGACACGAAAACGTACCCGCAGGTTATCTTCCTGGGGTTCGATATGAATATCGCTGGCTCGATCGCGTACTGCCTGCTGAATCAGGGAATTTACAATGCTTATGATTGGTGCATTTTCTATTGTATCCTCAACATCATGAGCTGCGCTGGTAACAATTTCATCCTCTTTAAGTTTGCTGACAGCAGATTCAACGCGACCCTGCACGCCATAATTATTGTTGATTCCCATGGAAATGTCTTTGGATTCTGCTAGTAGTGGTAATACTTCCAGACCGCTGACCATACGCACATCATCGATTGCGTAAAAATTGGTTGGATCCGACATGGCAACAAACAGCCGCGCACCCTCTTTGCGAACTGGCAGAATATTGTAGCGTTCGGCTAAAAAAAGAGGCACCGCGGCAATAGCATCCTTTTCAATTTGTTCTTCACTCAAGGTTACATACTTAATCGAAAGCTGTTTTTCAAGGGTTTTGAGAATCTCTCGTTCTGTTAAATAGCCCAGTGAAACAAGTGTTTCGCCTAAGCGTCTTCCGCTGGATTTCTGTTCATTAAGCGCGTGTTCCAATTGCGTAGAAGAAATGCTTCCCGTATCAACAAGAATTTCCCCTAAACGTTTCCTTCTGACAACCACGTTGCCACCCCCAAAAATTATTCCCTCTTGTTATTCTAACCATACCAACAACCATATAAAACGCAAAAATCCACTTATAATTTGCAATGATTTGCACAAATTTCCTATAATTATTTACCTTTTCTCCTAAGTATACTATAATGAAGCTACGGTATCAATAAGAATGATACGAGGAGGAATATCGATGCAATCTTCTGCCAAAAATAGTGATAAATTTGCCAGTGTAATGGTGGCAGCTTTTTTAATTATGGGTTCTACTCATTTTGCGTGTAGATATGACATTGGAACTGTCATAGAGGGCTTCTTCCAAAAAGCTTCTGCCGAAACCATAATGCCGCAAAATTCTACAAATGATTCTTCGGCAGCCAATGCAGCTCTATCAGAACAAGGAATAATAAGTAAGTCTATTGTGCGCAATCCTTTTCTGATGCCGGTTTCTGCAACACCTAATCTTACTCAACCTGCCCAAACATTTGCTAGTTCCATGAATTCTTATGTTCCATCTAAAAATGTTGCACCAGTCGTTCCGGCTGAGCCGCAGTTGCGAGGCATTATCAGTAAAGGCGGCAAGTCTTTTGCTATTATTGAATATCAGGGCGTAAGTAATTATTACTCCACTGGTCAAACAATCGGCAACTATACTGTAAGCAATATAAACTCAAAATCAGTTTCTCTCTCTGGCTCTGAAAACTCTTTGGACCTCTACGTGGGAGGTAACGATAGATGATAAGATTTAAACATAGCACGGTTGCTATTGTATCTTCGCTATTTTTTTCACTTTGCTCACTGACACCGGTTTTTGCAGCGGATAATGTAACCATGAGTATTAAAGATGGTGAAATACGCGACGTATTAACGGCTTTATCCAACCTTGGTGATCAAAGCATTGTCACTGATGAAACTGTTAAAGGGAAAATTTCCATAACCTTTGACAATGTACCTTTTGATACCGCTCTTGATTTGGTTACCAGGACTAAGGGTCTTGCCTATAGAAATGTCCATGGTGTAATCGTCGTTTCCTCACAAGAACAAATCAGCAAATATTATGGTGATGTCGCCGTATTCAAGATTAATTATGCTAAAGCAGACGACGTAAAAACGATGCTCAAAGATATCATTAAAGGCGAAGGCGCTGGCTTAAGCGTTGATCCCATTACCAACTCTATCGTCTTTACCGGCACCAGAGCAGATGAACAAAAGGTTCGGGATACATTGGCTTTGGTAGATATTCCAACCAAACAAGTAACCTTGGAAGCAAAAATTATATCAATAAATAACGAGGATACTAAAAATCTTGGTATGTACTGGCAATGGGACGTTTTGCCGCAAGCTCCTTCTTCCAGCTCTGGTTCAAGCTCCAGTTCTAGTTCAGATTCTGATTCCACCTATGGTGGTGTAATACATCTTGGGCATGGTTATACATCAAGTTTCCAGGCAACTTTAAATGCGCTTTTCACGACTGGTAAGGCTAAGATTTTAGCAACTCCGAGAATCATTACAATTCCTGGTAAAGAAGCAAGCATCTTTATAGGTGACCATATTCCTGTTCTGACTGAAAAGAATGATAATGGTGAAACTACAACCAGTACCGAATATGTTGATGCCGGTATTAAACTCTCCTATACCCCAGTTGTCAGCAATGACGGTTATATTACTGCAGTTGTTCATACCGAAGTCAGCACACCAACCTTGATTTCAGAATTAAAAAATTATAAAATTACCAGCCGTACTGCTGATACAAATGTAAGAATGCGCAACGGAGAAACCCTCATTATCGGTGGCTTGATCAATGAAGAAGAACAAGAAACATTACGTAAAGTTCCATTCATTTCCAACCTGCCTATTTTAGGAGAACTTTTCAAAGACCGTACCAAAACTAAAAATAAGACGGAAGTTATGATGATATTGACACCACACATAACCGATGCCGGTGAATCTCCTGCCATCTATAATACAGCTATTTTAGATTCTTCAAACACTGCAACCAATGATAAAAAGGTAAATGCAAAAGAAGAAACCAACTCTGACTCTGAAGCTCAACTGACTATGCGTGAAAAAGCTGAGACAATTCTAGGCAGAGATTTACCAGAATAATATTAAACGGCAAAATGACCATTTCAGATCAATCTGAAATGGTCATTTTTATTTTTCTGACTTCATCTTCAATATTCTCTGCTGCAAGAATCCCCGAAATTATCGCAGCCCCCTGTGCTCCAGCTTCTAATACCTGTGCGTAATTCTGAGCGTTGATACCACCAATTCCCACTATAGGCAGTTTCGATATTTTTCTAATTTCCTTAAGCATGTTCAACCCAACTTCAGAAGCGTCATCTTTGCTATTCGTCGGGAAAACAGCGCCCACACCTAAATAATCTGCACCGTCTTTTTCAGCAGCTAAAGCCTCTTCACAGCTATGAGCAGAAACACCTATTATTGCGTCAGGTCCAAGTATTGAACGCGCTACCGACGGAGGAATATCATCCTGCCCAAGATGCACACCAGATGCTTTACAGGCAAGTGCAACATCTATCCTGTCATTGATCAGTAGTGGAACATTATATTTATCGCATAATATTTTCAAAGCAATGGCTCTTTGCAGGAATATGCCGCCGTCAACGTTCTTCTCGCGAAGCTGAACTAACGTTACACCGCCACGCAGTGCATCTTCAATGCAGCTTAGAAAATCACGTGCCTTTAAACAATTATGGTCGGTAACTAAATATATACTATAATCGATTATCGGTTTCATCTTTCACCTTCTATTCCGCGATAATAACTACAAAACTATAGTTGTCTTAACTTACTCATTTGGGCAAGTTCCTTAGCAGAAAGTAAGTACACAGCATCCAGCAGCCGTGTCTTAAAAGTTCCCGGACCCTCATAATCTTTTAACGCTCTGAATGCTGTCTCAGCAGCTACATTCATGGTTTGAATACCACATAAAGCGGCCATCATGTAGTCTTTTGAGGAAGCCGCAGCACAGCCTATCAAAGTTGTAGTCATACAGCCCGTACCAGTAACTCTTGTCAGCATTTCGACACCATTACTGCCAATAATTGTATTCTTGCCATCGCTAATAGCGTCTTCTTTACCGGTAACAGCAAAAACACAACCATATTTCTGAGCTGCCATCTCAGCCAAATGTCCAATGTCACTTTGACAGGCCACCAAAGAATCGACGCCTTTACCATGTCTGGTTTCCAATAAAAGAGTCTGGCATTCGGCATAATTCCCGCGTACAATACTCACACCGCCGCGTATTATTTCTCTAGCCGCTTCAAAGCGCATATCTGAAGCCATTACACCAACTGGGTCAATAACTATCGGTAGTCCCTTTTTACGGGCCCTGACAGCAGCTAGTTCCATGCTGGCGAACTTCACTTTATTCATTGTTCCCAAATTCAAGACAAGGGCATCTGCAGAAGCAGTAATTTCACCTATCTCTTCAGCGGCATCTGCCATTATCGGTGATGCGCCAAAACAAAGCGCGATATTGGCGCAGTCCCGCGCAGTAACATAGTTTGTCAAATGATGAATCAATGGTTTTTGCTTTTTTACATATTCATAAATGGCGCTGAACTCTGCATTAACTTTTATATCCATCATAATAAACCTGCCTTACGGTACAAATTAACGAAATGATGTGTTGGTCCACAGCCTGAGCCGATATCCAGAGCATTGGCGATTGCTACGGATATATAATCCTTACTTATTCTAACAGCGTCCGGCAATGATAAACCCAACGCCAGATTTGCTGCTAAGGCCGATGATAAAGTACAGCCAGTACCATGCGTATTCTTGGTATTAATGCGTTCACCTGTGAACCAAATTTCCTCGTTGCCATCATATAACAGGTCATCGGCGCTCTCTTGCAGATGACCTCCCTTCATAAGAACGCTCTTAGCACCTAAAGCAATAATATCTCTTGCAGCTTTAAGCATGTCTTCTTTATTAGTAACCTCATAGCCTACAATTACCGCTGCCTCAGGCAGATTAGGTGTAACTAAAGTAGCGATTGGCAGCAATTCTTCAATGAGTGTTTCACAGGCATCAGGAGCCAATAAGCGGTAACCGCTTTTAGAAACCATAACCGGATCAACTACTATGATTGCCGGCTTATAAAAACGTAACCTTGCGGCAATTGTTTTGATGATCTGCTTGTCTGAAACCATGCCAATTTTCACTGCGTCTACACGGATATCATCAAAAACTGCGTTGATTTGCGCTTCTACCACTTTTTCATCAATATTTTGCACCATGGTTACTCCGCAAGTGTTCTGAGCAGTAACTGCGGTAATAACGCTCATACCATAAGTACCAAGTGCGGCAAAGGTTTTCAAATCAGCCTGAATGCCGGCACCTCCGCTGGAATCGGAACCCGCGATTGTAAGTAAGTGTTTCAAGTATTATCCCCCATTTGCACGAACGGGCACAGGCTGCTATCCAGCTCGTGCCCGTCGATATTTAGCGCATCTTTATAATACTTCTTTTACCTTATTAACAACGTTTTCTACCGTAAAGCCATATTTTTCATAAACAACATCCCCAGGAGCTGAAGCACCAAATTTATTAATGCCAATAACATTAGCCTCACAACCGGTATAGCGGCTCCAACCAAGAGTTACACCCGCTTCGATTGCGATTTTTGGCACACCAGTTGGTAATACTTGTTTCTTGTACTCATCGCTTTGGTTTTCAAAAACATCCCAAGACGGCATAGATACTACGCTGACATTAATGTTTTCTTTAGCCAGCGCTTCCTGAGCTGCCAACGCAAGATGCACTTCACTGCCTGTAGCAAGAAGGATTGCCTGGTTTTCTTTTGAAACCTCACCAGGGCTCAATACATAGGCACCAAAAGATGCACCTTTATGAATAACTTCTTTATATTTTTGCAATACAGCCATTTTTTGTCTGCTCAAAAGCAATGCAGTTGGCTTATTTTTGTTGAGGCAAGCTGCCTGCCATGCTGTTGCTGTTTCGAGTGCGTCAGCAGGTCGGAAAACAGAGAGCTCCGGTATCAAACGCAGGCTCATGGTTTGTTCAATAGGTTGATGTGTTGGTCCGTCTTCGCCCAAAGCAATACTGTCATGTGTGAAAACAAATACCGATCTAATACCCATCAAAGCCGCCATTCTAAGTGCCGGACGCATGAAATCAGAGAATACCAGGAACGTGCCGCCATAAGGAATAAATCCTCCATGTAAAGCCATACCATTAACAACTTTACCCATAGCATGTTCACGGACACCAAAGTGAATATTTCTTCCTGTACGATCTTCTGCAGAGAAGAAGCCGCCACCTTTGATGTCAGTTTTATTTGAAGGACCAAGATCAGCTGAACCACCGACTAATTCCGGCAGCAGCATTGCCAATTTTTGAATTATTTCTCCGGATGCTTCACGTGTTGACGTTTTGCTGACACCAGCGAAAACTTTTTCAAGGCTGTCCAGATTAACCATAGTTTCACCGGCAATACGTCCTGCTAATTCAGCAGCCAGTTCCGGATATACTACAGCATAGTCTGCCATCAGGCTCTGCCATTCTTTTTGTTTTTCCGCGCAAGTCGGCAATTTTTTCTCAAAATAGGATTTAACAGATTCAGGAATATAGAAGGAATTACCAAGCGGCCAACCGCTATCTTCCTTAGTCTTAGCCAAAGCTTCTGTGCCAAGCGGTTCACCATGTGCTGAAGCGCAGTCTTGTTTAGGGCTGCCGCAGCCAATATGCGTACGCACCATAACCAAGCTTGGACGCTTCTTCTCTGCTTTAGCTTCCTTTACGGCAGCAGTAATAGCGTCAATGTCTTCCGCATCATCAACACGCAGTACATGCCAGCCATAAGCAGTAAAACGGGCACCTACATCTTCACGGAAGGCTATATCGGTACTGCCTTCGATAGTAATCTTATTATCATCGTAAAGCAATATTAATTTGCCTAAGGCTAATGTACCAGCTAGTGAAGCTGCTTCGGAAGAAACTCCTTCCATCAGGTCGCCATCAGAACAAATACCATAGGTATAATGATCAACTACCTTAAATCCTTTTTTATTGTACTTAGCAGCCAACATTTCTTCCGCAACGGCCATGCCAACAGACATAGCAAAACCATGTCCAAGCGGCCCTGTAGATGCTTCTACACCAGGCGTAAGACCATATTCCGGATGTCCAGGAGTTCTGGAGCCCCATTGACGAAAATTCTTAAGGTCTTCTAAAGATAAGTCAAACCCGGCAAGGTGCAGCATAGAATACAGAAGTGCTGAGCCATGTCCCGAGGACAGGATAAAGCGGTCGCGGTTAAACCATTGAGGGTCACCAGGATTATACTTAATAAATTTGTCCCACAATGTATACATCAGTGGAGCAGTTCCAAGCGGAAATCCCGGATGCCCGGAATTAGCTTTTTCGACAGCATCAACAGAAAGAAAGCGAAGTGTGCTGATCGCTGTACGATCAATTGTTTTCATCAATGAACCTCCTCAAAGCCGTAAAAATATAAACTCTTAATTATTATAAGATAAACAATGGTCAATTAAAAGGGTTAATTGTTATTTATTTAACAATAATTTAATAATATCAGCTCGCGCAACCATTCCAACTATTTTGCTGCCATCTACTACCGGTACTTGTTTTATATTGTGATCCAGCATCAGATGAGCAACTTCGGCGATATCAGTACCTTCTTTTACCGTTATTACATCTTCCGTCATTATATCAGCTGCTTTTTGTGCCAACATCTTTTTGAAGTCTTCGTTATAAGTATCGACACCATGATAATAAATAACGGCACCAAGCAAATTAATGAATTCCGGCAAACGCGGCGTTGTCTCGAGTCTAAGTAAGTCACCCTCGGTAACCATTCCTACAAGATAACCACCATCGCTTAAAACCGGTATACCCGATAGCTTATTTTTTGTCAGCACTTCTACAATTTCTTCAATTGAGCTATTACGATTAACACTTATTACATCCTTGACCATGACTTCCTCAACTTTCATTGAAAACACCTCCTACTTTAAATAAATTCAATTACTGGACAAAGAAGGTCGCCCACTTAAAAGCAGACAACCTTCTTTAAAATTATTGTTCTTTCAGTGCTGCGCGTTCAGCAATAATTTTCTCCGCTAATTTCAGCGGCACATCTTCATAGTGATCAAATTTCATTTCAAATGTGCCTAAGCCCTGCGTTAAAGCACGTAAATCAACGGCATATTCCGAAATCTCAGCATAAGGTACCTGAGCTTTGACACAACTCATACCCTCATCCATGCTTTGCATACCGAGGATGCGTCCGCGTTTTGTATTCAGGTCACCTATAACATCACCCATCATGTTTTCAGCGCAATGAACATCCAGGTTATAGTATGGTTCCATGAGTACAGGAGCGGACTTTTCTGCTGCTTTCTTAAATGCTTCGTGCGAGGCGATTTTGAAAGCCATTTCAGAAGAGTCTACAGTATGATAAGAACCATCAAGAAGGGTAATACGTACGTCCACTACCGGATAGCCAGCCAGAATACCATGTTCCATTGACTCACGCATACCTTTTTCAACCGCTGGGATATATTGTCTTGGTACCGCACCGCCAAAAATCTTGTCGACAAATTCAAAGCCGCCTCCTGGTGGCAATGGTTCCATTTTGATAACAACATGGCCATACTGTCCGTGGCCGCCGCTTTGCTTCTTATGCTTACCTTCCACTTCCGCAGAACTCCTGATTGTTTCACGATACTCTATCGTTGGTGCTTTTAAAGCAGCCTCAACACCAAATTTTCTTGCCATTCTTTCCATAATTATTTCTATATGCTGATCTCCCATACCACTGATAAGAGTTTCCTTCGTTGCGGTGTTTTTCGTGACGATAATAGTCGGATCCTCATCCATAAGCCTGGAGAGAGCTGTTGCAACCTTTTCTTCTTCACCTTTTTTCTTAGCCAAAATAGCACGTGTATACATTGGCAGAGGAAATGCAATAGGAGCAAATTTCACTGGAGCGTTCTTATCACTAAGAGTATCGCCTGTAGACGTGTATTGGAGCTTTGCTACAACCCCTATATCACCGGCAGATATTGCTTTTAAAGGGATCTGGGTTTTGCCGCGCATGGTGAAGACAGTACCAATCCTTTCCTCATGATCACGGCTGGCATTATAAATAATGGAATCGCCAGTAATTTTGCCGGAAAATACTCTGAAATAGCTCAAGCGTCCAACGAATGGATCTGAAGTCGTTTTAAAAACTAAAGCAGCCATTGGCGCATTGGCGTCTCTTATTTCTTCCTCTCCAGTTTTTTCATTTATTACCACGAAATCATTCAAAATAGCCGGATAGGTATAGTCAATAATTGCATTCATCAAACGTCCCAAACCTATATCTTTATAAGCACTTCCGCAAAGCACCGGGAAAATTACTGCATGTCTTATGCCTTTGATGAGACATTTCATAATTTCTTCATCACTGATTGTTTCACCATCAAGATAACGCATCATGACGTCATCATCAGCTTCTACCGCTGCCTCAACCATTTTTGCGCGTGCTTCATTTGCATAATCAATCATGTCTTCAGGTATATCCATTTCAATTGAATCATTGCCATTGGCTTTATAGGCCTTCATTTTAAAAACATCTATGAGACCGCAGAAACTATCTTCTTTTCCCAATGGTAACTGTAGTGGCAGAACTCTCTTACCAAACTTATTTCGCAAATCATCAAGAATGCTATCAAAATCAGCATTCTCGCGATCCATTTTATTTACAAAACAAATTCTTGGCAAACCTGCCTCTTCAGCAAGCTTCCAACATTGCTCAGTACCTACCTGTACACCTGATGTAGCGCAAACTACAATCAAGGCACTATCAACGGCACGAAAAGCACATTTTACTTCTGCTACAAAATCCGCAAAACCCGGGGTGTCGATAAAGTTAATCTTGGAATCGCGCCATTCAACCGGTGCCAAAGTTGCATTTACTGAAACTTTTCTTTTAATTTCTTCCGGCTCATAATCCGTGGTGGTAGCTCCATCTTCCACTTTGCACATCCGGGAAATTGCACCGGAGCGATACAGCAAAGCTTCTGTAACAGATGTTGTTCCCGCTCCACCATGGCCTACAATTGCGACGTTTCTAATCCGATCTCCAGTATACTCTTTCATACATGCTTCCCCCTTATCCGAATTATTTAACAGGTCAAGAATTCTATGAAACAACAACCTTTTCCTTCTTTTTTCAAAGTTATGAAACAATAATTAATTTTTAATATTTTTATGTTAATTACTTGACACTTTGCAAAAAAAGCCGCTTGCGTTAGCAAGCGGCTCCAATAACAAACTATTGTTTTTTTTCGATTTTTTTCTTTTTCCAACGTTCCCATAATAAATAGCCATATATGAGCGCAACCATCGTTGCTATGATAGCTAAGCGATCGAGATTCTGCTTATAATTAACAATATCATGCCCTATAATTACTTCAAGCGCGGTAGATGGTAACTTACCTATAAATGTCGCAATAATATAGTCACGCACACTCATTTTGCTGACCGCTCCCAAAGCGGTAAGAATACCTGACGGGAAATAAGGAAGTGTTCTGGCTATTGCCATAACCTGCAAACCTTTTTCTCCACTCATCTCATCTAATTTTTCCAGATTTTTACTTTTGCGTATTAATACCTCAGCAGATTCACGGAAAAAATAACGCATAAACAGAAAGCTTATTACAACACCGATAGACTCTGCCAGCCATGATACCAATACTCCCAGAGGTAAGCCAAACAATAACCCATTACCGGTGGAAATAAAAATGGAAGGCAAAAAACCAACTGCATTTATGAGAATATCCAGTAAAAAACTAACTAAAAGCGCCCAAATACCAAATGAGCGTAAAAAATCAATGAGTTCATCAACATTTCCACTTGTCGTAAGCTTGAAAATCTTCGGGAAAAAGTCCGGAACGAGCAGATGAATACCAAAAAACATCAAAGTTAAAAGCAGAAAGGCACCAACTTTAACATAGGCTTCCTGTTCATACCAAGGTTTATCTTTATGATCCATATTAGCCTCTTTCAATATCTATAAATTAAAAATGTGTTGGAACCTTTCGTCAAACTGATTTTTTAAAACAATTTCAACCTCGCTGAACATATTCGGTTCCGCTATTGTTTTTTTTGCTAAAGTACGTGCCTCAAGTAAGACATCCATATCATGCAGTATATCAGCAATATGTAAATCAGGCAAGCCGTGCTGCCTCATTCCAAACAGCTGTCCGGCGCCCCTTAATTCAAGGTCTTTTTCTGCCAGAATAAAACCATCTGAACACTCATGCATAATTTTCAAACGTGCCAGAGTTTCAGGCTTATCAGAATCCGTAAGCAACACGCAATAGGACTGATTGTTACCACGTCCTACACGTCCACGTAATTGGTGCATCTGCGCCAAACCGAAACGATCCGCACCTTCAATAACCATTAACGACGCATTAGGGACATTGACACCAACCTCAATAACTGTCGTAGCTACCAGAACATCTATGCTGCCATTAATGAAACCCTGCATAACTTTTTCTTTTTCACTTTCCTTCATTCTACCATGAAGCAACCCGCAGGCAACCCCATGCAAATACCCATTTGAAAGTTCTTCATATACTTCGCTTGCCGAATTAACATCAACGGTTTCCGATTCTTCTATAAGAGGACAAACAATATAAGCCTGATGTCCTTTCTTGACCTCTCTCAGCATGCCAGCATATACTTCAGGACGCTTTTCATTGGTAAAGCAAAGAGTTTCTATAGGTTTCCTTCCTGGAGGCAGTCCGCGCATTACTGACACATCCAGATCGCCGTATACAGTAAGAGCCAAAGTGCGTGGTATCGGAGTAGCAGTCATAACAAGAACATCTGGCGAAAACTCCGACTTATTAGCCAGTTTTGCTCTCTGCTCTACGCCAAAACGATGCTGTTCATCCGTTATTACTAAGGTCAACGCGTTAAATAATACTTCGTCCTGAATCAGAGCATGTGTCCCCACAATAACATCTATATCACCACTGGCCAGATCGGCTAATACTTCTTTGCGTTTACTGCCCTTTACGCTGCTCGTAAGAAGTTTTACCCGAAAAGAAGTTTGTCCCATAAACTCCGTTAGCGTCTGAAAATGCTGCTGCGCCAAAATCTCTGTTGGTACCATTATACAACCTTGATAGCCATTCTCCGCAGCCTTCGCTAATGCAAGGGCTGAAATAACTGTTTTACCTGAACCAACATCGCCTTGCAACAAACGGTGCATTGGTTTTTCATCCTGCATATCTAACGATATTTCCTGCCATGCTTCATTTTGGGCTTTAGTCATTTGAAAAGGCAGGCATTCTAAAACTTTACTAACTCCTGCCCCATCTTTGCCATGTTTTATTCCTTTTTTCCCTGACTTTACTTTATTCCTGTAATAAAGTAAGCCACACTGCAATAAATACAGTTCCTCGAAAATAAACCTGTCCTTTGCTTCTTTAAGGATTCTGAAGTTTTTTGGAAAATGAATGTTGTTTAGTGCTTCTAGCCTTCCAAGCAAATTGCGCTCCAATATAATAGTTTGAGGCAAAGATTCCGGTAAATTTTTTGTTGCCAGTAATAATGCCTGCTTTACAGCTCTTCTTAAATCATTCTGCGTAAGAGAACCCGCCAAGCTATACACTGGCAAAATACCAAGACTTTCCTGCTCATCATCTTTATCCATAGGCTGCAGCGAAGCTTCCGTAATTATGCGGGCTGTTCTACCAGGCTTCACCTT
>Ga0074193_1002876_pt1 | contig 14231 bp, 15 predicted proteins | sample EPASupsiteHSE605_FD_64523 | JGI IMG/M metagenome (GOLD analysis project Ga0074193, IMG submission 64523) | Bioremediated contaminated groundwater from EPA Superfund site, New Mexico - Sample HSE6-05 | ecosystem: Environmental > Aquatic > Deep subsurface > Groundwater > Contaminated ... | reverse complement strand
TTCTTTGTTTTCGTTGTTGCAGAACCGACATAGCTTACTGGACGGAAACCATTTATCGATCATGATTAACTGTTTTCCTTGTTCTGCAAGTTTGTAGGTCAGAAAGGTTTTGAGCATACCAAATCCATTGTCATTCGTGGACTTTGCCAAATTGAGACTTTGTGCCATACCACGCATATTTAAGTCTTCAATGGCAATGGCTGAATAGGCATTGGCTATCTGCCTGGACAGCTTATGCAGGAAGTCTTTTCGCTGGTTCGCTACTTTCTCATGTAGTTTGGCAACTTTACGGCGTTGTTTATCACGGTTTTTACTACCTTTTTGGCGTTTGGATAGTTTACGCTGTGCTTTCTTCAATTTTGCTTCGGTTTGACGGTAGAATCGTGGATAATCCGCATTGTTTGCTTGGCTATCGACAAACAATGATTTGGAAGAATAATCCAAACCCAGTACCGTTTCTGACGTTAGTATTACCGGCTCTATATCGGCGGCGTACTCCACCAATACAGAAATATAGTATTCGCCCGTAGGTGTTTTGCTTATAGTCGCAGACTTTATAACTGCATCCTGTGGTAATTGCCGATGAAGCCTAATCCGTACATCTTTCAGTTTCGGCAATCGGATTGTTTTACTGTCAATAAGCCGGATCGTGTCGCTTTGGTTGTTTGTGGTATACGATTTTTTGTCATGGTGCTTGCTTTTGAATTTTGGAAAGCCGATAGATTTATCTCGAAAGAAATTCTTATAGGCGGCCTGTAAATTCAGTTGAGCATTAGCTAAAGCTAGGCTGTCCACTTCTTTCAGCCACTCAAATTCCTTTTTGAAGTCAGCAGGTAGCAAGTATTTCTGTTGTTTCAACGCTTTATCATCTTTGAACTGTTCGTAGACTTCTTTTCGATTAGCAAGCATTTTATTATAGACAAACCGCACACAGCCGAAAGTCTTATTGATAAGAATTTCTTGCTCTGGGTTAGGACATATACGGTATTTGTAAGCCTTGTTCATAATTTTTCACCTTGGCTTTCAATGTATCGCTTGACAATTTCAATTGGCTCACCGCCTGTTGTTAGCAGACAGAAACTCCTTGACCAGAAACATTCTTTCCATAGGGATTTTCTGATTATAGGGTATTCTTTCTTGATTAGGCGCGAGGATGCGCTTTTGTAGGCATTGATGAACTTTGATAATTCGCTGTTTGGTTGTGCCTTGAACAAAATATGAACATGGTCTTTTTCGTGGTTCCATTCCTGCAAAGCAATATTGTAGTTGGGCGCAATATACTCAAAAATCTCTTTGAGACGACTAGAAATGTTATCATTGATAACTTTTCGGCGATATTTTATAACCAAAACGAGGTGATAGTACATCAAGAAGACTGAGTGATTATTATTATCTAATTCCACTGTATTCACCGCCATATATGTCTATACTACTGATTATATCATGGCAATATTTTTCTAACAAGAACAAAACAAAGAGCGGCAATTCATCCCCCACCTAAAGAGGTGGGAGACTTCTTGCCGCACGAGGTTAAATAATTTTGGGCATTAAAATACCGCCTTTCTATAGCGGTATTTTAATGCCCAAAATTAAGTTTTTACAAAAATCTGTTTATAAAACGGAAGTTTGTGTTCCGAGTTAGTTATTTTATAAGATACTTCAGTTGCTTTATTTAAATACCTGAAGTTATCAATCTTTTTAAAACTGTCAATGGTCCCGTATACATTAAGTCTAGCCATCAATCTCTTGTCGTTTAATATATTTGAAATAAGACCCACTAGTTCATCTCTGAGCTGATCATAAAAATGCTCTTGCAGGAACCGCTTCTTACATGCAAACAACTTAATAGTTATTTCATGCAAGCCTTCTTCCACTCTAACCCTTATATACGGATACTGTTGTTGAAAAAGAGAAGCATCCGCTGAGATTTTAGTGAAGATGGAACTGTCCGATGACACCATCATTGTAACATCGACACTCCCTATAATTATTTCCCCAGACAGAGTTAAAAAATTGCGGGAAACAATACACTTCAACCAATTTTTCAAGTGTTGGGTTAGAATCATAGGGAAACCTCAGAGACCTGATCTCTAGTATCTTCTTGTGAAGAACCGGATAAATCGCTTTTGCAAAACTTGCATTTAATGGCATTTTCAAGGATGTTCTCTTTGCAATACGGACAAATTTTATATTTTATGTCTAGGAGCATTTGCTCACAGTGTCTGCATTTAATTGCATCCCGTTTAATGTCTTGTCCGCAAAACGGACATATCTTGGTAGAGCAATCTAGAATTTTTGGTGTGCTTTGGGAAGAAATGGTGGCAGTGTCTGGTTCACCCTTAATGGCTTTTATTTCATTAGTTATAGCATTAAACTTAATTTCAGTAGTTTTCTCATTTGTAGCGACTCGGTCTTTCAACTGCTGTTGATCCATTTTGATTTCAGAAATATTTTGATCCACAGCAATATCTTTATTCATTGCTAAAATCAATCCAACTATCAATGGACTGAACAAAAAAGCTAACAACCCCCAAACCACAGGATTGCGGCCTTTTTTATCGGCAAATACAGCGACCGCTACGCAAAATATCAACCAGAAAATAATCTCCATATAGCACCCCATTATTAAAAAAATAGTTTATAAATTTTAAGAGAATTAGCAATATTAACTAATGCCCATTATAGAGCTTTCTTCCGTAAAATACAATCTGATAATTTTATAGTGTTTTTACAGCCATCTGCGGCACTAAAGGTCTAGAGGGATGGGAGGCTTTTTTTTTTCTACTCCTTTTATGGTATAATTTAGAACATGAAAATAGAGGTGGTTTATCGTTATCTGCAAACATAATATATAACTCAATGGATACAAATAGCATAAGATATCTGTACATATAGGAGGGATGATAGTGGTAATAGATAAGCAACGAGTTGTTCGTGAATTTATGGAAATGGTGCGGTTCCCCAGCACCAGTGGAAATGAACGCCTATTGGCAGATCATTTAATGGAACGCCTCCGTGAATTAGGCTTAGAGGTCACGGAAGACGATGCAGGAAGAAAACTGGGATGGGGTACAGGCAACGTTATTGCTCATTGGCCTGCAACTGTACCCGGTAAAAAAACTTTGTTGTTTTGTGCCCATATGGACCATGTTTCACCTGGAGAGCATATTGAGCCGTATATCCAAGAAGAGGTGATTTATGCAAAAGGATCTACGGTCCTCGGCGCTGATGACAAAGCGGGAATAGTACCGATAATGGAAGCGTTAAGGGTGCTTCAGGAGCAAAAGCTGCCGCATGTGGGATTGGAAATTTTATTCACCGTCGGTGAAGAAAATGGCTTAAATGGAGTAAAAAATCTTGACCCGGCATTATTAAAAGCCGACATGGGGTACGTGCTGGATTCGGATGGTAGCGCGGGGAAGATTGTGGTCCAGGCTCCGTCGCAGCATAAAATCAAGGCGGTTGTGCACGGCAAAGCCGCGCACGCAGGCATGGCCCCCGAGGCTGGCATCAATGCTATTCAGGCCGCTGGAGCGGCTGTAGCTCAAATGAAATCCGGGCGAATCGACGCAGAGACCACAGCCAATATTGGAGTGTTCCAGGGTGGTAAAGCAACTAATATCGTACCGGAATATGTGGAAGTGTTTTGTGAGGCTCGTAGCCTCAATGCTGACAAGCTCGCTGCTCAAACTCGCCATATGCAAGAAACATTTGAGCAGGTGGCTAGTAGCTGGGGGGCCCGGGCAGAAGTGACTGTGGAAAACCAATATGAGACTTTCAAACTTGATGAAAGCAGCGGCGTAGTTCAGTTGGCCCTCAAAGCAGCTCAAAAAATTGGGGCAGTACCTTCCCTGGAGTCGACGGGTGGAGGCAGTGATGCTAATTTCTTAAATCGCTACGGTATACCCACCGCTGTTCTAGGGGTTGGCATGCAGAATGTGCATACTACCGATGAGTTTCTATATATTAAAGACCTTCTACGTAGTACTGAATATGTGTTGGCAATAATTCAAGCGGCGGCGGAATAAGCGGCGGGAGTCGGGGATTGGTAAGCGGTAAGTGGTAAGTGGTAAGCGGTAAGCGGTAAGCGGTAAGTGGTAAGCGGTAAGTGGTAAGTGGTAAGTGGTAAGTGGTAAGTGGTAAGTAGTAAGCGGTAAACGCGACTTGGTGGAACCAAACGTGGGATCCGCTGTGCGATCCCCGGCTGGTTCTCGGTTCTCGGTTCTCGTCCCTGATTGCCGATTACCGATTACCGATTACCGTTCCATCAATGTCTTTGGTTTTTTAGCCAGTCGGACAAACTGAGCTTTATATTGGCTGTCTTGGCGAGGAATGCTCTAAATTCACCAATCGTACCAAAAAAATAAATGCAGCGGCTAGCGGTAAGCATTTTCATGGTAAACCTCCCTTGTGGTTTACCCTATTCTATGGATGAGATTACCAAAATATGCGTAATGGGAAGTGGAAAAAATGGATAATCATTTAAAGGAGACATTACTGGACAGTGTGCCTATTTTCGCAGGAAAGTTTATAAAATTACGGGTGGATAGCGTGGTACTACCTAATGGGGAAAAAACAACCAGAGAAGTGGTAGAACACCCAGGAGCCGTTGCTATTTTACCGGTGTTGCCGGATCAAAAAATCATATTGGTAAAGCAGTATCGGCATGCTGCTGGAGAGGTTACCTGGGAAATTCCTGCAGGAAAACTAGAAGCAAAAGAGGAGCCTGCTCTATGTGCTGAGCGGGAACTTGAGGAGGAAACCGGCTATCGTACCACGGAACTAATCAAAGTGACGGCTTTTTTTACTGCGCCTGGGTTTACGGATGAGGTTATTCATTTGTACATTGCTCAAGGTTTAGAGCAAACGACGCAAAAGACGGATCATGATGAGTTTATCGATGTCAGCGTTGTATCACATGCAAAGGCCCTGGAAATGATTAAGCTAGGTGTAATTAAGGATGCAAAATCGATAATTGGCATATTGATGGCTAGGGATTATTTATAATGCAAAACTATTTTGTCGACCTACATATTCATATCGGAACAAATGAGTGTGGACAATGGGTAAAGATGGCAACATCCAGGACACTGACCTTGGCCAATATCCTGCATGAGGGATGTAAACGTAAAGGGTTAGATATTTTGGGAATTGTTGACGCCGCATCGCCGCGGGTTCAGGAAGATATAACAAGGCTGCTTGATCAGGGAATGCTGACATTATTAAGTGGTGGCGGATATCGGCATAATGATGGGGCTACGTTATTGCTCGGTGCTGAGTTTGAAACAGTAGAGGAAACAGGTTTAGCGCATTCTATCGCGTTTTTTCCTGATTTAGAGACAATTAGTCAGTTCACCAGGGAAATGTCTAAGTATATTAAGAATATCAATCTCAGTTCGCAGAACTGTCACGCCTCTCTGCGCAAGATTATGCCTTTGGTCGAGGGTTTGGGCGGAGTATATATCCCTGCCCATGCATTTACACCCCATAAAAGTGTTTATGGAAGCTGTGCAGAAAGCCTAGCTCAGCTATTACCCGAGCGATTGTTGAACCAAGTAGTAGCCCTTGAACTTGGCCTGAGTGCCGACAGCTCTCTGGCCGACCGCTTTTCAGAATTGTCCACCGTCACCTTTCTAAGTAATTCGGATGCGCATTCCCTGAACAAAATTGGGCGGGAATATAACATTATGCACTTAGAGGAACCCAATTTTCAGGAAGTAGTGATGGCCTTAAAACGACAACAGGGTAGAAAATTAGTCGCTAACTATGGTTTAGACCCTCGATTGGGTAAGTATCACCGCACACGCTGTCTGTTGTGTGATACTATTGTCGAGGACAGTCCACCCGTATTTTTATGCCCGGCTTGTGGTTCGCAAAAAATTATCGCGGGGGTCTTGGATCGCATTACCCAAATCGCTGACCGCCTTAAACCTATTACACCACCACATCGACCGCCATATTATTTTCAAATACCCCTCGAATTTATTCCAGGTTTAGGGAAAAAAAGTCTGGAAAAACTATTGGCTTGTTTCGGTACGGAAATGGCCGTTTTACATCAAGCAACAGAAGCTCAACTGATAGATGTATTGGACCCGAAGCTAGCCCGTCGTATCTTACTAGCACGCAGCGGCGCAGCTTCCCTCAGCGCCGGTGGTGGCGGTAAATACGGACACATGGAGATAAATACGGAATTGGTATAAGCCCCCCTTAATCTGCATATCTTTAAAAAGATAAGTGCAGGGAGGATGTTGCCCATGCTAACCTCGTTAAGGCAAAATTTGGTTGCCTATTTCCGTGTAAATCTCGCATTATATTTTTTTATTATCCTGCTATTTGTGGTGGGAGTTGTATTTGGAGCATTGGCTGTTAAAACACTAGGTGAAGAACAAAAGGCCGAACTGATCACCTATCTACAGGTTTTTTTTCAGGGTTTAAATAAGGGGCAAGCCACCGGTGTAGACACCGGTCTTGTTGTAAAACAAGCGGTTTTCAATAATATCAAAACAGTTGTGATCATTTGGCTGTTAGGCATCACCGTTATAGGTGTTCCGGTGATTCTGTTTATCGTCTTTACCAGAGGTTTTGTAGTCGGATTCACGGTAGGTTTTTTGGTTGACGAATATTTGTTAAGAGGCGTCGCCTTTGCAATTGCTGCCGTTATACCACATAATTTTTTGGTATTACCCGCTGTAATTATCTCAGCTGTTTCGGGAGTTTCCTTTTCACTATTAATTATTAAAAAAAGGTTCAGGCATCATCGTGTTAATTTAACGCAAGAGTTTATGTCCTATACTGGCTTGAGCTTTATTATGCTACTCATAATTATTACGGGCGGGATGGTTGAAGGATACATCACACCTGTATTTATGAAGCTCGCCACGAAATTATTTACTAAAGTTTAGCGAGGATGATTTTTTATTTTTTATGTTCAGTATCGGCATTATTTCCGCAGATCTTAATATACATAATAACAAAGGATCAAGAACGAGGAGGGATAGCATGTTCCTGACCATATCCTTAAAACCGCTGCAGTCGAAATGGCGATTAATAATAAAGATTCTAATATTTTTAATATTTTTGTGTTATATCGTGCCTAAACTTGTTTTAGCGATTAGCGGGAACAGTTATCCGCCTGTTAACCCTAAGATACGAGATGATACGCTAAAGGATGGGCCAATGAAGGTTAAGTTGACAGACGAGTTTTATCCGCTGGCTAGCTGCCGATTAGCCCTGTATAACATCTTCTAAGATATCGATTGGGTAAAAACCTCACCTGAAAATGCCTGGCCACTTTACGTAAGGTGTAAAAAAAACTTTTATTTTGTCGTGTAAACAAAGGAAATTGCTGGGCTTATGTGGAACTAAATTACGTTGCAAAATGAACGGATAATTTTTTCTGCACGGAATCTTTAGCTAAAAAAAGGTGGTATCTCATGGAGAGTTTTGTAAACGAGTTCATTAATTACCTGGAAGTGGAGCGGGGACTGGCGAAAAACACACTGGAATCTTATGGACGGGACTTACGCCAGTATTATTCTTACTTACATAATGGTAAAATCGACGCTGTAAAACAGGCAAATCGAGCCACCATCATGACTTATCTGGAGCAGCTTCAAACAAAAGGCCGGGCGGTATCGACTATTTCGAGGAATTTAGCAGCTATAAAATCCTTTTATCAGTTCCTTGTGCGGGAAAGATATCTGGATAAAGACCCTGCTGCTAATTTAGAGTCACCAAAACTTGAAAAAAAGCTGCCTAAAATTCTTACGATTGCCGAGGTTGAAGAACTTTTAAAACAACCTAATGGCTTTTTGCCCGCAGGTTTGCGTGATAAGGCCATGCTAGAATTGTTGTATGCAACTGGCATCAGGGTTTCCGAACTTATAAACTTAAACATATCAGATGTTAATCTAGAAATGGGATACATAAAATGTTATGGCAAAGGCTCTAAAGAGCGTATTGTTCCACTGGGATCTATTGCTGCTAAATGTGTACAGGAATATATTAATCGTGGACGTAGCCGATTGGTACGTACATATGATGAAGCATCCCTCTTCGTAAATCACCATGGTAACCGTCTTACCAGGCAAGGTTTCTGGAAAATCATCAAAAAATACGCCCATGAAGCAGACATTTTAAAAGATATCACCCCACATACATTACGACATTCTTTTGCAACGCACTTGTTGGAAAACGGAGCTGATTTACGATCTGTCCAAGAAATGCTTGGCCATGCAGATATATCAACTACACAAATTTATACTCAGGTGACAAAAAATCGTTTAAAAGAAGTGTATGAAAAAGCACATCCACGGGCTTAATATATTATAAATAGCTATTATATTATATTTTTTGCTAGGAGGAATCCTATGATTAAGCGTGTGGTACTGTTAGTGCTCGATGGAGTCGGTGTTGGTGAAGCCCCGGATGCAGCCCGTTACGGCGACCTGGGTAGTAATACAATAGGGAATTTAGCTCGCGTACAACGCGGGCTTTTTTTACCGCATCTTGCCGCATTAGGTCTCGGGAACATCGTGCCCATTAACGGCGTTGAACCAGCTGACAAGCCTTTAGGCTGCTTTGGGAAAATGCGAGAGGGATCAATGGGAAAAGATACTACGACCGGGCACTGGGAATTGACAGGAATAATACTTGAAGAGCCTTTTCCAACATACCCGGACGGATTCCCAAACGAAGTTATTGAAGCGATTGAAATGCAAAGCGGCAGAAAAACCATAGGCAACAAGACGGCATCCGGAACAGAGATCCTGAAAGAACTGGGCGAGCAACATAAGAGGACAGGGTATCCCATTATCTATACGTCTGCGGATAGCGTGTTACAGATCGCAGCTCATGAAGATGTAATTCCTGTTGAAGAATTATATCGCATCTGTGAGATTGCCCGCGGTGTTTGTAGCGGAAAGCATGCTGTAGGGCGTATCATCGCAAGGCCCTTTGTCGGAGAAGGAAACAATTATATCCGCACATTGGACCGTAAAGATTTCAGTTTAGTACCACCATTTAAAACCACGCTTGATCTGATGACCGAGCAGGGGCTTACAGTATGGGCGGTTGGTAAAATTGAAGATGTTTTTGCAAACAGGGGCATTACGAAAAGTAATCATACTAAAGACAACCGTTCCGGAATGCAATTTACAACGGACTTACTGCACGAAGATTTCCAGGGACTAGTTTTTACCAATTTGGTAGACTTCGATAGTAAATATGGTCACCGTAACGATCCAGCCGGTTTTGCCCAGGCGCTGGCGGAGTTTGACGCAATGCTGCCAGCAATGTTAAAAGGGTTGACCAAACAGGATATGCTGATTATTGTCGCTGACCATGGGTGTGACCCGACCACACCGGGTTCGGATCACACCAGGGAGTATGTACCATTACTTGTTTACGGCCCTGCCCTAAAGGCAGGTATCGATTTAGGTGTCCGACAATCCTTTGCGGATGTTGGAGCTACTTTGACAGAGATATTTGGTCTGCCTCAAACCGATAAAGGGGCAAGTTTTTGGGCGGAGGTTTATGATGCGAGCTGTTGATATAATTATAAAAAAACGGGATGGACTGGAATTGACTTCGGCGGAAATCAACTACATGGTATTGGCTTACACAAAAGGTGATATGCCGGATTACCAGATGTCTGCGTTATTAATGGCCATCTTTTTTAAGGGTATGTCGGCCCGTGAAACAACCGAGTTGACGCTCGCTATGGCTCAGTCCGGCTTAATGATGGACTTATCAGCGATCCACGGAGTAAAGGTAGATAAACATAGTACCGGTGGAGTTGCGGATACAACCACCTTGGTTTTGGCACCGCTCGCTGCTTCCGCTGGCATATCGGTAGCTAAAATGTCTGGAAGAGGCTTAGGCCATACTGGCGGAACCATTGATAAACTGGAAGCAATACCTGGTTTTCAGGTGTCCCTATCGCCGGAACAGTTTATGCATAACGTTAATACAATTAAACTTGCGGTGATGGGGCAGACAGCGCAACTAGCACCCGCCGACGGAAAACTGTACGCGTTGCGCGATGTTACAGGAACAGTAGAAAGTATTCCTTTGATTGCCAGTTCGGTGATGAGTAAAAAAATTGCGGCCGGTGCCGATGCTATTGTATTGGATGTAAAGTATGGCAGCGGGGCCTTTATGCAAGATGTATCCCGCGCTACTGAATTAGCTGAAACCATGGTCAAGATTGGAAACAACGCGGGGCGTCGGACGGTAGCACTGGTTACCAATATGGATGAGCCTTTGGGTAGAGCCGTTGGCAATGCTCTAGAGGTACGGGAAGCTATTGAAACATTGCGTGGGGAAGGACCCCCGGCGCTAAAACAGTTATGCTTGGAGCTTGGGGCACATATGCTGGTGTTGTCTGGTCTTAGTGACTCAATCGAAGCAGCGATGATCGTATTAGAGCAAAAATTGCGGAGCGGAATGGCGCTGGAGGCCTTTCGGGCAATGATCCGCGCACAACATGGTGACGTAAGGGTTATTGACCAGCTTGAGTTATTACCCCAAGCGCAGCATTTAATTCGTGTAACTACACAACAAGAGGGCTACATCCAAGCTATTGATGCAGCTTATATTGGCATCTGTGCAATGCGGTTAGGTGCGGGAAGGATCGCCAAAGGGGACCCCATAGACTTAGCGGTAGGGATCATGAACGAAAAACGGGTTGGCGACTATATTGAGCCTGGTGGAACGTTGGCTTATATCCATGCCAATAATCTCGGTCAAATCGAAGATATTAAAGCTAGGCTTCAAGCCTGTTATCATATCGGTAGTGAGAGAATTGCTCCCCTCCCTTTGGTCCATGCAACTATTCTGCAATGAAGCGATGAAATAATTGCAAGGCATAAAAGAGGCAAAGTTTCCGTATATTGTGCGGGGGCTTTGTTTTTTTTTCCAGTGTAGCAACAAAAAAGGTGGAGAAAATAAAAGCTAAATAAGCGTGAAAGGAGTGTGCAGGATGCGCCAAAAACAGAGAAAAATTATTTTGGCAGTCATCTGTTTTTTTGCGGTAGGTGCGTTAGTTTTATCAAACTTAAAACTAGGTGTAAGCTTAGGTGATACGGCAAATCCTACTCCAGGCACTGTAACTAAAACGGCCGCCAAACCACAAAGTAATGTCACGACTTCGTCTAAACTGGAAACGACAGCTCAATCCGCTGTGCTTATGGATGCGCAGGGGAATGTTCTTTTTGAGAAGGATGCACATCAATCCTTACCGCCAGCAAGTGTTACCAAGGTGATGACAATATTGCTGGCCATAGAGGCAATAGAACGGGGTCAAGTAAAGATGGAAGATCCGCTTTCAGTCAGTGAATATGCTCATAGTATGGGGGGCTCCCAAATATGGCTGGAAGTCGGTGAAACCATGACTTTCGGAGAGTTGTTACAAGCGGTAGCCATTGCTTCTGCTAACGACGCAGCCATGGCGATTGCTGAATACATCGGCGGGAGTGAACAGGGCTTCGTGGAACTGATGAATAAGAAGGCGGCGGAGATCGGTTGTACTGATACTACATTTGTCAATCCTTCCGGATTACCAGCACCAGGGCATGTCATGAGTGCTTACGATACGGCACTAATTGTCAAATATGCAACCCGCTACCCAGCTTATATGCAGCTTGTTTCGACAAAAGAGCACTGGCTGAGGGATGGGAAAACATGGCTGTTAAATACTAATAAATTACTTTGGTGGTATCGAGGCGCTGACGGTTTTAAAACCGGTTGGACGGAGGATGCCAAATATTGCTTTGCTGGGACGGCTTTGCGGGATAATTTACGATTAATTGCTGTTGTGTTTGCTACTCCGGAACCACGTTCTCATTTTAGAGAGACGATGAAACTGCTGGATTATGGTTTTAACACGTACACTGGTTACACTGCGGTGGAAAAATCCGAAATAATTGATAGCATGCGGGTGTTAAAAGGTGTTTCCAAAGAAGTGGATGTTGTTGCGGCAGAAACGTTGGTGTTAACACTACCAAAGGGCCGGACCAAAGGTATTGAGAAAAAGTTTATACCACTTGAGCAAAAATTAATGGCGCCTATTCCCCAAGGTTATAAGGTTGGGGAGATGGCAATCTTAAAAGACGGAGTCGAACTTGCCAGACTAGATGTCGTTACTGCTGTAGAAGTACCCAAAGCCGGCTTTGTGCGAATTTTACAGGATACAATTACGGATCTGTTTACTTTCCAAAAAAAATAAATGCACACAAAAAAGTCTGCAATTAGGTCAGACTTTTTTTGTGTTTGTCAGAAAGACATGGAATTACGACTAAAATGGCGAAAATATGTTCGGTAAAAATTGAAGGAAATAATTTCCTGAATAGCGAAGTTAGCTTGAGCTGTTAGCGAGCTAAAGCAGAGTAGGGATACTAAGACTAAAAAGGCAGAAAGATGGGTGCTAAACTGGTGAGGGGGTAAAAATACCTTGAAAATATCCACTGAGGTTAAACAACGCACACTTATTGTTCGTATTGAAGGTGAATTGGACATGCATGTTGCAAATGTTTTTCGTGATGCGGTTGATTCGGCGCTGGAACAAAGGGAAATCAGCGATATGATCCTAAACTTGGCACTGGTTACATTTATCGATAGCTCGGGTCTGGGCGTAATTCTTGGTCGATATAAACGAATCAGCCAGTGCGGGGGAAAAATGTCGGCGGTCCAGTTGCAGCCACAGGTTGAGAAGATCTTTGAACTTTCCGGCCTGCTACGCATTATGAAGCACTACCCGACAGAATTACAAGCCTTGCAAGGTGCGTAGGAGGATGACAATGAAAGCGAAAAACGAAGTAAAACTTGAGATCGTAGCCAACAGCGTTAACGTAGGTGTAGCCAGGGTGGTCGCGGCCACTTTTTCGGCCCAGTTGGACTTTACATTGAATACCCTTGAAGAGATAAAAGTAGCGATATCCGAGGCCGTATCCAATGCTATAATTCACGGCTATGGTAACAAAGGCGAAGGTACTGTGTATATTACAATACGTTTATTCGATGACTATATCGAATTTAGGATCGTAGACCATGGTTGTGGCATTGAGGATATAAACCAAGTACGTCAGCCAACCTATTCAAGTGACCCTGAACGCATGGGTCTGGGTTTTGTGTTTATGGAATCCTTCATGGACAAAGTGGAGATATGGTCAGAAGTGGGTAAAGGGACTACTGTGCAGATGATAAAAACTCTCGTGTCCGACCGAGAAGCCCAATAAGGGGGGGCGGGTCATGGCATTGTCGGATGAAGAATTTCGTGATCTAATCTTACGTGCTCAAGCTGGAGATGACAAAGCACGTGATTGTCTGGTTGAGAACAATTTAAACCTTGTACGTAGCCTACTGCAGCGTTTTTCGAACCGTGGTTATGAGTGGGATGATTTATTTCAAATTGGTTGTATTGGGTTGATCAAAGCGGTTGATCGATTTGATCTGAATATCCCGGTCAAATTCTCGACTTATGCGGTTCCGATGATTATTGGCGAAATAAAACGGTTTTTTCGGGATGATAATCCGGTTAAAGTAAGTAGGCCATTAAAAGAATTAGCGTACAAGATACATAAAACCCAGGAACAGATGCTGGCTAAATTGGGTAGAGAACCGACCATAAAAGAGCTTGCTACAGAGATGGAGATCGAAAATGAAGAGATCGTAGTTGCTCTTGAAGCCGCTCAAACTCCCACTTCGCTTTATGAGCTGGCCTATCAGGATGGGGGGGATCCAATTTATGTTATGGACCAGATCAAATTGGAAAATCCGGCGGAAATTAATTTTTTCGAAAATTTTGCCTTGAAGGAAGTACTGGAAAAATTGCCGGATAAAGAGCGTAACGTTATTCAACTACGGTTCTTTTCTGATAAAACTCAATCGGAAGTGGCCGGGATGATCGGACTGTCACAGGTACAGGTTTCCCGCATTGAAAAACAGGCGTTAAAGATCATCCGCTGCTACATGGCAACTTCGTAAGTGAAAGGGAATAGGGAGTAGGGAGTAGGAGTATAAGTTTTGCGAACCGCAGAGGAGCAGAGTACGCAGAGGTAATAAAAGGCTAAGCTATATATCACCACGACGCAAAGGGGAATAAATATTGTTTAATTTCTTTCTCTGCGCCTCTGCGTCTATCCTGAAAACAATTTAGGGTAGTGTATCTTTTCAAGGCCGCACTTAACCAAACCTCCGCAATCGCGCAGATTTTAAATCCTGCGACAGGGGTT
>Ga0074193_1002874_pt1 | contig 14256 bp, 11 predicted proteins | sample EPASupsiteHSE605_FD_64523 | JGI IMG/M metagenome (GOLD analysis project Ga0074193, IMG submission 64523) | Bioremediated contaminated groundwater from EPA Superfund site, New Mexico - Sample HSE6-05 | ecosystem: Environmental > Aquatic > Deep subsurface > Groundwater > Contaminated ... | reverse complement strand
CTTTTGCTAGTTCCTCTGGGGTATCTGTGCGGGCATAGGGGAAAGGGCAGGTTCCATAGGGATCATCAAGCCCGCCTGCAACGAAAACCGGAGCTCCCAGCAGCCTGGTGTGCATCTCGATAATCGTCTCTACTCCGCCGTGTATCGCGTTTCGTGTAATTATCGCGATCATGCCCTCCGCCTCCTTTAGTTTAGGTCGTCCCTGCAATATCTTACTAATAATTCCTGGTGTAGATGCTGTATCTCCTCGTCATCCTCAAGATTAATAAAACTAGAGGTCCTTAACTCACTCAAAAGCTCACCTCCTCATAGAATAAAATTGAAGTGAATTTCTTATTTATGCATGATATGTGCTTGGAGATAAAGGCGTGTTTACACAATCATTTTAAAATGACCTTTTTAACGAAAAAGGCATCAAGGAGAAATACGATATGACAGAAGAATTAACTACAGCTTCGAAATCGAGGGATAATAACTTTACCGTTGAAATGCTCGAAATAATCAAGATCATGAACTGCCAAAAGCATAAGGCCATAATCCTCTATCTTATTCCTGAAAATGACCACCCCCAACCAGACTTAATCCAAGTCCTGAGCGAAATGGCTTTCGGAGGCTATCTGTGTTTTTTGTGTAATTCATCCGATTTCGGGGGAATCGAGACTTTGGAGCAAAACTTAATTTTAGTTCATCAAGGGTTTTCTCTCATCCCGGTAGCAAAGAGCCTTTCCGCAATTGTACTGACCACTCAAAACATCCACTCCGATTGGGCCGAAATTTTACATCACAAACTGCTTTGGTTCCATGCTAATGCGGATTCTTCTAACGATACATTAGCGGATAATTTTGATAAAGCAGACCTTATTAGTTATTTTCCAACCATAAAAAACGAGAAGAAGTTTTCTTCTGATAGTAGAAGTCTTGCTTTAAATCAAGGAAATAAAAATCAAGAAAACTTAATTTTATTAGAAGAAAAAATTACGTCTATCCCTAAGGGATGGCAAACTTATGCAAACCTCAACCTTCAAGGGAAAGTTGCAGTAATGACTGCAACTTTCCTAGACTTTGAAGGAGAGTATTTTTATAGTGGAGGGGCTGAACGCTATTTACTGGATTTAGCCGATATTTGCGGGGAGCTCGAAAAGGAATTGGTTATTTTCCAATATGGGAATTACCCTTGGATGCGGCGATTTAAAAATATCGATATCATTTCCTTAAGTCGATATGCATTAAAGGCTGAAGGCTGGATATTAAAATGTGCTAAGGAATTTAACCGAATTTTTTATGAACAAGTTCAAGGTAGGACGTCAATTAATATTTATTCAGCCTTTTTTGAGGCCTGGCCACTAGCTGCTACTCCGAATATAGGGATAAGTCACGGAGTTTCATGGGATAACCCTCTCTGTGACTTTGAAAACGCTTTTGAGTTCTGGCTAATGAATCAACGGTATATTGAAGGGGCTAAAGCCTGTGAAGAGCTAGTTTCGGTAGACACTAATTCAGCGAACTGGTTTCAAACTGTAGATTTTAAACTTAGTCAAAATATAAAAGTAATCACAAACTATGTTGACTTAACCCTGTTTAATCCTAAAAAAGATTATCTGGAAAAAAGAGAAAAAATAGTAATTCTATATCCCCGTCAGCTTTATTCTGCTAGAGGATTATATTTAGTTTTGGAAATTATGGAGGATATTTTAGCTGAATATCCGGAAGTTGAATTTCATTTTGTTGGAAGGGGCGGAGAGCAAGATATTAGTCAAATTAACGAAAAACAAAAGAAATGGCCAGAAAGAGTAAAGCATTATTCCCTATCGATGGATGAAATGCCGCAAGCTTATCAGTTTGCAGATATCTCTCTAATCCCCTCTTTGCACAGTGAAGGCACGAGTTTATCCTGTCTTGAAGCTATGGCTTCTGGTAATGCGGTTATTGCGACTCGAGTTGGCGGATTATCGGATTTGATTATTAATAATTACAATGGTCTTTTGATAGATCCCCGGCCTGAAGAATTAAAGCAAGCTATTATTACTCTATTAGAAAATCATGAGCAATTAATTTTATTCAAAAAAAGGAACCTGGAAGTGGCTCAGGCTTTTTCTAAGATCCATTGGCGAAATCGCTGGATGTCTTTAATTAATAACAAAATAGATAAAACAGCTTCAAAGAAAATGGTAAAGATCCAAACCATCGAGATTAAAATCGGAGACAGCCCTGTCGATTACGGTAAATTAGGAGAATTGATAACCACGTTATTAATCGATGGAAACCTAGTCTATCTTCGCGCTAGGGTAGTACCCGACCCTAAATTAAGCTTTGCTAGAATTCAATGGCTAGCCCCTGATGCACCATTATTTTCTGCCTGTGATTTAACTATCGACTGGTAAGGAGGATTCATCATGAATGAAGGTAACCCTAAGGTACTCTTAGGAAGTCCTATTTGCCAAAAAGCCGAAATATTAAGCAATTTCTTATTGAGTATTAAAGAGTTAAGCATAGGTGAGTTACTTAACCTGGATTTTTTCTTTATTGATGACAATATCGAAGATGAATCAAGTCAGTTACTTGTTCGTTTCGCTGAAGAGAACCCTAATACAATCCTTACGAAAGTCCAAGAGGATAGATCGTATATCTGTAACGAGAATACCCATGTCTGGGATGAGGAACTCATTTGGAAAGTGGCAAAATTTAAAAATAACATCATCTGCAGAGCGGCTAAAAATAATTATGATTATTTATTTTTAGTTGATTCAGATTTAGTGCTACATCCAAAAACGCTCGAGCATTTAATTTGTCTCAAAAAAGATATCGTATCCGAAATATTTTGGACAAAATGGGAGCCTGATTTCCCTGAATTACCACAAGTTTGGGTTTCTGACCAATATAACCTATTTAAAAGTTCAAGGGGAGAAAACTTAACCCAGAGTGAGATTTTAAATCGGGTTCAATTATTTATAAATAAACTGAAAGTGCCTGGTGTTTACCCGATTGGCGGATTAGGAGCTTGCACTCTTATAAGTAAAAAAGCGCTTCATTCCGGTGTTAATTTTAATGAAATTTATAATCTTAGTTTTGTTGGTGAAGATCGGCATTTTTGCATTCGTGCAGCGGCCCTAGGTTTCAATCTTTTTGTAGATACTCATTATCCCGCCTACCACATTTATAGGCTTTCTGACCTAGAAGGTCTTAAAGAGTATAAAATGCCGATCAACCAAACTGCTAATGTATAATATTGTAGATTCTAATCAAATTAATTCAGATTTACTATGCAGGTGATACCTGCCTTTAACAATTTCCATATCTTTGCATAAACTAATTATATAATTAGAAAGGATATGATAAATAATGTCATTTCCAACCATTCCACAAATTACTCCGACAATCAGTATTAATCGGACTCAAGTTGTCAACCTGTTGTTAGCCTCTGTAGCCTTGGAAGAACTAGGTTTAGCCCACATTATTAATGCTGAGGGTGAAAAACTTCAGGCTGTATTAGGGACTCTTCCCGGTTTATCTTTAACAGTACCTTCCTTTGCCGCTTTAATATCAATTAACCGTGAGGTCAGACGGACTTTGCAAACAGCATTGAAAAGCCAAATGTTACTTCAGTTTAAACTGGAAGATATTCTTGATATTAACATTCTTCCTCCTCCCTCGGCTGTTAGTAACTGTGAATGTTTTGGTGCTATTGCTCTTGCAGGTGGTCAAAACACTCCATCTGCAACATCCCCAAAGTTTCCTCCACCTAATACATTCTCGGGAAGAGTAAGTGGACAAATAAGGATTTGCGAGAATTGTCGTCCTGCAGGTACCCAAATCAATTACAACTTTAACAGTCAAGGTGGTGGAGTTAACTTACAGTTTGATTCCCAAGGAACATTATCTGTTGATTGTACCGATGCGGAGAATGGAATATTAACAGTTTCCGGTCAAGGAACAACTAATGGTACTGGTTTTGCTCCTAACGAAATGGTTCTCTTTACATTGATCTTTGATGAGAATACTAATCAAATTACTCTCACATTGAAAGACCCTAATACACTAACAATATTGTATATAGCGCTCACTAATGGAACAGTCTCGGTTGGGCCATGCTCTTAAACTTTAAGATTTTCTTTCGTAGTTATGAAAATAGTCGTTTCTAAATTAGAAACGACTATTTACGTGGCTGCTCATGCAACATTCTTGTGCAACAATTAGGGAATCTAAAAGCAAACAATTATTTGGTCATTCTTGATCGTTAAATATCCTGGTTAAATTGGGACATTATTTGTAACCCTAGAATAATGAAAATTATTCCACGTGAAATAATATGGACTCTAACTTTTAGTAGAGTCCTTTCGCTTTATCGTAAATTAAATTCGGTTACTTCGCTTTAGCTCTGTTCTTTCTATTAGGTCGGTTATCCATTTAGCAAATAGCTCCAGGATCACTAATAATCCGAAGGAGTGGAGATAAGTCCACTTAAACATTACTATTACACCCAATAGTTTATAGATTGGTAAGGCAATGAAAGACAAGATTGCACAAGCTATAAGGGTTACGAGGGTAAACATATTCCACTTTGGGAAATACTGATATATCAACATACCGGCAATTGGCGGTACAGTAAGCTCAGCAGTTAATATCCCCCCCAAAATTGGGTCCAGATGATACTTATAGGTATATAAACCCAGATTAACTAGGTGCTCATCAATTATGCTGTTGAGGATAGCTAAAATAAACCCGCAAATGATAATTTTTTTAAGGTTTTTCTTATCTACTAACCGCCACCATATATACCAGGGAACGACAAATAGCCCTAAGAATAACCACCAGCGCCAAGAAAATAAGAACTCGGACATATACTGTTCAAGTCTAAGCTTAGTAAGCTGGTCCAATGTCTGATTAATTAAAACCTGCATTTGGTCCATTTATTTACTCCATTCTATATTTCTATTAGTATTTACTTGAGATTTAATTCTAATCGGACATCATCTGTATTTTTAAAGATTTCCTTCTTAAACCGCTCAGGTTTGATACTCTATATGATCAGTAATCTACGCAGTAATCGTTTATATAATAGTTATCATATTATTTTTATAAGGTGTCCCCAGTTAAGGTCTGGTTTGTGACAAAAACCCAGAAACGGTTGCCGATATAATTAACAATGATTCCGGCCGCTGTGGCTAAAATTTTACTGATCCAAAGATTTACATGATATGCGTCATGTAAAATGAAAATCAGTCCGGAAGTTATTAGCAAGGAAAACCCGTTCACAATAATAAACTTTACAATTTCTGAAACGTTGACTTTACCGGCAGCCCGAAATGTCCATCTGCGATTAAAAACGAAACTGTTCAGTACTCCGATGGAATAAGAAATCAACTGGGCCTGCAAATATGGTGTCCCACCAAAATTTAGGATAAAAAAGGCTATTAAATCTACAGCCGTATTCCCTAAGCCTACAGTGCAAAAACGTATGAACTGGAGTGCCTTTTGTCTATCGCAGAACATTACCATTCACCTCTTCTACATTTTCAACTTCTTCCTGGTTACGGAGAATATATAGCGGTCGATTTTTCGTTTCGTCGTATATTCTACCAACATACTCTCCGAGAATTCCCAAAATGATGAGAATCAAACCGTTCATGAGCAGCAGGCAGGCCATAAGAGAGGCCCATCCCGAAACTATACTGCTGGTAAATAATTCTAGACCTAGAGAGATAATGAGATAAACAAAACTGATGCATGAAATCACGAGGCCGAGATAGATGGCTAACTTCAACGGTTTGTAGGAAAAGGATGTAATTCCATCCATTGAGAGACGCAACATTCTCTTCAAGGGGTATTTTGTTCCCCCGGCAAACCGCTCTTCCCGAACATACTCGACGGCCGTTTGACGGAAACCTACCCAGCTGACCAGGCCACGGACAAAACGGTTTTTCTCCTTAATGCTTTGCATGACTTTACATACTTTTCGGTCTATCAGGCGAAAGTCTCCGGTATCAAGCGGAATGTCTACTTCTGTCAACAATCGTAATGTACGATAAAACAAGGAAGCAGTTATTTTTTTGAATAACGTCTCCCCATTTCTTTGTATACGCTTGGCATAGACCACTTCATAGCCTTCCTTCCATTTCTCAGCCATTTTGGGAATTAACTCGGGCGGATCCTGCAAATCAGCATCGATAATCACAATGGCATCCCCGCGGGCATAATCCATGCCCGCAGTTATGGCTATTTGATGCCCAAAGTTACGCGAGAAATCAATCATCCTGACATTCTGATCTGATTTAGCAAAACCCTCAATTAACCCTGCCGTCCGGTCTGCACTTCCATCATTCACGAACAGCAATTCATATGGTTCGCCCATGGATTCCATCACTTGGCTTAATCGCCGATAGCTTTCCTGAATAACAGCTTCTTCATTAAAAACGGGAATTATAATGGTATAACGAACGTTTCTGTTCATTTGATTTCCTCCTCAGGCTCGCTCTGGTTTCGGGTTCATGTTAAGATTTTCCCCTTTATTTCATTTTGCCCACTTTACAAAAAATTCAATATCGGAAAATACTAATTTTTTATTTAAAATCAAATATGTCGGCCAAACGTCAAGCTGATTAATAAAATTATGATCTTTATTAAAACTCCCCACATAAAAATTGAGGTCATACATGCGTATGACCTCTCATTAGCTTGTCATATTAAATTACTTACACAACATTAATCCACAACATTAATCTGGATCGCTGATATGTTATAATCGAGCATATTAAGCCCAATAAATGACAAACTATGCATGAGTCTTTAAACTTTATTCCTAAATCATTGTAAGCTTTAGCAGCAATACGAGAAGAGGAAGGTATCAATGAAGTCAAGGGAAAATACTTTGCAGTATTTGTGGGTTACTTTTGGATTGTTGGCATTAGGAATAATTATTTATGTGCTTTTCCAATTTCCACAGCCTGGGGTTTCAGATCAAGGAGACTTTGATCGGGTAATGTCCGTATCAGGATTAGAATTAAAGGCCGAGAATTTAGAAGACCCCAACTTTGTCCGGTTTCTAAATTATACCGTAACGGACTATAGAATCTCCGATGTCAGCATATTAAGGCTTTTAAATAGATTGCAAGCAACCAGTATGTCGTATTTAATTACATTGGTAAGCTTAATATGTAAAGTATTCGGACAGGATACATTTAAAACAGAATATTTAGCCATTGTTTACGTGATGATGTATGTTTTTGCCATGTATATGATAATTAAATATTTCAATATAAAAAGTAAAATTAAGCTTACATTATTTATCCTAATAACTTTAATTGTATTCCTAGATGGTAATTATTTAGTGTGGTTTAACAGCTTATATGGTGAGCCAATGATGATAACCACTCTAATGTTATATATTTGTGCATGGGTTTACTATATTTATGGTCGAAATGTATTGAAATCTGAAGAAAAAATATTTTCAAAGATTATTTTTGTTTATATAACTGCATTCTTGTTTTTAGGTTCTAAAATGCAGGTGTTATCAGCATTGCCAATAATATTGCTTATGCTTGTCAAGCTTTTTTGGGAAAATAAACGCCTTTTAAAACGATATCAAGTATGGTTATTATGCTTTTTATATTTTATTTTGATTATATATCCGATTAGATTAAACCTTATTAATAAAGATATCAGTGAGGATACACAATACAACTCTGTTTTTTATGGGATATTGAAGGATTCAAAAAATCCTATTCAAGACCTAATAGATATGGGTTTAAACCCTGATATGGCAGTAGAAGCAGGAAAACACTCTTTTTTAGATAAAGGAGAATATGTTAGATATGTTCCACATAATAAAATTACGCAGGAAGAATTTTATAATCAGATAAGCAATAGTAAATTGGTAAAATTCTATATTGCTCATCCTTCAAGATTCATAGAAGGAATGAAATATACAGCAGGCCAAGCCTTTTTAACAAGTACAGTTTTGGGTAAATATCAAAGAAGCTATAGTGAAACACCAATAAGGGAATTCAATAGATTTACTCTATGGTCTTCTTTCAGGGAGCATCAACTTCCCAAAAATTTATGGTTTTTGATAATAATATATACTGTTGTTTTAACAGTTTCTATAATTGTCCATGTAAAAAACAAAGGATTTCAAGAGATTAAGGCTAAGATACATCTGCTATGGGGAGTAATGTGCATAGGCTTAATTCAATTTCCAATGCCGTATGTCGGGAATGGACAGGCTGATACTTCAAAGCAACTCTATTTATTCAATTTTGTGTTTGATGTAATACTAGTTGTTTCAGTCTGCTGGTGCCTTAATAAATTTATAGACTCCTGTTATTTTGGACTTGCTAAATATAACATAAAAGCTAGATATAAAAAGAGTTGATGAAAAACATAATTACTTTTATATCAGGTGAAGGATAAGGTACTGCAGTACGCCTACCAGGGCCCCAATTACTGTACCGTTGATTCGGATCCATTGCAAATCATCTCCTACCTTATCTTCCAATGACATCACCAACCCGCTGTCATCAAGGCTCTCAAGTCTTTCTCTGACTATCTGGCCAATAATCCTATGGTAATGTTCCAGGAGCTTGGATAGTTCATTTTTTATCTGGGATTCTAGGTTAGCTTTGCGTTCCTCATCCAGGCGTATCATGTTAATCTGTTCAACAGCCATATTGGTCAAGTAGCGAGTCATAGGCATGTCCTGGTCATTGCCGGTTAAAAACTGAGCCTTGAAAACGGCAATAACCTCTGTAGCAAATTTAAATCCGGCATCACTTTCAACTATAATTTTGAGCATGTCAGTTAACTTTGACGCAGCCTCATCCGGGTCAGCTATTTTTTGCTTTTGCAGTTCTGTTTTGACCTTGATGTGATACTGGTTTTCCGGATCGTTCATCTCGACCAGGTAGTGATTAATGCGATGTGATAGGGCCTTAGCCGCTTCCCCGTAATTAACTATATCCAAGCTCTCACCTAAGCCTTTACCAATCCGACGAAAAAAGTTGCCCTGGTTGGAGTAATCAGCCGCCGCTCTAGTCAGCGTTCTTTTTATAACCCGCTCGAATTCATCGCCCTGGGTAGCACCAATAGCCCAATTCAATAAAAGTCGAATCAGTTCGTCAGCATACATGTTTTTAACCGATGCCTCAAGCAGTTCTATAAGGCGGGGAGAAATCCTTATCTCATTCAAATTATCTTTCAGCAATAATTTAACGAAATGCGCCACATCCTCCGGATTAAGCTCCTGAAGAGTGTTGGTTACCACAGACTGAGCCAGTCGGTCCAGTCCCCTGCGCCCATCCTCGGTTTCCAGAGCTGAGGCCAGTCCATCGATAAGCGGATAGTCAAAGATTTTAGCCCTTATGAAATCCAAACTCAACCAATCCTTTTCCACGATTGAGATAATGCCTTCAATTAGCCGGTTCCGGTTGTTAGGAATGATAGCTGTATGTGGGATAAATTTTAAGCCCATAGGGTGACGGAAAAGGGCCACCACCGCAAACCAATCGGCCAATGCACCTACCAGGGCCGCCTCAAAAGCTGCAAACAGCAACCCCCCTGCAAAACTGCCACGGAAAGGCCAAGCGATCAAAGCCCCTGCCAGAGCCAGCGCAAACATAGCTGTAGCTATTACTTTCATCCTTTTCATTTTGAGGATTCCTTTCTTACTTAGATACCTGAGAATAACAAATAATCACCTTTCTTTAAATATAATTATGTTATCCCCCACATTTGTTTAATGCAGACGGGCTACTTAGATTCGTTGTTTTTGACGATTATTGCTATCAATAGCTTTTCGAGATAGTTGTCTCTGTAACCGAGTTAGCCTTCTTTCTTCAGTTCGAAAATAACGGGGGTTTTCAATAGTATCGTCGTTAGAACTATTGGCAAAAATCTTTAGTATTCAAGATACTTTGACTCCACTTCTATTTTACCAACTTATCAACCGGCAAGAAATATATTTTCCTGAGCAACAACAAAAATCCCGCAAAACCTTGCGGGATAAGGATTTCAGATGGTACGCCATCGGGGATTTGAACCCCGGACCCTCCGATTAAGAGTCGGATGCTCTGCCAGCTAAGCTAATGGCGCATAATAATAATAACTTATATACAGTTATGATTTTCTTATCACAATTATACTTATTAACGGATTAATTGTTGTTGTATAGCAGACTCTGTTTACATTTGCATCCCAAGTATTTCGCGGACTCTTAGTATAATAAACCTCAGCTAGCTCAAAGTCAAGGGTGCTATCGGGGAAAATACTATTGAGAAAATCTACCACGAAAATTTGTTAATAACGGGCCAAGAATTATACTCACCAATAATTAAAAACTTCATCGACAATATTTCTAAAATTTACTTATTTAAATACAAATTACCTTAAAGGTAAATGTAAAAAAATGCATAAATATATAAATAAAAATATGATTTAGGAGATTGATTTTTCATGGAATATCCCATAAGACAAAATCATCTAAATAAACATGTTTTATACATAGAAAAATTTTCGGAAAAGCGAAGTATTCTATTTAATAAGATTAATAACCAACTTAAAATCGAAAGAGATTTAGCCTTTGCCCTTGGTTCGATTTCTAATTTAGAAGAAGCTTTAGATTTATGTTTAAATTCAACCATCCATGCATCCGGCATGGACAGTGGGGGTATTTACCTAATAGATGAATATGGAGGGCTAAGACTAATCAATTCAACAGGTCTATCTAACGCATTTGTCAATGAAGTATCCTACTATAGTGGTGACACTGAAAGAGTTAAATTTATAATGAACAGTAACTTAAACTATCTGTATTATGAAAATTATGAGAACTTTAAAGTTCAATTTAATTTTTCTATAGCAGAGGAAAAAGAAGCCCTTAAATCAGTTGCTTTTATTCCTATATATAGCGGGGAAAAGGTCATTGCCCTAATGAATTTAGCATCACATAGCAAACATGAAATCTCAAAAGTTTCTAAAAATATAATCGAAAATATTGCTGCCCAGATTGGTAATATCATTGTAAGAATAAAAGCCGAAGAAGATTTTCGGAAAAGCGAAGAAAAATATCGATGCATTATAGAACAGTCTATCGACGGAATAGTGATGCTTGATGAAAAAAGTGAAATTATTGATTGGAATAGAGCTATGGAACGAATAACTGGTTTATCTAGGAAAGAGGCATTAGGCATGCCTGGAGTTGATATCTATTCAAGATTTGACCCGCAAGATGATCATACCCTCGAATACAAACAAAGAATTATAAATCAGTTAAAATTGTTTATAGAAATAAACCCTTTCAATCCTCCAAAAATTATTGAAAAAGAAATTACCAGTCTGGATGGAAAGGTAAAACTAATCCAGGAAGTAAATTTTCCTATAAAAACCGGTCACAGTCATATGATTGGCTGTGTGATTCGGGATATAACTGATGTACGCCAGGCAGAGAAGAGGTATAAAAATCTCTTTGAGAATATGCCTATAGGTATTTGCCGGACCTTAGAGGATGGTAAATTAATAATGGCCAACCCTTATTTTTATAAAATGTTTGGACTTAATTCTCAAGAGGAATTAGCTGATAACCTTTCAACTAATTTATACGCCAACCCCGATGACCGAAAACGCGTTATACTTGACCTTAAAAGGGATAGTCAAGTTTTTAACCTTGAGCTTAAATTCAAAAAAAAGGATGGCTCCGCCTTCTGGGGGGAATTAACATCTAGAGTAATCTATGATAAAAACAGCGAGGCATCTTACTTGTATAGCGTAATCAGTGATATTACTGAACGCAAAATTATTAAAGAGAAGTTACGCCATACTCAAGAACTGTTTAGCCTAGCTTTTAACCACAGTCCCCAATGGATAGGGATAACTACTTTAGAAGAGGGTATATATCTTGAAGTAAATCAAGGTTTCTGTGATATGTTAGGATATAGTCGAGAAGAGGTACTAGGGAAAACGCCCATAGATCTAGGAATCTGGACCAAAGAAGTACGGGCCAAATTTATTCAATTAATTAAAGAAAATGGAGAAATCAAAAATTACGAAGCCCCATTCATAACCAATAATGGGATGATAAAACAAGGTTTAACTTCTGCTAAAGAAATAAACCTCAATGGTGAACCCTGTTTAATAAGTATCGTGACCGACATTACCGATCTTAGAAAACTAGAAAATGAAATCTCCCGGCTGGATAGGTTGTATCTAGTAGGAGAGTTGGCCGCCAGTATTGGTCATGAAATTAGAAACCCCCTAGCCGTAGTTAGAGGGTTCTTACAGTTAATGCAAATTAAAAAGGAATATAATTTTGATTTGGCCAAAAATAATTTGGAGTTAATGATTTCAGAATTGGATCGAGCCAATACTATAATTACCGAGTTTTTGTCCCTAGCTAAAGGGAAAACTTTCAATTACAAATTTATGGATATAAATTCCATAATAGAGTCCTTATTGCCCCTTCTTAAAGCAAATGCAATTATGATTGATAAAAACGTTAAAAGTTTATTGGAAAATGTCCCGGCTTTACTGATGGATGAAAATGAAATTCGACAACTGATTTTAAACCTAGTAAGAAACGGTTTGGAAGCAATAACCCCAAATAAAGCAGTAACAATTAAAACGTTTATAAAGGGGAATGAAGTTGTTTTAGCTATCCAAGATGAAGGAACCGGTATTAATCAAAATTTATTAGATAGATTAGGCACTCCATTTTTAACTACCAAGGAAACCGGTGCTGGTATAGGGTTAACCATCTGTAAGAACATTGCCCAAAGGCATAATGCTAGGATAAATTTTGTTACTTGTGTTAATGGTACAACCGTCTATGTCCATTTTCCAACACCAAGATCCCTTCAGTAGTAATTAACGTTTATTAACTCAACTAGATTTTCCAAAAAATGATTAGCTAAAGTTTAATAATTTCTGTGATTACCCCTTGTCCGTACTCGTTCAAGCTGTAAGTGAACCTAATTTGATCGTTAGTCTTTAATGCATAACGAGCAAATTTAACTTTTACTTCTTCACTGAGCCGAAATGCCTTAGCGGCAATCGAATCAGGAACCCCGCTAATCTTGATCTCAATAGAATTGTTATCAATTTGACCTACGTATCGGCCAGAATCTTTTTTTGAGGAGAAATTCCAGTCCGGGTCAATGGGGATGCTAGTGTCCATGTGCCCGAAAATACTTTCCTGCTTATCTCCCTCAATTAAAAATTGGACTTTTTGAATTCCCGGGAGGATGCCTAATGAGTTAACAATTGAATAAACGGTCATTGTTTCTCCGGCCGAGCCACCCCAGTGTTTAGTTTGAAGTTCTTTGGAGAAGTTGACATAAGCCACTCCGTTAACCACTGATACCGATAATAGTTTGGAGCCTTCCGGTATAGTACGGGATAACTCCGGCTTTTGTGGTCCCTTGATTAATTCAGTAATTATTGCCGACTCCAGGGTTTCGTTCCCCTTGGTAATTTCTCTAGATTCGGGTATTAAATATTCTGCCTGTTTATCGCCAAAGTACAAAGTTAACGTGGTGTTTGTTTTAATCGGTTTAGCGCTTATGTCGGGTTGCTGATTTTCCGCAGGGGCAACCGCTAACGGTGGCTGCGATTCTATAGCGGGGCTCTCGGGGGTAAGGTCACCCGGTTTCTGGGCGGTTTTTTGTCCACATCCGGAAATCAATAACGAAACAGATACCAGGCCAATTACTGTAACTAACGCTAACTTGGATAAAAATTTTCCTTTCTCTAGTTTGAATCTAAACATTTTTTGACCTCCTTTATGCTAACTTTCTACGTTAATGTCAGTATAACAGTCGAATATTTCAGAGCTATAAAATAGATATTACAAATTGTTACGATTTAGGAAATTACGATTAAGGGAATCCCCCCAATATTCCTTATCTGGCTTCTAGGGCAGAAAAATTTCCATGGTTAAGCCCTTTTCAAGGTTGGGTTTTGCGTTAATAGTACCTCCCAGCCGAATTACTGCTTCCTGAACGATGGCTAATCCCAACCCCGACCCCCCCGTTTCCCGAGAACGAGCTTTATCCACCCGATAAAAACGATCGAAGATCCTAGGCAGTTCTTGATCAGGAATACCTTCCCCGGTATCGGCAACCTTCAAAATCAGACCGGTCGGGTTTATTAAACCGCTCACCGTAACCTCACCGCCAGCCGGGGTATGCCGGATAGCATTGTCAATCAGATTATATAGCATAGAAATTGTTAAATCATGGTTAATCAGCCAATAAGTACCGTGCAGGCAGATCA
>Ga0074193_1002868_pt1 | contig 14278 bp, 14 predicted proteins | sample EPASupsiteHSE605_FD_64523 | JGI IMG/M metagenome (GOLD analysis project Ga0074193, IMG submission 64523) | Bioremediated contaminated groundwater from EPA Superfund site, New Mexico - Sample HSE6-05 | ecosystem: Environmental > Aquatic > Deep subsurface > Groundwater > Contaminated ... | reverse complement strand
GGAACCTCTTTGACCGAGAACGCGGCCGACTTGACACCGATCGCGCCCTCGACCGTGTTCGCCACGGCCATCATCTCCTCGGCCCGGGCATAGGCCGCAAGGAGCGCGCCACGCGAGTCCTTCGCCTGGCTGAGCACCTTGAAGAACTCCAGGATCAGCCCGTCCCGTTTCATCTTCAGGATCTTGTACCCCCGCTCCGAGAGCTGGATCCGCCTCTTGAGGTTGATCAGCTCGGACCGGGTGGGCTTGATGTCGCGGAGTGCCATGGAGTCCTCACTTCGCCCGGAACTTCGGGTGGTACTTCTCGATCAGCTCGCGGTCGATACGGCTGAGCTGCTCGACCGGGAGGGTCGAGAGAAGGTCCCAGCCGAGGTCGAGCGTGCCCTCGCCGATCGTGCGGTCCTCGTCGATCCCCTGCCGGACGAAGCGCCCTTCGAAGAGGTCGGCGAACTCGAGGAACATCCGGTCGCGCTCGGAGAGCGCGTCCTTGCCGACGATCGCGACGAGGCCGCGAAGATCGTTGCCCTCGGCGTAGGCCGCGTACATCTGGTCCGAGACCTTCTTGTGGTCCTCGCGCGTGTGGCCCTTGCCGATCCCGAGGTTCATGAGCCGCGAGAGCGAGGGGAGCACGTTGATCGGCGGGTAGATGCCCTTCCGGTGGAGTTCACGCGAGACTACGATCTGGCCCTCGGTGATGTACCCGGTCAGGTCCGGGATCGGGTGCGTGATGTCGTCGCCGGGCATGGTCAGGATCGGGATCTGGGTCACCGAGCCCTTCTTGCCCTTGATGATGCCCGCACGCTCGTAGATCGAGGCGAGGTCCGTGTACATGTACCCGGGGTAGCCACGCCGGCCCGGCACTTCCTCACGCGCGGCGCCGATCTGTCGGAGCGCCTCGCAGTAGTTGGTCATGTCGGTCAGGATGACGAGCACGTGCATCCCGAGTTCGTACGCGAGGTACTCGGCCGTCGTCAGCGCGAGCCGGGGAGTGATGATCCGCTCGACTGCGGGGTCGTCGGCGAGGTTCAGGAAGACGACCGCGCGCTCGAGAGCGCCCGTGCGTTCGAAGTCCTGCATGAACGCGTTCGCCTCCTCCTTCGTGATGCCCATCGCGGCGAAGACCACGGCGAAGGCCTCGGTCGAGCCGGGCACCTTCGACTGGCGCGCGATCTGCAGTGCGACGTTGTTGTGCGGCAGGCCCGCGGCGCTGAAGATCGGGAGCTTCTGACCGCGCACGAGTGTGTTCGTGCCGTCGATCGTCGAGATCCCGGTCTGGATGAAGTCGGCCGGGCTGGCCCGGGCGTACGGGTTGATCGCGGCGCCCGTGATGTCGAGCCGCTTTTCGGGCACGATCTCTGGGCCCCCGTCGATCGGCTTGCCGCCGCCCGAGAGGATCCGGCCGAGCATCTCCTTGCCCACCGGCATCTTGATCGCCTCGCCCGTGAACCGGACGCCCGAGTCGCGGCCGATGCCGGCCGTCGTCTCGAAGACCTGCACGACCACGAGCTCGTCCGAGGTGTCGAGCACCTGGCCGCGCTTGGTCGAGCCGTCCGCGAGGGTGATGTTGACCAGCTCGCCGTACCCGATCGGCTCCGTCTTCTGGACGAAGAGCAGGGGTCCGGCGATCCGGTCGATGGTCCGATACTCCTTCATGCGCTCGACCTCAGTGCCGTGAATTCTGCTTCCATCGCCTTCAGGATTCCATCGAGCATGGGCTCGTAGTCCTTGACGAACTTGATCTGGGGCAGGTCGTTCTTGGCCTTGATCGTGATGATCTGCGTCGGGGAGACGCCCGCGACCTGAGCCGCGTAGGCCTGGTCCGCGTAGGCCCGGATCGCCTTCATCATGTCGTACTGCTTCTGCATCGAGCAGAAGGTGTCGACCGCGTCGTAGGCGTTCTGCTGGAGGAAGACCTCGCGGATCAGCCGTGCGACCTCGATCGTGATCTGCTCGGTCTCGGGCAGGGCGTCCGACCCGACGAGCTGGACGATCTCCTGGAGTTCCGACTCCTTCTGCAGAACCTCCATGGCCCAGGACCGGAGCGTGTTCCACTCCGGCGAGACCTCGGTGTCGTACCAGGGGCCGAGCGTGTCGAGGTAGAGGGAGTAGGAGTTGAGCCAGTTGATGGCCGGGAAGTGCCGGCGCTGGGAGAGCTTCGCGTCGAGGGCCCAGAAGACCTTGACGATGCGGAGCGTGTTCTGCGTGACCGGCTCGGAGAAGTCGCCGCCGGGCGGCGAGACCGCGCCGATGACCGAGACCGAGCCCGAGTCGCCCGCGAGGGTCGTGACCAGGCCGGCGCGCTCGTAGAACTCGGAGAGCCGGGCCGCGAGGTACGCGGGATACCCCTCTTCGCCGGGCATCTCCTCGAGCCGGCTCGAGATCTCACGCATGGCTTCTGCCCAGCGCGAGGTCGAGTCGGCCATCAGCGAGACGTCGTAGCCCATGTCGCGGAAGTACTCGGCGATCGTGATCCCGGTGTAGACCGAGGCCTCACGCGCCGCGACCGGCATGTTCGAGGTGTTCGCGATCAGGATCGTCCGCTCCATGAGCGGCTTGCCCGTCTTCGGGTCCTCGAGCTCGGGGAACTCGGTCAGGACCTCGGTCATCTCGTTGCCGCGTTCGCCGCAGCCGATGTAGACCACGATCTCGGCGTCCGACCACTTCGCGAGTTGCTGCTGCGTGACCGTCTTGCCCGAGCCGAACGGCCCGGGGATGGCCGCGGTGCCGCCCTTCGCGATCGGGAAGAGGCCGTCGAGGATCCGCTGACCGGTGATCAGGGGGATCGTCGGGTTCTTCTTCTCCTTCACGGGGCGCGGCACCCGTACGGGCCAGCGGTGCATCATCTGGATCGCGGTCCCGTCCTCGAGGGTGCAGACGGTCTCCTCGACCGTGTAGCTCCCGCTCTGGATGGACCTGATCGTCCCGCCCTTCACGTTCGGGGGGACCATGATCCGGTGAACGATGTTCGTCTCCTGGACCTCGCCGATGATCGTGCCGGGGGAGACCTGGTCGCCGGCCTTCGCGAGCGCCTTGAACTCCCACTTCTTGTCACGGGGGATGCCGGGCGCCGAGACGCCGCGCTCGATGAACGAGCCCATCTTCTCCATCAGGACCTCGAGCGGGCGCTGGATCCCGTCGTAGATCGAGGTCAGGAGGCCCGGGCCGAGTTCGACCGCGAGCGAGAGGCCCGTATTCGAGACCGGCTCGCCGGGGCGCAGACCCGTCGTGTCCTCGTAGACCTGGATGATGTTGGCATCCCCGTCGACCTTGATCACCTCCCCCATCAGCTCTTCGTTGCCGACCTTCACGACATCGTACATGTGGGCGTTGAGCCCGACGGCCGTGACGACCGGACCGGCGATGCGTTTGAGCACGCCGCCCGTTGTCTTCTCTCCTTCGTTCATTTCCACAGATCAACACCCACTGAACGCTTTATCTTCTCTCGGAGGGACAGGCCCCCCTCGTCGCCGCCGATCGCGATCACGGTCGGGCGGACCGACTCCTCGAGCTGGACGCGGAGACGCCGTGGGACGCGCTCCATGTCCTGGGAGGAGAGGACGAGGATGCCGACCTCGGGGTCGGCGATCGCCTGGTGGACCGCCTCTACGAGGCGCGGTTCGTCGTCGACCGCATAGGTCTTGTGGATCCCGGCAAGCCGGAACCCGAGAATGAACTCACTCGTGCCGATGACTGCGATCTCCATCTAGATCACCAGGTACTCCTGAATGCGCTCCGGCGCGAGGTTCGCGGCCTTGCCCCGGGCGATCGCCCGGAGGTTGTAGACCTCGTAGTGCTTCCGCTCGAGGTAGACGAGCACGGGCGAGATCGAGAACGGATACCGCCGGCTCATCCGGTCCATCTGTTCGAGCTTGAACCGGGTCAGACGGTTCTCGATCTGCCGCACCGAGCAGCCGCAGCGCAGCTCCTCGATCGCCTCCTGGAGGGCCGGGATGTTCGTCCGCTTCTTGAGCGCGTCGACGATCTCGTCCGTCGTCTCGGCCGATGCGAGGCGGTTGAGCTCGTCGACCGGTATGCGGCCGCCCGGGATCAGGTAGTCACGAATCTCCTCGGTCGCGCCGCCTGCGCGGAGCCTCCAGAGGGTCTGCATGTTCGTGATGTCGATCTCGAGCTGGATGTACTGCAGGAACTCGCTCCCGCCCTTGATCCCGGCCCGGGCCGCCCTGATCAGGTCGGCGTAATACTGTTTGTACAGTTCGTTCTCGAGCCTGGCGAAGCTGCCGGTTTCTACGGCGCCGGAGAGTTCCCGCTCGATCACCCGGTAGAGGCGCGTGCCGCGGAGCCCCTCGGCGATCCGCTCGGGCGCCTCCTCGACGACGAGCCGGTCGAGGACCGTTCGGTCGAGGCTGCCCGCGGGGATCAGGACTTCCTTGATCTTGCCCGGCCTGAAGCCCTGGATACGTCCACGCAGGATCGTCAGCAGGTTCGCGATGTCCCATCGCCGCAGGTACTCCGCGGTGAACCCGGCCATCGCGCCCGGCGTGAGCGCGAGCACCTGCTGGAACTCCTTTGCGAGGTTCCAGCTGAGCGCGACCTCGATCAGGTCCACGCCCGAGAACGACGGCGCCAGCTCGTCGATCTCGGTCTTGTACTCGAGCTCCTCGATGTACCTCGTGATCTCGGGCAGGCTCATGTTCAGCATGCGGAGGTAGTCCTCCGCACGCAGGAGCTTCGCCTTCCGGACCCGGAGGCGCGTGCTCACGTAGATATAAGGAGCCGGTCCTGACGTTACCTCTGCCATGGCCGGCTCACCTCACCCGAACAGGAGATCCGAGGCATCCTTTAACGAGGACTCCCAGACGCGGTTCAGATAGGTGCGGTACGAGTGGTCGACCTGGAAGGCCCGGTCCATCGATTCGGCGAGGAGCCCGCCCTCGATCTCGGCCGGCGGACCGACCGTGAAGACGTCGAACCCGGGCTCCCTGACGAGCGCCTCGATAAGAGGCAGGTCGGTCCGGTTCACCCGGACGTAGCCGCCGCCGATCTCGGCCTTCGCGGTCGCGAGGAGCTGCCGGAGCGCCCGCTCGTGGAACGAGACGGGCTCGGCCCGAAGCGCCTCGAGAGTCGCGGCGTAGGCCTGGTCCAGGAGTTCCTTCTCGGCGTTCAGGGTCGCTCGCTTCGTGACCAGGTTCGCCGACGAGGTCTCCTGGGCGAGCGTGTGCTCGACCTGGCGCGCGATGTCGGTCTCGGCCGTGAGCTTGATCTCGTCCGAGCGCTGCTGCGCATCGCGCAGCACCCGCTCGACCTCGAGGTCGCCCTCGCGCCGGATCCGGTCGGCCTCCTGCCGCCCCTTCTGCTGGATCTCACTGACGACTGCTTCCAGTCCCATAATGAGTCCCCTCAGAACAGGAGCAGCAGCGCCACGACAAGACCAAAGATGACGATCGTCTCCGGAATCACAGTGAACAGCAGTGCCAGGCCGAACATGTCACGGTTCTCGGCGGTCGCGCCCATGGCGGCCGCGCCGATGCCCATCTCGCCGAGGCCCGTGCCGATGCCGGCAAGGCCGACGGCAAGCCCGGCGCCGACGGCTTTCAGGCCGGCCTGCGAGGCGGTGATCATCTCAGGGGTCAGTGCGGTAGTTGCGGATACTGGGTCAACCATTTCTTTATTCCTCCGTAGTATACAGTCTCTTCATCCCAAACGGGTTGTACTTTTTTCCTCCACCCTTGTAGAACTTGGTGAAGAACTCAACATAGTGAAGACGGATCGAGTTCAGCCCGCCGCCGAGAATACCGAGCGCGGTATTCACCGTGTGGCCGAGCAGAAGCACGACAATTCCGACAACGATCAGCACGATGCCGACCGGAGTCAGGTTTTCGAGCGCCGGGTTGATGAACATCCCGAGCGCGATGTAGTTCACGACCATCGCGATCGCGACGGACGAGAGGCCGACGGCGAGCAGACGTGCGTACGAGAGCACGTGCGAGATGATCGTGGGCAGCTCCATCAGTTCGAGCGCGTTCTCCTGGCCGATTCCGATGATCCCGATAAGGATCAGGACGGCGCCAAAGAGGGCCGCGATGTTCAGGCCGAGGACGATCGGGGCGCCGACGGCGCCGAGGTTCGGCATGAGCGGGATCGGGAACATGGACCAGATCACGACGAGGATCCCCCACATGAAGGCGAGCCAGCCGACCTGGGCGATCATCGCCTGGGTCCGGTGCTTCCCGTGGTCCATCCGCGAGTGGTTCACCAGCGAGATGAGGCGGCCGAGCGTGATGTGCAGGATTCCGATCCAGATCGCGATGATCAGCATCGGGACCGCGTCCGGCCCGTGGCCGTGCGCCTCTCCCCCGATGTTCAGGTGGCGGGAGAAGATGAGCGGCTTCCAGGGCAACGCGAACCCGAAGATCTCCGAGTAGATCAGGCCGAAGATCGTCGACGAGATCGCCGCGTTCCTGAGATTGTCGAGCAGCAGGTTGCCGCCCTCGCCCGCGAGGTACTTGCGGAGCAGGAACGAGAGTGCGAGCAGGATCAGGCCGTACCCGACGTCCCCGAGGATGATCCCGAAGAAGAGCGGGAAGACGATCGAGACGAGGAGCGTCGGGTCGACCTCGCGGTAGTTCGGCCGCGAGTAGACGTCCATCAGGAGCTCGGTCGGGTGCGAGAACGACGGGTTGTTGTACTCCACCGGGACCGAGTCGTGGTCGTAGTCGACCTCGAGCTCCTCCACGTGGATCTTCCCGTTCGTCACGCGCTCCAGGGTCGCCGTGATCTCCGGCACCTCGGAGCTCGGGGCCCAGCCCTCGGCCACGAAGGCCAGGTCCGTCACCGCGAACCGGAGCGGCGCCTCGGCGCGCTCGACGTCCGCGGTCAGGAGCTCGTCCGCTGCGAGCAGGAACGAGGCGTGGATCTCCTTCAGGTTGCCGAGTTGCCGGTTGATGCCCTCGATCTCCTTCTCGATCGAGGCGCGTTCCGCCTGATACCGGGCGATCGCTTCGGACGCGGGCCCGGTCTCGTCCGGGATCCGGACGGCCGCGAAGCCGGCATCGAGGAGCTGTCGTTCGACGACCTCCCGGTCCGCGATCGGGGTGAAGACGGCGATAAACCCGCCCTTCTTGCCCCCGGCGTAGGCCTTCTCGTGCGGGGCCGCGATCGCGACGTCGGCCGGGATATGGCCCGCAAGGACCGCGATGCTCGTATATCCCCGATAGAGGTCGAGGTCGATCGGGATTGATGCGAACGGTTCGAGCTCGGCCGTCCTGGTCTCGAGGTCCTTGGCGCGGGTCTCGAGGCGCGTTCGGCGGGTCACGAGCTCGTCGGCCTGTGCGTCGAGTTCGGGCAGCTCCGCCTGGAGCTGGCGCCGGAGCTCGGCGCCCGACACCGGACGGCCGTGCGGGGCACTGTCGGCCTGGACGCCGAACGCGTTCGTCGCGGCCCGGATCGTGATCAGGTCGTTCGAGGCCTCGGTCGCGCCGGCAAGCGGCATGCCGAGCTTGAAGCCGGCATACTCCTCCTGGCCCACGAAGTCCTCGATATGAAAGAGCCGGTGACGATAGAGCTCGGCGATCACCGCGCCCATCTGCTCCTTCGTGCCCGCGATCAGGAGCCGGCTCATCTGCCGTGGCGCAAGCATCAGGATCGCCCCGCCTCAGGCCCCGGCATCGAGGGCTCCTTTGAGCCTGGAGAGAAGAAGCGCCACTGCGCCGTCCAGGTTCCGCCGGCCCCGTTCACGGAGCTCGGCCGCCCGGGCCTCGCCGTCCTTGATGATCTGGGCGTGGCGGCGGTCCGCCTCCGCATGGGCCTCTGCGAGCTTCTGCTTGCGATACTCTTCGGCGTTCATGGTCGCCTTCGCGATCAGGTTGTCGGCCTCGAGCTCGGCGTTCTGCACGCTCTTTCTCCTCTCCGCCTCGGCCTGGCTGATCGCGGCCTTGTACTCGTCCTCCGTCTTCTTGATGCTCTGCAACACCTCTATCTTCATCCAACCCTCCTTACACAGTATAAGTGGCGAAAAGCGTCATATTAATTGTTTGTATTCTTTGTCCGGGCCTTATAGAGGCCTGTTCAGGGATCGGCGGGCAGCGCCGGCAGGCTCCGGATCTCGAGGCCCGGGGGCGCGCCCGAGAGCTCGATCCCCCCCCGGACCCCGCTGAGGCGGAGCCCGGCAAAGGCATCGGCGCCGCAGAGCAGATCCTGCTCGGGATGGGTCCCCCGCTGGATCCCGCACGCGACACAGATCGCGGGGCCCGCCGAGACCACGACGGAGAGCCGGCGCGAACCCGGATGGCCCTTCGGCAGGACCACGAGCGGCTGACCGTACCGGCGCACGAGCTCGATCAGCATTAGGGCCGGCATCAGGGGGCCGCCCCCCGGGGCCGATGCCACCACCAGGTCGTCGGGGCAGAGGCCCTGCACGACCTCTCCCCCGGGGGTCTCGATACAGAGCGGAAGCCGTCGGAGCGCCCGCCCGACCACAAGAAAGGAGGAGGGGACCTCGATCACGAGGTAGCCGTCGTCGAGGGGCGCGAACATCGGGGTCTCAGACCGCGTCGACCGCGTCCGACTGGCACGAGGGGCAGACCGGGTGCTTGCCCACGCCCTCGAACGACTCGCCGCAGTCTCGGCAGCGGTACTTCCTGCCCTTCACCCGCTCGTTGTACTCCACGTCCATGGGTCCGCCTACGGTGCACATCCATCCATCACCGTGCGTGAGGTCAGGCGTTCGCCGGGATAATCGTATCGGTCCGACCGGCGGGCCGTGGCGAAGGCGGAGCTCAGAGCGGGGGCGACGCGACCGTGTTGAATGCGACCAGCGCGATGATCAGCATGATGCACGCGTGCTTGATCCCCGCGAGGACCGAGGACTCGCCCATCTGGCCCGCGATCAGGCCCGAGAAGAACCCCTGGAAGAGACAGGCATGGTAGAGCAGGACCTGCAGGAGTGCGAGCGGGATCGAGCCGAGGCCCGAGAAGGCCTGCCCGCCCTGGGCGAGCCCGGCCGTGTTCATCTTCCCGAGCTGGACCAGGAACTGGTTGTTCAGGATCGCGATCACGAAGATGAAGACCAGGAACGAGAGGTAGACGATCGCGGTGTAGATGAACATCTCGGCCAGCCGCTCGCGCTTGAGGATGTCCGACATCCGCGCGTCGGAGGACGCGATGTTCAGGACCTCGTTGATCTGACTCGACATCTCCGAGGCCTTCGTGATCAGGGTGACCATCCGGGCGATGATGGGGGTCGTGATCCGCTCCTCGAACCGGAGGAGGGCCTCGGAGAAGTTCGCGCCCCAGTCCATGTCCCGGTTGATCCGCCGTATCTCGTGCGAGAGAACGCCGAGGTTCGCGTTCATCATGATCGCGAGCGCCTGGGCCACGGTCAGGCCGACCTGGTTGATCCCGGCCATCCGATCGAGGAACTCGGGTATCGAGGACTCGATCCGGGAGAGCTTGCGCCTCCAGACCTCGAAGAAGACGGAGAACGGGAGCAGGATGATCAGGAGGCCGATCACGATATGGTCGTCGATCGCCCCGACGTAGGCCTCGAGGTTCCCGATCCACTGGATCTGCGAGATCATGAAGATGCTGTACCCGAGCCCGATCGGGATCGTCAGGAAGAGGACCCGGATCGGCCTCGAGGTGAAGGCCTTCAGGGGGTCGCGGAGGAAGTTGCGGAAGCCCGTGGCCTGGTCGTACTTCGCCAGCCGCGCGAAGAGGGGCTCCTCGCCGCCGACCGGGACGACCGTGACGTCCGAGAACTCGCTGATCGTCTTCTCGCGGGTGGAGCGGGTGACCATCTCGGTCTTGAGCGAGACGAGGTCGATCATCACCATGAAGATCGTGGTCCCGACCGGGAGCATCAGGTAGACGACGGCCGCGAGCTGGAGCACGGCGCTGCCCCCCATCATCCCCATCACGACCATGATGATGATCAGGAAGAGCGGGCCCGCGACGAAGAGCGTCACGTACGACTCGGCCACGAGGGCGAGAAAGCCGAGGAAGTTCTTCTGCTCGTACCGGGCGTCCTCCTGGAAGAGGTGGACCCGCCCGTCGAGGAACTCGGTCATGTCGCCGCCCGACTCGATCACCGAGAGGATGTCCTGGAGAAAATCCTTCAGCTTGTTCGAGGGGGTGGTCATATGGAGCTGCCGGATCGCCGAGACCACGTCGAGACCGAAGAAGTCGGCGTCGCGGACGATCTGGCGGTACTCGAGGGCGACCTCGCCGTAGATGTTCGCGTTCTCCGAGAGGGACCGGAAGATCGGCAGGAGTTCGGCGCCTCCCTTCCGCATGGCGTACATGTACGCGACCGCGTTGTGGAGGGTCATGTTGATCTTCGAGGCCCGGGTGCCCTTGGTGATCGCGGGCCACTGGAGCGCGACCATGTACGTGATCGTCGCCGCGACGAGGCCGCCGATCAGGGCCCCGAGCACCTGCGTGATCAGGGCCATCGGGATCGGGCCGACGGCGTACGGCAGGTGGAACCCGGTCGGGTTCGTGAACGAGGTCCCCTGGACCTCGGTGTACGCGATCACGATCCCGGTGATGATGAACCCGACCACGAGGAAGACGACCGCGACCGCGATCGAGGCGAGGATCGCGGTCGAGAGGTACCGCTCGACCGTGATCCCCGAGCGGGTCGAGATCAGATCCGCGTTCAGTCGCTGAAACCGGGTCGGGTCCTTGGCCACCCAGGCCTGGACCTGGCGGCCCAGGATCACACGATCGCCTGCCGCAGGTCGTCGATATACTCCATCACGCTGGGCGGGTCGATGTAGTAGGCCTGGAAGATCCGGGTGACCGAGCGGTAGTCGCGGATCCGCTGCTCGTGCATCGCGGTCAGGAGGCGCTTGCGGGTCGCGATCTCCTCGTCGAGTTTCTCGCGGGTCCAGCCCCGGCGTTCGGTGATCGAGGCGAAGACCTGCGAGCGGCCCGTGTAGTTGAGCTGGTCGCGGACCGCGTCGTAGGTGAAGACGTTGTTGACCCGGAGGTTGCCCGTCGACGGGTCGATCCCGATCACCTCGACGATCTCCTGGCAGCGCCGGACCCGGGCCGTCCCCTGGTAGATCAGGGCCTGGATCGAGATGATGTTCAGGGCCTGGAGCATGTTCCGCGGCACGTTCAGGGGCTCGGACTCGAGCCGGTGGATCGCGGCGTCGACCGAGCCCGCGTGCATGGTCGAGAAGGTCGTGTGCCCCGTGTTCATCGCCTGGAAGAGGGTCTGCGCCTCGTGCCCCCGGACCTCGCCGACCAGGATGTACTCGGGCCGTTGCCGCATCGCCGACTTGAGCAGCGCGAACATGTCGATGGTGGCCGACGCCTCGGCCGTCGTCTCGCGCGTCACGGAGGCGATCCAGTTGTCGTGGTACAGCGTGATCTCGCGCGTGTCCTCGATGGAGACGACCTTCGCGAGCGGGGTGATGAAGAGGGAGACGGCGTTGAGCGAGGTGGTCTTGCCGGAGGCCGTGCCGCCGATGAAGATCAGCGACTTGTTGTTCTCGATCGCGAACCAGAAATAAACGAGCGCCTCGGGGCTGAAGGTGTGGTACTCCATCAGCTCGATCGGGGTGAACGGCTCCTCACGGAACTTCCGGATCGTGAACGAGGTCCCGCGGCTCGTCACCTCCTTGCCGAGGGAGAGCTGCAGGCGCGAGCCGTCCGGGAGCGTCGCGTCGATCATGGGGCTGCCGATCGAGACGTGCTTGCCGCTCCGCTGCGCCAGTTTGATCGCGAGCGAGATCAGGGGCTCCTCGCCGAACCGGATGTTCGTCCGGATGTTCCGGTAGGTGCGGTGGTAGAGGAAGAGCGGGACCTCGTTGCCGTCGCAGGAGATGTCCTCGATGTTCGGGTCCTTCATCACGGGATCGAGCCGGGACCAGCCGATGAAGTTCCGGATCAGGAAGTACCGGAGCTTGAAGAGCGGGATCGGTTCGAGCCGGATCCCGTACTCCTCGAAGAGCCCCTCCATCTTTCGGAAGAGCAGGAGCCTTTTATCCTCGTCCACCTCGGCATCGGTCAGGATCAGGACGTCGCGGAGGTCCTCGAAGACCCGCTCGATCAGCTCGTACTCGAACGGGGTAAGGGTCGGCTCGTAGAGGATGTACTCCTCCTGCTTGGTCCGCCGGTTGTGGACGATGTTGACCTGCGAGCAGCCCTCGTCGACCCAGTACTGCTCGATCAGGTCGTACTCCTCGGGGAGCTCCCGGTCGACGAGCGAGCCGTGGATGCCGGGGTCGTACTCGATCAGCGGGGCCTCGGGCTTCTGCCGAGCCAGCAGCCGGCCCCGCTCCTTCGGCGCGGCCATGGGCCGGGCATCCGGCGGCGGAGTCAGCACGCGCGGCTCCTCTGCCTTCTTCCTCCGCAGACGCGGAAACTCCACTCGATCCAGACCCCCGGCCGTCGGGAGAGGCGCGTCCCATGCACGCCCCTCCCGTCATTGTGACGTCTATTGTTCGTGCTACTTTAACCCCACTATTCCCGACGGGGTTCGGTCGGCCCCGGTCCTGCCGGAACGCGATCGCGAGAGAGTCCGCCTTCACAACCTTTATTGGCGCAACAGCGGCAACTATCATGCAGTGGTCACCACAGACTCCGTCCCGAAACGGATGCCGACCGGGATCGGATCGTTCGATCCGGTGATGGAGGGCGGGGTCCCGCCGGGCTCCATCATGCTCCTCCTCGGCGATATCGGCGCCGGGTCGTTCGAGTTCGTCTACACCTCGCTCATCAACCTCGCGATGCTCCATCGGCGCGACCCGGATAACCCGGCCCTGCCCTCGGAGATCCGGTATATCACGTTCACCAAGATGATGGAGGACGTCCGACGCGAGGTCGCCCTCTCGTTCGACGAGTCCCTGGCAAGCGAGCTCGACACCGAGTACCTCCGGTCCAACGACCTCTCGGAGCAGTACTTCGACACCTCGTCCGTACCGGGGGAGTGGTACACCTCGGAGGACCTGATCACCCGCCTGAAGCGGCGCTCGGAGCACAAGTCGACGCTCGTGCAGCTCTCGTCCGTGCTGGAGACCGTGCCCGAGCACTCCCTGATCATCCTCGACTCTCTGACCGACATCGCGGTCTCCTACTCCGAGCCGGCCGACTGGAAGGAGCTGGCCGCGTATCTCCGCGGACTCCAGCGAGTGACGAAGCGGTGGAACTCCACGATCTACCTGCTGATGACGCAGGGGATCATCGGCCCCGCACGGATCCAGGAGATGGCCGACATCGCGGACTCGGTGATCCTCTTCCGGTGGGAGGAGTCGATCGCGGCCCGGCGGCAGCGCGTGATGTTCTTCGAGAAGTTCCGCGGGGTGATGACCCACCTCGAGGAGAACGATCTCGTCAAGTTCTCGATCAAGATCTCGCCGGCCCTCGGGTTCGAGGTGAACAACATCCGGCTGATCATCTGAAGGGAGAAGGGATGGCCGACAACGAACGCGAACGGGTCAGGATGGGGATCGAGGGCCTCGACGCGATGCTCTCGGGCGGGCTCCTCCAGGGCACGATCGCGGCGATCGTGGGGACGTACGGCACGGGCAAGACCACATTCGCGCTCCAGTTCATCTGGGAGGGCCTCTCCAGGGGGGAGACCGCGATCTACATCTCGCTCGAGGAGTCCGAGGAGTCGATCGTGCGGTACATGACCGACAAGGGATGGCCCATCGAGCAGTACCGGAACACCTCGTTCTTCGTGCTGAAGCTCGATCCGACGAACTTCAACCTCTCGATCAACAGCATCCGGAACGAGCTGCCGCCCCTGATCAGGAAGTTCGCGGCAACAAGGCTCGTCTTCGACCCGATCTCGCTCTTCGAGGACCTCTTCGAGTCCGACGCGGCCCGGCGGTACGAGATGTTCCGGTTCGTCGAGATGCTCCGCGACCAGCGGTGCACGATGCTGATGACCTCCGAGACGGACAAGGACAACCCGTTCTCGAGCCGGCACAACCTGATCGAGTACCTGGTCGACACGGTGATCCTGCTCCGGTACATCCGGTCGGACGAGCAGACGCGGGTCCGCCTCGCCCTCGAGGTGGTCAAGATGCGCAGCTCGGCCCACTCGCGGGAGATCAAGCCGTACGAGATATCGAACGACCGGGTCAACGTCTACTCGCAGGCGAACCTCTTCTGAAGGGCGGGGGAGCGGTCACCGCCACCCCGGGTTGAGATACCAGAACGCGCCGGTCAGGTACGCGGCGAAGCTCGTCCAGGCGATGTACGGGACGAGCAGGTACGCGGCGAGCGGGCGGACGCGATAGAACCGCTCGATCGTCCCCAGGATCGAGAGCCAGAGGGCCGCGATCACGACGACCGAGAGCCCGAG
>Ga0074193_1002867_pt1 | contig 14278 bp, 12 predicted proteins | sample EPASupsiteHSE605_FD_64523 | JGI IMG/M metagenome (GOLD analysis project Ga0074193, IMG submission 64523) | Bioremediated contaminated groundwater from EPA Superfund site, New Mexico - Sample HSE6-05 | ecosystem: Environmental > Aquatic > Deep subsurface > Groundwater > Contaminated ... | reverse complement strand
GTGCTGCCCAGGAAGCCTGCCGGATTGCAGAGGAGGAAGTGAGAAAGCTGGGGGCAGAAGCCCCACTCGGACAAGAAGAGATTAAAGGGGATTTCCAAACCCGCCGCCACAAGTTAGCAGCCCAGCAAAACAAATTGGATCAGGAGATCGTCCAGATAGCGCGTAAAATTAGCGACTATAATAAGCTGGTGGATCAAATTAGTTCCTATCTTAAAGGCGTGAACATGGAACCGGATAAAGATTTCCGCCCCGAGCAGGATGTAAAAGCTCAAACTGAAGGGTTAGGAGAAAACTATCTCTTGGTCGAAAACAAGAACCGAACCCAAGCTGAAGCCCTCAGAAACAAATATACCGCTATGAAAGCAGATTATCGGGAAAGAAATACGAATATCGGCAATATATTTAAAGGTTTAGACCTACTTTGGGATAAGGTTGCCATGGATTTTGACGACTTTTATTATCTGTATGAACGGATGAGTTTGCATAAAGATAAACTCAGGGAATTAATCAAACTCCACGAAAACCAACTTTCAAATTTGGAGCGCAATAAAAAGGATATGATTCAACAGAGTCTGCTCCATGGAATGAGATTTTATGAAGAAATAGAATGGATATCTGATCACTCCAAGGTTCGCTTGCAAGGGAGAAGCAGGCCGGTGCAAATGCTGAAGATTGAACTTGCCTTGGATTCCGGTGATGCCGCAGGTACGCGGATGAAGGAATACATCGAAGAGTGTATCTCCAAGGTGCGGGAGGAAACAAGACAGGAAAAAAGTGAGGATGAAGTCAAAAAAGCAATCGCTAAACTGATGTACAGCCGAGAACTGTTGAATGTTTATTTGGGTAATTCAAACATTCCGGTTAAAGTCTTTAAGATTGATCTGAACATGCAAAACAGCAGTCTAAAGACCTGGGAGGATGCAGTGCGCGAGAACTCCGGCGGAGAAAAGTTTGTTGTCTACTTCTCTGTGCTTTCAGCATTAATGGCTTATACCAGGTCACGGACCCTGGAGGCTGCGGGTGCCGAGGAAGATAAGGATTCCAGCGTTTTGGTGATGGATAATCCGTTTGGCCCTATTTCCTCAGAACACCTGCTCAATCCGCTCTTTGAAATCGCCAAAAAACACCGCACCCAGCTGATCTGTCTTTCCGATCTAAAACAAAACTCGATCTTAAATTGTTTTAACCTGATCTACATGTTGAAGGTAAGAGCCAGTGCCATTGGCAGCAATGAGTATTTGAAGTTTGAAGAAATGATAAGGGATGAAAGCACTATTCATAACGACGAGAAACTGGAGAAGGCGATATTCAGGGTTTCCGAGAACAGGCAGATCAATTTATTTGAGTGAGGGCTGTGGATAGATGAGTCTCCCACAATGATCCTAAGGCGAAGTTACTAAATATAGCAATGATGAAGCTTGTGTGGTAAAATTTAACTGTAATCTAATTGTAGGTTGATGAGAAGGGGGGATGTTAAGATAGTTGATTTTAATAGAATTGAAGAACTTTTACGCGAGTTAAATGAATATAGGCCCCTTACAGCAGGTGAGTTATCAAGATTAAGCGAGGAATTTTTGATTAATTTTACATATAACTCTAATGCGATAGAGGGCAATACCCTTACTTTACAGGAAACCGCTTTAATCCTCAAAGAGGGAATAACCATAGATAAAAAACCAATGAAAGACCATTTAGAGGCAGTCGGCCATAAGGAAGCATTTCACTATGTTGAGGAATTGGTACAACAAAAAGTTCCGCTATCCGAAAAGGTTATTAAAGACATTCACAGCTTAGTTCTGATGGACAACCGTGAGGATAGAGGATTGTATAGACGGGTACCCGTATCTATTGTGGGAGCTGTTCATACGCCGCCTCAGCCATATCTTTTGCCTGCGCGAATGGAAGAGCTTATTGTAAAATATCAGAAAACGCCCTTACTTCATGTAGTTCAACGTGTGTCACAATTTCATTTAGAATTTGAAGCTATCCATCCATTTATTGACGGTAACGGTAGAACAGGAAGATTACTTTTAAACCTTGAGTTGATAAAGGCGGGTTATCCTCCCATTAACATTAAATTTGGTGATCGTAAACGATACTATGATTGCTTCACAAGTTATCACCAAAACGGAGAAGACTTGTCGGAGATGGTATCTCTAGTTGGGGAATACCTTGAAGAAGAGCTATTAAAGTATGTTGAGATCGTCAGAAACGCTAATGAAATCTCAAACAGGTCCAGATAGATATAAGGATGAGTACTTACAAATAGATCAACACAGGTTGAGCCTGAATGATGTCATCATTCAGGCTTTCGGTTGCTACCCTTAAGATTGATAAGGTTTATGTACATTGTATTAAAGATATGATATCCTGCAAAATGGCGGTGAAGCCAGATACTATCCGGTCATGAAGTATGGGCAGGGCATAACTGCTTGAAAGGAGAAGCGAATGACTGAGTGTGTTTTTTGTTCGCTAGAAGTGAATGACATTCTAGTTCAGAACGAAATGGCCCAGGCCATTTTCGATAAGTTCCCAGTCAATGAAGGGCATGTTCTAATTGTTCCCAAGAGGCACGTCGCAAGCCTCTTTGATCTGACTCCGGAAGAGGTTATGAGCATCTGGAGGTTAGTTGAGCAAGTAAAAGAGATGTTGAATAATCGATTCCACCCCGATGGATTCAATGTCGGGGTTAATGAAGGCGCAGCGGCTGGGCAGACTATTTTTCATTTGCATGTTCATGTTATCCCACGTTATTACGGAGATGTTCCAGATCCGCGTGGTGGCATCCGAAAAATTAAGAAAAGTTTAGTTCCCTACGCCGGAGAAGGGGAGGTTACCTAATGCAAAACGTCATTATTGACCCAATTCTTTATAATATAAAACCCGATCAGGCCAATCGTTCCCCGATAGAAATGGATACCTACAATTTATTAGAAAAGCTGGGGATTGTGTATTTCCGCTTAGATCATGATGAAACTCCCTCCATTGAGGCTGCTTATGAGGTCGAAAAGTTCTTAGGGCTAGAGATCTGTAAAAATCTGTTCCTCAGTAACTCACAGAAAACCAATTTTTATTTATTGATCATGCCGGGTCGTAAGAAATTTCGGACAAAGGATTTATCCAAGCAAATTAATTCATCCAGATTGTCTTTTGCCGAAGCAGAAGAGATGGAAAAGCATTTGAGGATAAAACCGGGCTCAGTCAGTGTATTGGGTCTAATGAATGATGAGGAAAAAAATGTCCAGTTGCTGATTGATAAGGAAGTTTTGCACGCAGAATACATTGGATGCCATCCCTGTGTCAACACTTCCAGCTTGAAGATCAGGACAGCAGACCTGCTTACTAAGTTTTTGCCCTATACTGGACATGAGCCGATTGTGGTAGAATTGTGAATGAGAGATGCGAGACTTTGACAAACCTGAATTGGTCGGGATCTTAAAAAGTAAACTAAAGGGTTGAAAATGATGAAAGAAGTAACTGCAGCAATTATCTTAAAGGAAAATAAAATCCTGATTGCCCAACGAGCACCGGGTGAGAATCTGGCAGGCAAATGGGAGTTTCCGGGTGGCAAAATCGAATCAGGTGAGTCACCGCAGGAATGCCTGAAGCGAGAAATTAGGGAAGAATTTGATGTGGACATAGAAGTCTTAGATTATTTCGGAGAAAGCATCTATGACTATAGCAGCGGAACTATCAAACTGATCGCTTTCTGGTGTCAATGGAAAGCAGGGGACTTCATCTTAAAAGTGCACAGTCAGATCGCCTGGTGTAATCCAAAGGAGTTAGATCAATATGACTTTGCTCCCGCAGATATTCCATTGGCGGTCAAGCTAAAATCAGTCCTGAGTTTGTAAAGCAGGCATATGCACTAGCACAGGTTCAGCAATCAAAACTCGCCTGAACCTATTTGATATTTAAGTGTGACTTCTCCGGAACTGATCTCTAAAATTTTATAGACTTAGTTTTTTTAAATAAAGGATATCTGAAATGGGAGATATAAGTTGGTTAAGGAAGAAGATTTTTTTGAAGAAGTCAAGACGAGAGGTATCAGTTTAACGAAACAGCAAAAACAGGCCGTAGTCCATAATCAGGGTCCTCTTTTGCTCTTAGCTGTTCCCGGTGCCGGTAAGACGACTGTTCTAACCGTTCGCTTAGCCTACTTGATTCTGGTGGAAAACGTAGATCCTCGAACGATACTTTGTCTTACGTTCGGGCGAGCGGCCGCTAAGGAAATGCGTGAACGATTTGTTAAAAACTTTGGGGAAATGGTAGGCAGCAAAACTGAAGGGCGAGGGGAAAACCATTTTTCGACGATTCACAGCTTTGCCTATGAAGTTGTTCGGACAGCTTTTCGCCAAAACAGTATCGGGTTTCAAATTATTGAAGAACAAACAGGCTCTTCAAGCAAGACCGGGGTTCTTCGGCGAATCTATGAAAAACACAATGCTTCAACGATTAGTGACGAGCAGCTTGAAGGGTTGCAGAATACTATCTGCTATGTAAAAAATACCTTAAGAAAACCGGAAGAGTTGGCAAATGGCGAGATAAAGAATTTTTTGCCAATTTACAATGATTATGAGAACTATAAACGAAACAGCCAGCCGCGGTTAATTGATTATGATGATATGCTTTCTCTGGCATATCAGGAGTTACAGGAAAATCCGAGGTGTTTAGAGGCTTATCGAAAGCGTTTTGACTACATCCTTACGGATGAAAGCCAGGATACGTCTCTTTTACAGCACAAAATCATTGAAATGGTCGTTAAACCAAAGGGCAATATTTTTGTCGTTGGAGATGATGATCAATCAATTTTTGGCTTCCGGGCTGCTGAGCCCAAATATCTTTTAGAATTTGAACAGACTTACCCTGGGGTGAAAATTCTCCGCATGGAGCAAAACTTCCGTTCTACTCCAGAAATTGTGGAGATATCCTGCCGTTTTATCCGTTCTAATAAGCTGCGTTTTGATAAAGAGATGTTTACCGAGAATGCCAAGGGAGACGTGCTCCAAATCGGTCAATTTGAAGGAACCGAAGAGCAGAATCAGTTTCTTATCCAGAAATTTAAGAGCCTGAAGGATTTAACGAAGGTTGGGGTACTGTATCGCAATAATTTATCCGCGATTTTTTTAGCTGAGGCGTTAGATCGGGCCGATATTCATTTTTATATGAGAGAGTCGAGTAAACAGAGGTTTTTTTCCCACTGGGCCATTAAAGATATTATCAATTTCCTGCGCTTTTCCTTTAGTGATAAAAGCCTGCCTACCTTGGAGAAAATTTGGTCTAAGCTGAGTTGTCCGATTCGAAAACAACATCTAGAATTACTTAAGCAAGTACCGATTAATCGTTCTATCTTTGAAATTCTGGCTGAACAACCCGGGGTAACGTCCAAAGAAAAAGGTGAGTACTTGGGCCTTAAAAAGAAGTTTAAGGAGCTTAATACTCTTTCACCTGCCCAGGCAATTCGTTATATCCGCAACCAGCTGGAGTATGATAAAGCGCTGAAGCAAATATGTGAGTCGTTAGGTTTTTCTGAAGAGTATGTCAGAGGTCTTTTGGATATTCTCTGCTCAATTGCGCAGAATGAACAGACGATCGTCGATTTTGCCAAGCGTTTAACGTATCTCGAAGAATTGATAACGTCTTCTTATAAACATAAGCACAGTAATGCTGTGACCTTGACAACCATTCACTCAGCAAAGGGTTTGGAGTGGGAACAAGTTTTTCTCATTGACCTTGTCGAAGGGATCATTCCTGACCGGGAGACGATCAAGGTTGAACAAAGTGGGAAGAAAGAGCTATTAGAAGAAGAAAGACGCCTTTTCTATGTTGGGATGACGAGAGCCAAAGGCCAGTTAACCTTATGCTCTATGAATTATTATCTGCAAAAACGAGTGAAAGCTTCTCGTTTCGTCCGCGAGGTTGATCTTGTAATGCAAGGTAAAAATCCGCAAGAGATTCTCGCCAAAGAAGTGTCAAACCAACAGAACGACTTAGTCGCAGGATTAATTGTCCAGCATAAAGCCTTTGGAGAAGGAGTTATCGTTCAAGACGAGGGGAATGTGATTGTGGTTCGTTTTAAGAACAGTTCCGAGCGTTCGTTTGTGAAGGACATCTGTGCTCAGCAGAAGTTAATTTGGGCAATTTGAGTAGGCTATGATTGGGGATGTTTCTTGTTGAAAAGACTTATGAAGACTTTAAGTGGGAGATCTGAAAAAACAGGAATTATTTATGCTATTTTGTCCTATGCACTGTGGGGAATTCTTCCGTTATTTTGGAAAGCCTTGAAACAAATTAATGCGGGGGAGATCCTTGCTTCTCGAATATTATGGTCTTTCGTTTTTTTATCGCTGATCCTTTTAATTGTTGGTGGTTTAAGAGACCTTAAAAACGCTTTTTATAACGCTAAAACATTACTCGGCGTATTTTTGGGGTCTCTATTAATCACTATTAATTGGTTTGTTTATATTTGGGCGGTGAATAGCAATCACGTTATAGAAACAAGTTTGGGTTATTATATTAATCCCTTACTTACCGTTTTTTTAGGTATAATTGTTCTTCACGAGCGAATAGATAAATGGCAAATCTTCTCCTTATTATTAGGCTTACTCGGCGTTATTGTCATTACTGTTCAATATGGAAAGATTCCTTGGATTGCTCTGTTACTTGCGATTTCTTTTGGTTTATATGGGTTGGTTAAGAAACTGTCTAATCTTACATCAATTATTGGTTTAACCATGGAAACCATGATGATTGCCCCTGTAGCTTTAGGGTTCGTAGTTTATAAACATGTGGAAGGAACGAGTTCTTTAATTGCCTTGCCATGGAATGTTTTAATATTAGTTGTTCTTTCAGGGGTGGTAACTGCCATACCGCTTTTATTATTTGCCCAGGGTGCTAAATGTGTACCCTTATCAACCTTGGGATTTATCCAATATCTATCTCCCAGCATTGGTCTTCTATTAGGTGTATTTTTGTTTAAAGAAGATTTTACTAGGGTTGATTTTATTAGCTTTGGTCTTATATGGCTGGCGTTAGGGATATACTCTTTTTCGAGGAAGGATTTCCTTAGCACCAGGTTCATGCAACGGCTTCTTAGATTTTCTATCTAGGAAATTCCGCTTGGAGATGATATGAACGGGCACCCCTCCATTACGGCACTTACAATTTAGGAGAGTAAGTGCCGTAATGGATCATTTCTCTTCTATCTTAGAGGTCTGAGCTTGCTCCCAAATAACATCAGCGACTTCCCCCCAGGCGGATGATACATCCTGAAGTTTCTCCGTCAATTCCTCGACAGTTTCCATATCAAGGACTTGAGTGGAATGAGCACCGGATTTATTGACCATCATTCTTAATTTATTCGGGTTGTCCATAAGTGGACAAGGTCGCAAATGATTCGGATTAAACGGCTGATTTTCACGATATTGAGCAAATAACGGAGATTTTAAGGCATCTAATATCGTACAGTCTCTAACGTTCGTATCAGAATAATGAATAAAAGCGCAAGGTTCAATATCTCCATGGGCATTAATATGAAAATAGTTGCGTCCTCCGGCTATACAGCCTTCAACGTATTCCCCATCATTCCAAAAATCCAAGGCAAATATTGGTTTGGTATTTCTAATTTCTCTGATTCTATGATACATATACTTCCGTTGGTGAGGTAGGGCAATTAATTCTAGGGCAGCATTTTTTCCGACCGGAACATACGTGAAATACCAAGCAAAAAGGCACCCTTTTTCAATCATTAAGTCCACAAACTCATCCGAAGCAACTGTGTCAGTGTTTTGGGAGTGGTAACAGGAGGAATAACCAAACCCTGCGCCTGCTTCTTTCATTAGTTCCATGGATTTAATAACTTTGTCATAAGTGCCAATGCCTCGACGCTGATCCGTTGCTTGCCCTATCCCTTCAACACTAAAGGCCAGTACAAAATTTCCAACCCGCACTAATTCATGAGCAAAGTGTTTATCAACCAAAGTACCATTAGTAAAGGCCAAGAAAGCGCAGTCTTGATGTTTTTCTGCTAAAGTAATTAAATCGGCTCTTCTCATTAAGGGTTCTCCGCCAGAGTATACATACATAAACGTGCCTAATTTTTTACCTTGCTCAATGATCTTGTCGAGTTCATCAAAGGATAATGAATCATGCTGCTCATATTCACTTGCCCAACATCCGATGCATTTTAGATTACACGACGAAGTGGGATCCATCAAGATAGCCCAAGGAATATTACACTGATGTAGTTCAGAAGTTTTTAGGGCTTTCTCACGTCCGAATAGAGTCGCTTTGATAAAAAAGTTTGTCAGGAACTTATTACGCACATTAGGAGCAAGCTGTGTAAATACAGCCTTAAATAGCTGATTGAAACTACTCGAAGAATCCACTGAATAGTTCTGTAAATATCCTATGGCAGTTTTATAATCTTCATCACGGGTAATTCTACCAAATAAATTTAGTATGGTATTCATAACTTTAAGTTTATCATTTTCTGCACAACGTAACGCTAGCTTGAATGCAAAGGTATAAACAAACTCCTTGATTTTTCCCATAGCTTACCCTCCTCCATAACTGACCTGAATTGAATGAAATGCACCTTAAGGTTAGATCGGAACTAATATGCAGTACATAATATGCTTTTATTGTGAATGAGTGAAACGGTATTTTCATTGGTGCATAGACTCATAAGCATATATACTATTGTTATCTTGGTAAAGAAAGGAACTGTTCAATAGATATTGTAATTGCAACCCTTGGAACCTCCTGGGATGAATAGTAACCGAAATCGAGGGCAACATTGAATATTGGTGAGTGTAAATAAGAAAAATTCCTGCTCCTTGACGAGATATAATCAGAGTGAGAAGGAGAGAATGATACTAAATAATTTAAGAGGTGAATTACATGAAAAAAAGTTTAGGCGCGAAAACGTTGATTTATCCTACACCGGTTTTGGTTGTATGTACCTATGATGAGGAAGGCAAGCCAAATGCTATGACTGCTGCTTGGGGAGGGATCTGTTGCTCATCACCGCCTTGCGTCGCGATTTCACTACGCAAAGCCACTTATACTTACGGTAACCTTATGTCCAAAAAGGCTTTCACAATCAATATTCCCTCAGAGAACTATCTTAAAGAAGCTGATTATTTTGGTATAGTTTCAGGAAAAAAGGAAGACAAATTTGCTAAGACGGGGCTTACACCCATAAAAAGTGATCTTGTGGATGCCCCTTATATCCGAGAATTTCCCCTTAATCTAGAGTGTAAAATAATACAGGTTATTGAATTAGGTCTACACACTCAGTTTATTGGTGAGGTTATGGATGCTAAAATTGATGATACTATACAAGAAAAGCAGCCGATTATAGAACAATTACAACCTTTAATATTTGCCCCTGACAGTAGAAATTACTATACTATAGGGAAACAAATTGGATCGGCTTTTTCAATGGGCAATGATATAGGCAAGGAAGTTTAATCCTCTATATTAAAAACTATACAGAGGGCGCCAGATCAGAGTTTTGGACTGAACGGCGCCCTTTCTATAGTTTTAAAAGATATTATCGTTTATGGAACAATCTTTCTCATGATTATGGGGCTAACTGGACAAATAATAAGCTATAATAGTAGGCATGGAAAAGAGGAGAATTTAGACAAGAAAATCGTAAGGAGAAAATACCGGAGGAGAGCAAAACGATGAATAAACAACGGATCCATCGAGTTATAGAAAATATGAAAAAAGCAGGGCTTACACAGATCATTGTGTCATCAACTGCCTCGGTTTATTACCTGACCGGTTATTGGATCGAACCGCATGAACGCATGCTTGCTTTGTATCTTGATGTTTCAGGGAGATCTATACTATTGGGCAACGAAATTTTCGGGCTTAAAAGTATGCCTGACTTGCCACTGCTTTGCCATAAGGACAGTGATAATCCTGTCCAGGACCTTGCCAAGACTGTCAAACCCGGAAAACTAGGAATTGATAAGTTCTGGAGCAGCAAGTTTCTGATTGATCTAATGGAGATAAGAAAGGATATTGTACCCGTTCAGGGCTCTGCGCCTGTAGATCTAGCTAGAATGTTGAAAGATAAAACAGAAATAATGATCATGCGCAATAATTCCCGCATCAACGATCAGGTCGTCGGGACAGTTATTGCGATGCTCAAGGACGACGTGGCTGAGAATTATCTTGCTTCTCATGTGAATAAGCATTTTCTTCAAAACGGTGCAGATCGTGAGGGTACACAACTTGTTTGCTTTGGCGCGAATTGTGCAGACCCCCATCACAGTGGTGACAGTACAGTTCTAAAGGCGGGCGACAGCGTAATTTTTGACATCTTCACCCCCATAAACCGCTATTGGTGCGATATGACTAGAACAGTTTTCTATAAAACCGTCACTGATCGGCAGCGCCGGGTTTATGACCTTGTAAAGCTTGCCAACGAAACCGCAATTTCCAGAATAAAACCTGGGGTATTGCTTTCAGAAATCGATAAAACGGCAAGGGATATTATTACAGAAAGCGGGTATGGTGAGTACTTTACCCACCGTCTTGGTCACGGAATTGGCCTTGAATGTCATGAGCCCCCTGATGTAAGCTTTGCTTCTGATATCCCACTTGAGGTTGGGATGATTTTTTCAGTTGAACCGGGAATTTACCTACCCGGGGAGTTTGGTGTAAGAATTGAAGACCTCGTGATGGTTACTGAGGATGGCTGCGAGGTACTCAATCAGTATCCAAAGGAACTGCAAGTAGTAGATTAATGGATGCTGGCAAGAAAAATTTAAGGCGGAGTGTAATGAGAAATTTAAAAATGACTATAGCATTTGATGGTTCTAAATATAAAGGATGGCAAAGACAAAAAAGTAATGATTTAACTATTCAAGGCAAAATCGAAGCAGTACTATCTAAAATGACAGAAGAAGATATTCAGCTAGTGGGCTGTGGACGCACAGATTCAGGGGTACATGCAGAAAATTACATCGCCAATTTCCATACAAAATCAACCCTTAGTAGAAAAGGGATGCTGGATTATTTGTATGAGTATTTGCCTGAGGATATCGTGGTTAAATCGCTGGAAGATGTCGCTGAAAGATTTCATGCTCGATATAATGTGAAAGAAAAAACCTATGTCTACAGAATGAATACCCATAAATTTCGAGATGTTTTTAACAGAAAATATACCTATCACTTGGCGGAGAAACTTAATTTAAGCGAAATGAGAAAGGCTTCCGAGATTCTAATTGGCACTCATGATTTTCAAAGTTTTACGAATGCACGAAATGGTGACAAATCGACGATTAGAACAATCAATTATATCAAAATCATTGATACGGATGGTCTTTTGGCAATAGAGGTCAATGGCAATGGATTCTTGTGGAATATGGTAAGAATCATCGTTGGAACACTTATTGAAGTTGGTAAAGGAAATCTCCAACCAGTTGAAGTTGAAAAGATACTAAGTGAAAAGAAGCGAAGGGAAGCGGGACCCTTGGCTCAAGCAAAAGGCTTATTCTTAAGAGATGTACAATATTAACAAAAGGCTGCTATAGAGGTAAGATTTCCAGATCGCTTGTTCCGATCACGAAGTCTACATGCACTAGAGATTCGTATTCTCAACTTCGGAAAGGGGTATGTAACTTGTGTTTGGTTACTTTTGCGTACGATTGTCATCCGAACTATCGCTTAATAGTGGCAGCAAATAGGGATGAGTATTATGAACGGCCTACTGAAGCCGCTCATTTCTGGACGTCTTGTCCTTCGGTTTTAGCTGGTAGGGATTTGGAAATGCTAGGAACTTGGATGGGGATTACGAGCACAGGCCGTTTTGCAGCGTTAACGAACTATCGTGATCCTGCTCCACAGATCATGAATGCGAAATCCCGGGGATTTTTAGTTAGTAACTTTCTATGTAATACGGAATCACCCAAGGAATATATGTTAGAGGTTGTAAATAACCGGACTCTTTACAACGGCTTTAACCTATTAGTGGGTGATTCAAAAAGTCTCTTATATTTTAATAAACTATCATCATCAGCAGAGGTACTTAAACCAGGAATTTATGGCCTTAGTAATCATTTTTTAAATACGCCTTGGCCAAAAGTTCAAAAAAGCAAAGAAGCATTGATGAATTATCTGGAAGAACAGTCGTTTTTTAAGCCGGAAGGTCTCTTTGAGATGTTAGCAGATATTGAACAGGCACAGGATTGTGATTTGCCTGAAACTGGGCTAAGTCAAGAGCGAGAAAGGCTGTTATCCGCAATATTTATCCCTGGAACTGATTATGGAACAAGATCTTCTACAGTTATACTAATAGATCGTAATAATCATGTGATTTTTACAGAAAGAAGTTTCTTTAAAAGTCAGGAGCATTTATCCGAAGTTAGTTATGAGTTTAACCTAATCTAAGTTAGTTTCTTGCTTCTGTGCAGCATGCAATTCAACAAGAGACAAGAATTCACGCAGCGCTGGGGACAGTCACTTTTTTCTGTGATACACGACTTGCGTGGTAAGAAAAATAATGAAAAAAGGCACCAATCAGCCAATAAATCTGCTTGGTGCCCTTTTATCCAGAATTCTGATACCCTAACATCAACCTAATTCTTGTATAACCTCATCAACACCCGTGATAGCGTTTATTCCCTACCTCCGTAAAGAGTCTTTAATTCTTCTTCTTTCATAGTAAAACTGTGCAGGTCATCAGGAAATAGTTCATTGCGCACTTCGTTTACATATGCCTGTAGGCCGTCAGTAATTTGTTTGTTAACATTGGCATAGGGTTTTACAAATTTCGAGACACGTTCCACTCCGTAAGTGAGAACGTCATGGTATACAAGCACTTGCCCATCAGTATGAACACCTGCCCCAATCCCGATCGTAGGAATTGACAATAACAATGAAATTTCCTCGGCGAGCTGTTTGGGAACACATTCAAGCACAACTGCGAATGCCCCTGCAGCCTGACATAGCTTTGCATCCTCGATTATTTTCTTTGCAGCTTCTGCATCTTTCCCCTGAACGCTAAATCCGCCAAGGACTCCCGCTGATTGCGGAGTCAGCCCTATATGAGATACAACAGGAATACCGGCTTTAACAAGTGCTTCGATATGGACAAGCACTCCATCAGCTCCTTCTACTTTTACAGCATGAGCACCAGTTTCCTGAATAAGCCTTGCTCCGTTTAAAAGTGTATCCCTAACGGATAGATGATAGCTCATAAATGGCATATCCACTACTATAAAAGTGTTGCTAGCCCCACGTTTAACCGCCTTAGCGTGAACGACCATATCTTCCATCGTTACATAGATGGTTGAATCATAACCAAGCACAACATTGCCAAGAGAATCGCCAACAAGAATCACGTCCACATCTGCTTGCTCCGCTTGCTTAGCTGATGGATAATCGTAGGCAGTTAACATAACAATCTTTTTTCTTTGATTTTTCATTTCCAAGAAGTCTTTTGTTGATTTCATAATTTTTCCTCCTTTTTTCAGGAGAGGTGAGAAACAATGTTAAAATAAAAAAGTCCCTTTAGGCAGAAGGAACTTTTTAAACATAACAGTTTCATCCCTCTGTCCTGGCCTGTAACAGGTCTAGGCAGAATCATCTAAATTGTTCAGATTCTATTAAGTAGGTGCAGTTCAGAATGATACTGCCCAAATTGAGTATATCAGGTTATATTTAACTTGGCTATCGTCAATTGCATCAAAGACCTTCCTCTGAAAATTTACCTTTCCAGAGGAAGGTCTTTGATGATAAGATTAGATGAGATACGATTTAACACCAAGTCGTGTTACCAAAAATTCTTAGGAAAGACTGACGAAATACATGAAACGAATAAGTGAAATTTTTAGTGATTATGAAGCAGAGGGCAATATCTATACTGCTATGGTACAAGCAGTGGTCTTAACTAAACGTACGAAAACACTGGAGATGGAAATCAGCTCTGATAAATATATTGAAACAAGAGAAATTGAATCTCTTAATCAGTTTATAAGAAAACGATTAGCCGTAAACGATTCAATCATCACGGTCGTTTACCCTGAGGGAACCCACAGAAAGCCCTTAGAAGAGGAACTCAAAAATATTTTGTCACTTATGGCCGATAAACATCCGGTCTTAAATGGAGCTCTCAAAAATTGCGACTATGAAATAGCACAAAATCATTCGATCAAATTTACGTTTAACACAGCAGTTTCCTACTTATTAAAAGCGAGGGGCTACGATAAAAAAATCCAAGAGACCATAAAAAACCTCTACGACGCGACCTCTCAAATGA
>Ga0074193_1002865_pt1 | contig 14288 bp, 10 predicted proteins | sample EPASupsiteHSE605_FD_64523 | JGI IMG/M metagenome (GOLD analysis project Ga0074193, IMG submission 64523) | Bioremediated contaminated groundwater from EPA Superfund site, New Mexico - Sample HSE6-05 | ecosystem: Environmental > Aquatic > Deep subsurface > Groundwater > Contaminated ... | reverse complement strand
TATGAATGGCACATGACCCAGGAGACTGTTAACAAAATAATGAACACAAACGATGGATGGTCCACTACAGCATTGGTAATAGCAGGTCAGAACGCTGTCATTACTAAGATTACTATAGTTGAGTAACATGCGTAAATATTTGTTTTATATAAGATTACTGTTGGGCGTTGCTCTTTTGGCCATGATGCTTCCAGCTTCGTGTACACGCCCTGCAGATGATCCAGTTTTAAAAGATCCTCCGGTATTAGTGGGCTCTTCTCCAGCTAATGGTGAAGTTAACGTGCAGATCGGGTTATCTAATATAACACTGTCTTTCGACCAGAATATTTTCTGCCCGGCAGCGGGCCATAGCCGTATCACATTTACCGGCTCAGGTACCGCTGCTGTCGCAGGCGTGTCTAACCAACTCAATACGCTCACAATTTCGATATCAGGATTAGAAAAGGGTCATGACTATAAACTGACTGTTCCAAAAGGGGTAGTTACAGGGCCCACCAAAGTAGAAGCAGCAGAAATAGTAATTAACTTTTCTACAATAATGGGGCAGCAGATTGCCGGTCAGCTGTGTACGCCTAACCCTTCGTCCGAGGCTGTCAAACTGTACAATTATCTGAAACAACAATACGGGCAAAACATTATTTCCGGAACAATGGCAAAAGTAGCATGGAACATAGATGAAGCAGAGATGGTGCATAGCGCAACGGGTAAATACCCGGCCATGACTACCTTCGATTATATTTTCCTCTATGCTTCGCCCGCAAACTGGATAGATTACAGCCAGACGCAAGTTGTTGAGAACTGGTGGGCGAACAATGGTATAGTAGGTGCATGCTGGCACTGGAACGTTCCCAGGTATGAAGGAGCAGGAGTGGGTATTGTCACTTACCGGCCCGATGAAACAACTTTCCGCCCAAGCAATGCTACTATAGAAGGCACCTGGGAAAACACCGTGGTAAAAGCAGATTTTGCTAAAATTGCCGGTTATCTCAAACTTTTACGTGACAAGCATATTCCCATTGTCTGGCGGCCACTGCACGAGGCTGCCGGAAATATATACGAATACACCAACGGCACTGCCTGGTTCTGGTGGGGAAGAGACGGAGCTGCCGCATACAGGAGTTTGTGGCGATACATGTACGATTACTTTCAGAGCCAGGGGCTAAATAATCTGATATGGGTATGGACCACTCAAACCAAAGACAGTGATTTTTATCCCGGTAATAATTATGTGGATATTATAGGACGTGATATTTACAATCAGACAAATGCAAATGATAACGCTGCACAGTTTGACCTTATTGCGCAACTCTACACTAATAAGCTCGTGACTTTAAGTGAGTGCGGAAATGTCGCAAAAATATCCGACCAGTGGAACAAAGTGGCTAAGTGGTCATACTTTATGCCCTGGTATGACAATGATCAGAAAACCCTTGAGGGGCACGAACATGCCAACACACAGTGGTGGATAGATGCTGTAAGTCAGCCTTTTGTAATAACACGCGACGAAATGCCGAGCCTTAAATAAACTTCAAACCAAGTGATAACAGATGAAAAAAATCATACTAATGGCAACTATTGCTCTCTATGCTACTTCTTGCAGCAACAAGATGGAAATATACAAGAATCCCGATGCTATGGTTGAAAAACGGGTAGAGGATCTGCTCAAGAGGATGACTCTGGAAGAGAAAATCGGGCAAATGAACCAGTTTGTAGGGATTGAACATATTAAGAAAAATGATGGGTCTTTATCGGAAAACGACCTTAAAAACAATACCGCAAATGCCTTTTACCCGGGATTCCCGGCCTCGTCGGTAGAGCAATTTGCAAAGGATGGGCTGATTGGCTCATTCCTGCACGTCCTCACACTTAAAGAGGCAAATTATCTGCAATCACTTGCTATGCAAAGCAGGCTGCAGATACCTCTGATATTCGGAATAGATGCGGTACACGGAAATGCAAAGGCTCCTGATAACACTGTTTATCCGACAAGTATAGGGTTGGCTTCATCGTTCGACATATCAATGGCGTACAAGATTGCCCGCCAGACAGCAAAAGAGATGAGAGCAATGAACATGCACTGGACTTTTGGTCCAAACGTAGAGGTTGCACGCGATCCAAGGTGGGGAAGGACAGGAGAGACATTTGGCGAAGATCCCTATCTGGTTTCGTTAATGGGAGAAGAGAGCGTCAAAGGCTTTCAGGGTAACCTTAACGGAAAAGAGGATGTTCTTGCATGTATAAAGCACTTTGTCGGGGGAGGACAACCGATAAACGGTACAAACGGCTCTCCTGCAGATGTGTCCGAAAGAACTCTGAGGGAGGTCTTTTTCCCTCCGTTTATTGCAGGAGTTAAAGCCGGGGCAATGTCTGCTATGACAGCGCATAACGAGATTAACGGAATACCATGTCACTCAAATGAATGGCTGATGGAGGATTTGCTGAGGAGAGAGTGGGGTTTTAAAGGATTCGTTGTAAGCGACTGGATGGATATTGAACATATGTATGATCTGCACGCCACCGCCGAAAATATTAAGGAGGCTTTTTACCAGTCAATAATGGCCGGAATGGATATGCATATGCATGGGATACTGTGGAATGAATATGTAACAGAACTTGTAAAGGAGGGAAGAATTCCGGAGAGCCGTATTGACCAGTCTGTAAGGAGGATCCTTACTATGAAGTTCCGGCTGGGACTCTTTGAAAAGCCTTTTGCAGATGAAAATGAATCGATGAAAATACGACTCTGCGATGAGCATAGGGCAACAGCTCTGGAGGCTGCAAGGAATTCAATAGTATTGCTCAAGAATAACGGATTATTACCGCTTGAATCGGGTAAATATAAGAGAATTATGGTTACAGGAATCAATGCAGATGATATTAACATATTGGGCGACTGGTCCGTTCCACAGAAGGAAGAGAATGTGATAACTGTTCTTGAGGGAGTTGAAAAAGAGGCAACGGGTAGTAAAGTTATTTTTGTGGATCAGGGATGGGATCCTAGGAATATGGATCCGGCAAAAGTGAAAGAAGCAGAAAATGAGGCAAGGCAGTGCGACCTCAATATTGTGGTTGCAGGTGAATATATGAACAGGGAGAGGTGGAAAGAGAGAACCGGAGGTGAGGATACAGACAGATCGGATAATCAGCTTGTGGGGCTGCAGGAGGAGTTAATAAAAAAGGTTACAGCAAGTGGAAAACCTACGGTTCTCATTTTCATTACCGGTCGCCCGTTGGCGTTTGAATGGTCGGAAAATAATCTTCCGGCTATAATAAATGCCTGGGAGCCCGGAATGTACGGAGGAGAGGCAATTGCCGAAATCTTATTTGGAAAGGTTAATCCGAGTGCAAAACTTCCTGTTACAATCCCAAGAAGTACAGGTCAGGTACAGATGATCTACAATCACAAGCCGTCGCAATATTTTCACCCTTATGTGGTAACTAGCAGCACTCCGCTCTATCCTTTCGGATTCGGGCTCTCTTATACAACATTTGAATATTCAGAGTTTAAGGTTTCGAAAGAAAATATATCAGTAAATGAAGAAAACGAGGTGAGTGTGGTTGTCAGGAACTGCGGCAAGAGAGCAGGAGTAGAAATAGTACAGCTCTATATACGCGACAGATTCAGCAGCGTTACAAGACCTGTTAAGGAGCTTAAGGATTTTGCAAGGGTCGCCCTTGAACCGGGAGAATCAAAAGAGGTTAAATTCAGGATAACACCGGAGAAACTGTCATTGCTTGACAAGAACTTTAAACAGATTGTGGAACCTGGGGAATTTATTGTTATGGTAGGATCTTCGTCTCTTGACAAGGATCTGTTAATGAAAAGCTTTTTTGTGAAATAAACATTTTTTACGATGAGAATAATTTTAATAGCGGCAGCACTCTTTTCCGCGCTGCTACAGGCAAGCGGATGTACAGAGGCAAAAGAGAGCTCACCCAAAGAGGAGTTATATGCAAAACTTAAAAATGCAGCAGATAAAGGTAGTTTCCTTTTTGGCCACCAGGACGCTATTCTTTACGGTAAAAACTGGAGCATTCCAGATTCCTTTCCTGCTTCGGAAATGAAAGAGTGGAAGAGCGATGTTCTGGAGGTGTGCGGCGATTATCCGGCAGTTCTTGGAGTCGATCTTGGCAAAATTGAGATGGATTCTCTTAAAAATCTTGATCAGAACCGCTTTGATATTATGCGCGAGGCAATAAAGTTTTTCCATAAGAGTGGAGGCGTTATTACAGTAAGCTGGCATCCTATGAATCCGCTCACAGGTGGCAGTACATGGGACTGCAGTAAGGATTCTGTAATAAGGTATATTCTGCCGGGACACCCCGGAAATGCAAATTTCCTGAGTTGGCTCGATAAGGTTTCGGCCTATATGCTATCGCTTAAAGACGAACGAGGGAAGCAGATTCCTTTAATATTCAGGCCATTTCACGAAAATTCAGGAAAATGGTTCTGGTGGGGAGTGCAAGATTCGTCGCCGGAAGAGTATAAGGAGATGTTCCGTATGACTCACAAATATATTACCGACAAGGGGCTTAAAGAATTAGTGTGGTCTTACTCCCCTAATCTTGGTGCCGATTCTGCTATGTTTATGAAATACTATCCGGGCGATGAATATGTAGATCTGCTCGGCTGGGATGCATACCAGTTTGGCTCAGATAATAGCAAAGAGTTTACCAATAGATTGGCATCGGACCTTAAAATGGTTGCCGGAATAGCAAAGGAGAGAGACAAGCTGATGGCTCTTACGGAAACCGGCTTTGAAAGTGTGCCGGACCCTGAATGGTGGACAGAAGTAATGCTCGATGCAGTCAAAGATGTTCCGGTAAGTTACGTTCTTGTATGGCGAAACGCATGGAACAGGGATACCCATTTTTATGCTCCCTTTACAGGACACGCATCAGCCACAGATTTTATGAATTTTTATAAATCACCCGCAACTATTTTCCTTAAGGATATTAAATAAAATCAATATTTTTTACTGTACCAGACTATGACATTTGAAGAGAAAATTAAAAAACTAAACGAGGAGCACATCGTACTGATTACTCGTAAAAACATTCCGTTAAACGATAATAATCTGTTTTCGAGATTTAAATATCCGGTAGTTACTGCAGAACATACCCCTATATTCTGGAGATATGATCTGAACAAATCGTCAAATCCTTTCCTTCTGGAGAGGTTTGGCATAAATGCCGCTTTTAATGCGGGAGCTATAAAATGGCAGGGCAGATATCTGCTTATGGTAAGAGTGGAGGGATATGACAGAAAATCATTTTTTGCTGTTGCCGAGAGCCCTAACGGGGTAGATAACTTCGAATTTTGGGACAAACCTGTAACTCTTCCGGAATACGGAGAACCGGCAACCAATGTTTATGATATGAGGCTCACGGCACACGAGGACGGCTGGATTTACGGGGTCTTCTGTGTTGAAAGGAAAGATTTGTCTGCGCCTGTGGGTGATTTAAATTCTGCCATTGCTTCTGCAGGTATTGCAAGAACAAAGGACTTTGTAAAATGGGAGAGGTTACCCGACCTGAAATCCCGTAGTCAGCAGAGAAACGTGGTGCTGCATTCCGAATTCGTAGATGGGAAATATGCTCTCTACACAAGACCTCAGGATGGTTTTATTGATGCAGGCAACGGCGGTGGAATAGGCTGGGCCTTGATAGATGATATTACCAATGCAAAGGCAGAGAATGAGACAATAATCAATAAAAGATATTATCACACAATAAAAGAACTTAAAAACGGAGAGGGTCCTCACCCGATTAAAACAAGTATGGGATGGCTCCATCTGGCACACGGAGTAAGGGGCTGTGCAGCCGGTCTCAGATATGTTATTTACCTATATGTGACCGATCTTAAAGAGCCTTGGAAAATAATTGCAGAACCTGCGGGCTACTTTATGGCCCCTGTGGGCGAAGAGCGTATAGGTGATGTCTCCAATGTGCTCTTCTCCAACGGCTGGATTTGCGAAGAAAATGGTGAGGTATATATCTATTATGCTTCAAGCGACACTATGATGCATGTAGCGGTTTCTGATATCGACAGGCTGCTGGATTACTGTTTTAACACATCTTCTGACGGACTCACCTCGGCTGCATCGGTAAAAACATTAAATTTGATAATTGATAAAAACCGGAGTAAAAAATAGAGTATGACAGCCAGCCAGCCAGTAGTTAATCTGAGGGAGAAAATTGCCTATGGTTTTGGCGATATGTCCTCAAGTATGTTCTGGAAGATTTTCGGAATGTATCTGCTTTTTTTCTATACCAAAGTGTTTGGCCTGTCGCCTGCCGAGGCAGGTACAATGTTTCTCCTTACAAGAATATGGGATGCTGCCAATGACCCTATTATGGGTCTTATTGCAGACAGGACAAAAAGCAGATGGGGCAAATACAGACCCTATCTTCTGTGGGGCGGAGTCCCTTTTGCGCTTGTCGGAGTTTTGACTTTTTATACTCCGGATCTCTCCGGAACAGGCAAACTGATTTACGCATATATCACATATACTCTTATGATGATGGTGTACACCGTTGTAAATGTGCCGTATGCATCGCTTCTGGGGGTTATGTCCCCCGATACAAAAGACAGGACCACACTCTCTTCGTACAGAATGTTTTTTGCTTATGCGGGCAGCTTCATAACATTTATGCTGCTTCAGCCTCTTGTCGATTTCTTTTCCGGATTGACCGGCGACATGGCTTCAGGTACGGGCGTTGCCGCACAGGGAATTTCTACAGAACCCATTGCGTGGACACTTTCCGTTGCGGTTATAGGGGTTATATGCGCTATTCTCTTTTTCTTTTGTTTTAAATGGACAAAAGAGAGGGTTAAAGCTGTGGATGAATCCAAAAACAAGGCTACAGTATGGCAAGATCTACATCAGCTGTTTATTAACAGGCCCTGGTGGATACTCTTCGTCGCCGGAGTAGCCGCTCTTCTCTTTAATTCGATCAGAGACGGTGTCGCTCTGTTCTATTTTACAGATTATGTGACGGATGCATATCGTTCTCCGGCTTTCGGGTGGACAATCGGAACAATATATCTGCTTATTGGTCAGGCAGCAAATATGCTAGGGGTTGCACTTGCTGCTCCGGTTGCTAACAAAATCGGCAAAAAGAGCACCTATATGGGGGCAATGATACTTGCTGCCATGCTGAGCATTATTTTCTACACATTTGGTCCGGACCAGATTGCTTTAATATTCATTTTCCAGGTTCTTATCAGCATTAATGCCGGAATAATATTCCCTCTGTTGTGGAGTATGTATGCAGATATTGTAGATTACAATGAACTCCGTACAGGCAGAAGGGCCACTGGTCTTATTCTTTCATCGTCGTCAATGTCGCAGAAATTCGGATGGGCAATAGGCGGGGCAATAACAGGCTGGTTGCTTTCTGCTTTCGGTTATCATCAGGGTATTGGTGTGCAGAGCGACAGTGCTATTTTTGGAGTAAGGCTCATGATGAGCTGGCTCCCTGCGGCAGGTTGCCTGATTGCTGTGGCAGCGGTCTTTTTCTACCCTTTGGGAGAGAAAAAGATGAAAGAGGTTACTGCAGAGTTGAATCAAAAGAGAATTGAATCAAAAGGGAATTGAATCAAAAGGTGGAAAAGAGACTTTATAATATTCTTACGGACAATATTCTTCCATTCTGGTTAGAGAGGACTCAAGACAATGAGTATGGGGGATTTGTGGGGCAGATTGACGGCAGAGGCAATATCATACATGGTGCAGACAAGGGAGCGATTCTGAATGCAAGGATTTTATGGACATTCTCGGCCTGTGCCAGGCTTTTTGGGGACGATGATGTTATGTCGCGACTCGGGATCGGCTCCAATGAGAGGGAGATATACGGCTCATCCTGCCGGGCTGCCGCAACCCGGGCAAAAGAGTATTTCACCGATAAGTTCATAGACAGAGAGCATGGAGGGGTTTACTGGCTCCTGGACCATACAGGTAACCCTGTAAATACAAAGAAACAATTTTACGCTCTCGGATTTGCAATTTATGGTCTCAGTGAATATTACAGGCTTACAGGCGATAAAATTGCTCTGGATTATGCCATAAAATTGTTCAACGAAATTGAGGAGCACTCATACGACCCTGTTAATAACGGTTACATTGAGGCTACAGCTGAGGACTGGAGCGAAATAAAGGATATGCGCCTGAGTGAAAAGGATGAGAATGAGAAGATGTCTATGAATACTCATCTGCACATTCTCGAATCATATACAAACCTATTCAGGGTGTGGAAAGATGTCAGGTTAGAGAAGCAATTGAAAAACCTCATTGGAATTTTCCTTGAAAAGATTAAAAATAAAGAGAGTGATCACCTGTCACTCTTCTTCGATGAAAATTGGAACAGCAAGGGGAAGGAGGTGAGTTACGGGCACGATATTGAGGCCTCGTGGCTACTGCTTGAGGCTGCCGAAGTTCTCGGGGACCCGGTTGTTTACAAAAGGGTACTTATGGAATCCCGCAAAATTGCAATATCGTCACTGGAGGGTTTAATGCCCGACGGAGGTATGATATATGAGCTCAGGAATGACGGTATTTCCGATAACGACCGCCACTGGTGGGTTCAGGCAGAGTCTTTGACCGGACTGTTATATTTGTATAAAAAGCATAACTTTCCTGAAGCATACGATCTTGCCTTAAAGAGTCTCGGTTATATTGAGAATAACCTGCTGGACAGGCAGGGCGGCGAATGGTTCTGGAGCGTTGACGAAAACGGCATCCCCAACAGGGAAAAGGATAAGGCCGGCTTCTGGAAATGTCCCTACCACAACAGCCGGATGTGTACAGAAATTTTAAGGTTGTGAAAATTTTAACTGCCAGTTGTTTTTGTATTTAGTTCAATATAAGATGATTGTGAAATAATTTTCTCCTTAATTTCAGAGGAAATATTTTACAACACGCAGAAATACAGCGAGTTGTTAAAACAACTGGCAGTTAAATTTTTTGAAATGATAGAGAACATGGAGAATTTATTAGGTATTATTTTTTTTATAGCAATTTTATTGGCGGTGTTTTTTATTGGTAATTCTAAGTCCGCAAAATCTATGAGATCCAATATGACCAGACAAGATAAAATTCTATCTTATATTACTGTTGCGATAGTATTGGTTGGAGAATTTTTGTTAGTAATATTATTGAATAATGGGGTAATAAATAAAAAATATGGGATAGTAATTTTCTGTGTTTATCCATTAGTTGTAATAATTTTTAGCTTTCTTTTTTATTATCTAGTCCTAAAATCGAAAAAGAGATAAATCGAAAAAAGAGAGTATTTATCAAAAGGCATATGACGAACTTATAAGCTTAATGCTCCTGTCTAATCATCACCCATAATTGCTCCTCAAATTACTATACGGTTGAATGTCAGACATAAAAAATTAAAATTTTCTGAAACATAATACTGGCGCAAGTTTTAGTGATATTTTTACACTAAAAAAGATAGATGTTTTTTAAATATAGACGTGAAGATTTAGATTATTAAATAGATATGTTTATTTTTACTTCCGATAGTTCATTATTGTAAGACATTAGTGGACACTAATGAACTTATGTAGTCTAATGTCAATGAAAAAAAATACATACTTCTTTATAATAAGAATAATAATAGCCTATATTTTTTTTATTTTCGGATGTTATGTTCTTGATAAACAAGCCTTATTTGAAGTATTGTTGCCTCATTTTAATAAGGCCCCTGAGTCATCATTCTTATTTCTTCTAATGTTATTATACATATCTGTAAGTTATATTTATAAATTGTATAAAATAAAGAGAATGAAGTAAGTTTCTCTCCGATATATTGCCGTCAAAAGACTTTAACCGTTTAATTCTTGGGACAGCTATTCTGACAGCTTTATTATTAGCAAAACTTTATCGGCCATCTAAGGACAATTCTACAGCATTATTTTATATCTGCCCAAAGTGTTTTTTGACAGTTTAAAGACGGGCGAGGTAACTGCAAGATTAAATGATGCTTCCCGTATACAAAGGACAATCAGCTATATATTCGGTACATTTATCATTGATGTTTTAACAATTATTGTTGTTGCTATTTTTTCGACGGAGATAAAAAATGCTTCTTTCAGGTATGTTGGACGTCCTTTGATATTAAAAAATATAAACTTCCTCGCAAAAAAAGGCGAGGCATTGGCTATTGTTGGAGATATTGGTTGTGGGAAAAGCACCTCTTTGCTATGGACGATTATTGAAAATGAAAAGAAAAACAGGATTTGTATTATAGTGACTCACGATGATCTATTAGCGCAAAAGGCAGATTATAGCGTGAGATTTTAACTGCCAGTTGTTTTTAGATTGTGTTAAAAATCAGATGGTTGTTAAATGTTTTTTGCCCGGAATATCGATTGAAAAACTTTCGTAAGCAACACATATTGAGTCATTTGTAAAAACAACTGGCAGATCAAACGCCGAAAGCCAGCCACAGTTTTTGGCAAGTCAAAAAATGTCGTTTGCATTTCGCAGGTTATCAAATACTTGCCAAAAACTGTGGCAAGGTGGCTGTTGTCTAAGAAAAAAATTATAACTACACTTGCACTCTGTCGGAGTATTCATTCTTGTTTTGTTCTCAGGTAAAAATGTCGTTGGATATCAATAGTAAGGATTTTGTTGCTTATCTCAAGGGTGGCAGCGAAGAGGCTTTTACAGAATTGTATAACCATTATAATCTGCACCTTTGCTCTTATGCATACAGGATCCTGAACGACAATGGCGAGGCCAGGGAGACGGTTCATCTCACCTTTTGCAAGTTCTGGGACAACCGCAAAAGCATCGATATAAACGAGTCGCTTAACTCCTATCTCTATAAATCTGTTTACAACAATTGCATTAGCCTGCTCAGAAAAAAGAAGCAGTATGCCAAATATGTTGAACTTGGGCTGGGTGACCTGCACTTCAACCGTATTGTGCAAAATCCACATGCGGAGCTTAAGATGATTGATTCCGAAAACAGAAAAATAATTTTGTCTGCAATTAACGAACTTCCCGAAAAGTGCAGAGAAATCTTTATAAAATGCAAAATCAACGGTCAGACTTATCCTAAGGTTGCAGAAGATCTTAATATTTCGGTCAAAACTGTTGAGACGCAAATGTCAATAGCACTCAGGAGGCTAAGGAAAAAATTGGATTGGTTGTTAATTCTTTTGATTTTACCTTAAGGGTGTTTTGATTATTTTGCGTCATAACTATAGAACAGATGAAAATGATGCAAGAAACAGATCGCACCGGGACCGATATCCTTTTAGCCAAAATTCTACAGGGGGTTGCCACCAAAGAAGAAATTCTTGAATTTTCCGAATGGATCAAAGACTATCACAATGAAGTTTATTTCGACAGATTTAAAGAGATGTGGCACGTCTCTGTCGATACATTATACTTAAAGGAAAACGCAAAACTGCATAACCCGAGAAGGTTCGTCTCGTATATGCACACAACCAGAAAGAGACAAAGATTAAGACTAGGGATTACATATTCACTTTCTGCAGCAGCAGCGTTTGTCCTCTTCCTGGGCATTTCTCATTTCTTGAATATTGGCAATAGTTCTTCAGTTAAAGATGTGGATTTCACCGCATTGAACTACTCAAAGGATTCTATAAGAGTAGAGCTTAATAACGGAAAGCAAGTGAAGAGGATAAAGGATGCCACTACTACAATGACAAACCTGGAGGATAAGATTGCACAGAATATTAACGTACAAGAAGCTCAACCTGCAAAAGTATACAACACAGTATCAACCCCTTCCGGAGAGAGGGTTACAATGGTGCTTTCCGACCAGACAGTAGTTTATCTCACATCCAACTCATATTTAAAGTATCCGGCCAGGTTCGACAAGGATAAACGTGAGGTTACTCTTGTCGGACGTGCATATTTTGAGGTTAAAAAGTCGAAGGTGCCGTTCATTGTAAATACAGCAGATATGAATGTAGAGGTGCTGGGAACATCTTTCGACGTTGAATCTAGGAACAGTGGCTCAAGCGCATCCGTTATTCTGGTGGAGGGTTCGGTAAAGGTACATGCCGACGGCAAGACACAGCTTATACATCCGGATGAGCAGATGAGCCTGCAGAGAGAGACCAAGGAGATGACAGTCAAAAGTGTGGATTCCAAGCTGATGACAATGTGGAAGGATGGCGTTCTTATTGTCCGCGGTCAGTCATTCGCAGAACTGATAGAGAGCCTCTCTTCTTGGTATGGTGTCAGGATTATAGACAGGTCTGGCGTTTCAAACAAGGATAAGTTCAACGGACGGTTCGACAGGGAGGACATTGAGGCAGCAATAAAGGCTGTTTCTATAAGTGCCAGTATAAAATACAGAATCGAGGACGGTAAATTGATTCTCGAAGACCAATAGCAAACCCTAATAAATTCATATATAACCCACGCTATTTATAACTAAACTAACTAACAAACTATGAAGAAATTATTCGTTTTGCGGCATCCATTATTGTTGCCGTTATTATGTCTCTTCCTTCTACCCGGGAGGCTCACAGGGGCCACTCAGCAAGAGAGGATTACTCTTAATCTTAAGGATGCTACCATTACGCAGTTCTTTAAAGAGATTGAAAACAGAACAACATATAAGTTTTTCTATAAAGACTCACAGGTTGAGAACGCACCACTTATAAACGTAGATGCCAATAACAAAACGCTTACAGAGGTTCTTAACGTTGTCTTTGAAAAAACAAGTCTGTCGTATGAGATTACCGGCAATCAGATTGTAATAAAGCAAAAAGTTGTTGCCGACAAGAGATTCAGAACGATCTCCGGAACGGTGACAGATAAGAACAAGGACCCGCTGCCATTTGTAACAGTTGCAGTTGTAGGAACAAACAAAGGGGTCTACACCGATATCAAAGGAGAGTTCTCTATTGATGTTCCGGTTGAAGCTACCTCAAGCCTTAATTTCAGAATGATTGGCATGAATGACGTGACAATCACTTTAGACAAAAGGACCAACTATCAGGTTACACTTATCGAAAACACACTTTCTCTCGATGAAGTTATTGTTACAGGTATTGTAAACAAAAGAGCAGAGAGCTTTACAGGTTCTGTTACCTCCATATCTTCAAAGGATCTTGCGAGAGTAGGTAACAAAAACGTATTTGAATCTCTTAAAAATATAGACCCTTCTATATATATCATGGACAACCTGAAGAACGGTTCCAACCCTAACTCGTTACCCGGTATGGAGATCAGGGGTACATCAAGTTTCCCTGCCGATGCAACAACAGGAATAACCCTGAAAGGTAACTACGGTAATATCCCTAATACTCCACTGTTCATTCTTGATGGTTTTGAGACAAGTGTTGAAAGAATCATGGACATGGACATGAACAGGATTGAGAGCGTGACCATTCTAAAGGATGCATCGGCCAAGGCGCTTTATGGTTCAAAGGCAGCCAATGGAGTTGTGGTAATTGAAACAAAGAGGATGGCAGGTGGAGAGAAAAGGGTTACATATACAGGAAGCCTGGATGTCTCTATGCCCGATCTTACCAGCTACAACCTGACTAATGCAGCAGAAAAGCTGGAGGTAGAAAGAATTGAAGGAGTGTATACTGAAAACACAATAGAAGATCAATTAAAAAGTAATCTATTATATAACCAAAGGAAAAAGTTGATTGAAGAAGGGCTGGATACTTATTGGCTGTCAAAACCATTGAGAGTAGGTATTGGTTCCAAACACAACGTAAATATTGAACTCGGCGACAGCAAAAGCCTTAAAGGAATTGCCGACTTTACCTACAATACTATAAACGGTGTAATGAAGGATTCATACAGAAGGAACATTTCCGGTAGCGTTAACCTGTCATACAGATACAAGAATGTGATTTTCAGAAATATCATGACAGCAGTAAGCAACCAGGGCCAAGAGAGTCCTTGGGGTGGATTTGATGCTTATGCCAAAATGAACCCTTACTGGAGAAGCAACGACGCCGTAACAGGACTGTTGTTAAGATGGGCAGAACCGTCTTCATATATTGCAAACCCTATGTACGATGCAACAATCGGAACAAAAAACACATCGAGCTACCTCGATTTCCTGAACAACTTCTATGTTGAGTTGAGGCCTACCCAGTATATTAAGGTTGCCGGTCGTTTGGGCATTTCTGCGAAAAGAAGCAGTGCAGACGAATTCCTGCCAGCCAACCACTCGACCTTCTCAACACATTCCTATATGACCTCCGATGATCTGAAAATGAGAAGGGGTTCTTACAGGCTGGACAACGGACAAAGCAGAAGCTTCTCCGCAGA
>Ga0074193_1002864_pt1 | contig 14303 bp, 14 predicted proteins | sample EPASupsiteHSE605_FD_64523 | JGI IMG/M metagenome (GOLD analysis project Ga0074193, IMG submission 64523) | Bioremediated contaminated groundwater from EPA Superfund site, New Mexico - Sample HSE6-05 | ecosystem: Environmental > Aquatic > Deep subsurface > Groundwater > Contaminated ... | reverse complement strand
GGCGGGCGGAGGGATCCCAACCCGGCAGACAGGGGGGGAACTCATCCTCTCCGGTATCACCCTTCCGACATCGATCGGCCGACGGTGCCGCGGGGACACCTCATCATTCCGGAAGAGGGGCAGCTGGATCCCTGCACCCGGCGAACATTTCCCGAAGGTTTCAACCGCTGCCAATCGCATCTCCGACATGACCCGGCTCACCGGGGAATACGGGGAGATTGGCGGGGGGGCCGTCAGGATGATGAACGACCTCCCTGCCGGTGCGGAAGTGCTCGTGGACCCGCTGTTCGTCGGGGCCTTTTACAGCCTGACGGGCAATGCGGTATGGCGGGAAGTGCAGGGTCATCCGGTCCACCGTCGGGGAACGTGACGGAGCCCCCCGACCTTCGTCGGCGGGGATGATGGCAACGGGATTCCTGCAGATGAGAGAATCGTCGAACGTGGGTCAAGATCACCGGGCTTGGCCCGCCTTTTCGGGGAGAGTCTCCATACGCCGGCACCCCCACCCGTGAGCTCGGCGGGCCGGGAGATCGGGCACGACTCAAGAAGGCGGCGCGGGAGGGAGCGTACGGGTCCGGTCGCGACCTGCACGTCGATCAGAAATAGATAGCCGGATTAAAACCGTGAATTCCCGGCCCCGGAAAGACGACAACATAATAGTCGGCAGGGCAATCCCATGTATCCGAAAAGAGCAGGAGGCTGGGATGGCCAGTCCGTTGAAGATCACCATTGTTGAAGACGATAAAATAGTCCAGAGTATCCTGGCACAGCGATTGAAAAAAATCGGGTGTTCTGTCATCTCGCAGTTCGAGTCCGGTGAGGAAGTGTTAGCACATATCGCTACATCCCTGCCCGGCCTGGTGATCATGGATATCAACCTGAGCGGAAAGATTGACGGGATAGAGACGGCATTCCGGATCCAGTCGCAATTCGACCTCCCCATCGTGTTTGTCTCCGGCAATCGCGATGATGAGACGATCCGGCGGGTGAACACTATTAGCGGGGCCGAATTCGTCGTAAAACCCATATCGGACGACGACCTCAGGATCGCCATCAAGCTGGCCCTCGATAAGCATCGCTTCATCCGCCAGCTGGAAACGCGCGATGCACTGTACGAAATGGTGCTCAACCAGTTTTTCGCAGGGATCATCGCCACGGACATGGAAGGCATCGTCACGTACGTGAACGAGAGCGCCCGATTGCTGATCAAATGCGAAGAGCCTGTCAGCGGGATGGTTCATTTCCGGGAACTGGTCACGATCGTCAATGAGAATGGAATGGCCCTCGAGAATGCCTACGAACGGATAAAAAAAGACAGAAAGATCTCCTGGTTTCCCCAGAATTCGACTCTCATCGCCTTTGATAAGAAAAGGATACCAGTGGTGGGTAATGCAAGCCCGCTGATGGACCCCGAAGGAACCATGAAGGGGATGATCGTGTTCATCTTCCCCATGACCAGACTGAACTATCTCGAGTTCCGCGGTAGGCCGACATATTGAATTTCGGCCCTGTCGAATTCGTCCGACTTCTTTTTTCGGTTGTAGCAGAGAACCGATACTCATGCCCGACGCTCGACAGGGGGCTCGGACTCGCCCCTCTTTTCGACTCGTTACTCTCGGACCCCGAAGTAGCGGTGCTTATTCCCATGAAATCAGGAGCTGTCGTGCACGGGCGAATTCCTTCTCGAGCCGAACGAGCAGTCCTTCCGCTCCTGCAACCGTACCGTTCCGCCCCAGGGTCTCGAGTTCGTAACCGATCTCGCCAACCGTCACAACTCCCATGCTCAGGCTGCTGCCCTTGAGCATGTGTGCCGTTCGCCGCAGTTCACCAGGATCTCCCTGTGTGACCGCGTCCCGGATCTGGCTGAGCAGCGGCTCGCTGTTGGTGAGATACGAAGCGATAAGCCCTCTGAGAAAGTCGGGTTCTCCCTCATCTGCAAGTTCTTTCAGCTCGTCGAGGACTTTCCGGTCGACGACAACAGGCTCATGCTCGGCGGGGTGCTCTGGGGCAACAGGTCTGCCTGACCGTTCCAGCGCCTTCTGCAACTCCGCGATACGGATGGGTTTGCTGATGTAGTCGTCCATTCCCGCCGCGATACAGAGTTCGCGGTCCCCCTGCATCGCGTCGGCGGTGACGGCGATGATACGTGGTCGCTTCTCACTGGGAAATTTCTGCATAATCCGCCGGGTCGCCTCGATGCCGTCCATCTCCGGCATGTGGAGGTCCATGAGCACCACATCGTACTGCTGGCGGCCCACGGATTCCACGGCTTCCAGCCCGTTCCCGGCGAGATCCGCCCGGTATCCCATTTTTTGCAGGATCTTTTGCGCGAGTTTCTGGTTCACCTGGTTATCTTCAGCGATAAGGATCCGGAGCGGCACGCGTTCCGCCAGGTTCCAGTCGAATTCAGATTCCTTGTTCTTCGAGATCAGGGTAGGAGCGTGTGGTTCCTGCCCGAGGATCGAGACGAATATGTTGAAGAGGACCGCCGGTTTCAGGGGTTTCGTCAGGAACGCGGCAAACAGGTCCCCAGCGGCCCCCTGCTCCTTCTTTCCCATCGAGGTGAGCATGATGAGCGGGAGCGCCGTCGCATCCCGGTATCTGCGGATCTCGCGGGCGAGCGTGAGCCCGTCCATCTCCGGCATCTGCATATCGAGGATCGCGAGATCGAAATTTTCTCCGTTCCGGACCCAGTCGAGTGCTTCACGTGGGAACTCGGTGTCCCGGGGCTTCATCCCCCACGACAGCGTCTGGATGATCAGGATCTTCCGGTTGGTCTCGTTATCATCGGTGATGAGAACCCGCTTGCCTTCGAGAAGTGACTGGCCGTATGAGGGGATGGGTGCTTCGTCCTGCGCGGGTTCCACCCGGATGGTGACGTGGGCCATGCTACCGGGTCCCCCGGGTCTGTTCTTCGTCTCCGCGGTCTGGGGTGCGGGGGACTCTAACCACGCTGATCCACCCATCAGCTCCGCAAGACGCAGACAGATGGTGAGACCAAGGCCGGTGCCGCCGTACTTTCTCACCGTGGACGCGTCGACCTGCGAGAACGACTTAAAAAGCCGGTCCATACGATCCGCCGGGATGCCGATCCCCGTGTCCCGGATCGTAATATGCAGCTCGTACGGGCTCCCCTGTGATTCGTCGAGCTTTCTTGCCGAGACAGAGAGGACGATCTCCCCGGCTTCGGAAAATTTAATTGCGTTCGTGAGAAGGTTGAGGAGGACCTGCCGCAGGCGGGTCGGGTCCCCGACGATTCTCCCGGGGACATCCGCGTCGACCCGGTAAGCCAGCTCGAGGCCCTTCTCCACGGCCCGCGTTGAGATCAGGTCGAACGCACCTTCGATACATTCCCGGAGCACGAAGGGCTGGTTCTCGAGCTCCAGCTTTCCAGCCTCGATTTTGGAAAAATCGAGGATGTCATTGATAATGGAGAGGAGCGCGTCGCTGCTCCTCCGGATCGTCTCCGCATACTCCCGCTGGTCGGGGGTGAGATCTGTGTCGAGCAGCAGGCTCGTCATCCCCATGATGCCGTTCATCGGCGTCCGGATCTCGTGGCTCATGGTCGCAAGAAACGTACTCTTGGCCGCGTTGGCCTGTTCTGCCTCCTCTCTGGCTTTCGTGGTCTCGGCCTTCGACCGGATCTGATCGGTAATATCGCTGCCGACAACGATGTACCCGAGCCGCCCCCCCTCGTCATTGGTCAGTTCGCGAGTGTTCCACAGGATGTTCCGTTCCTCTCCCGCCTTCGTGCGGATCACGGTCTCGAAATTTTCAAGATAATTGTTGCTCCTGATGATCCCGACGATCTTCTCTGTTACCTGTCTCCGGTACCCTTCATCCGGATAGAGCCATCTCCATATTTTGGTGTCACCCGTCACCTCCTCGTGGGAGTACCCTGAGATCTCCTCGGCGGTCCTGTTCCAGATTGTGACCCTGTTCTCTGTATCCAGAAACATCATCCAGAGCTTCGCATTGGTCACGAGGCTCTCCTGGAATTCCGCATATCGTTTTATCTGTTCTTTCACCTGCGATATCTCGGTGATATCGTTCCCGATCACGATGTAGCCGAGTCGGGCCCCGTCGCTGCCTGTGAGTTCGCGGGTGTTCCACGAGATCTTCCTGGTCGCTCCGCTCTTTGTCCGGATGGTCGTCTCAAAGTTCTCGAGATATTTTTTATTGCTGATGATATCGACGATCATTCCGGTGACCCTGTTCCGGTATTCCGGGTCCGGATATAGCCGTTTCCAGATGTCGTTCCTGTTCAGCACCTCGTTGGCGGAATATCCCGTTAGCTCGCCGGCTGCATGATTCCAGATGAGGATATTTCCCTTCAGGTCCTGAAACGTCATCCAGAGTTTTGCGTTCATGATGATATCTTCAAGGAACCGGATCAGGGTGGAAATATCCGGGGTTTCCCCTCCGGTCTTCCTGAAGATTTCAAGGATTTTGTTTTCCATCACAGGTTTTTCCCCTTACCCGATCGGAGACCCGAATCTGAATGACATTCCATAAACGGGTATGTCGAGTACTCTGTCATCAGTATCTTCGCAGAGAATGAAAAAGGCACGGAGGTATCATTGCCTGGTAACGAGCCCTGCCCCGCAGATGCAGACATCGGGCGTCGCAGAGCCGGCGTGCATCGCCGACCCGCGTCGCCGGCGCGAGCCCGCGCAGAGTCCACACCGGCCTGCCGAGGCCGACGGTGACAGGCAGGGGGGTGACTTCGCCTGCTCCCGTTCGACGGCCAGGCCGTAGCAGCACCGGTATAGCCAGCACCGCTCCTTGACCTCAAGGCCTCCTGCCGGCCGCCGGCGAGCTCGGCGGCATGGTGGGCGACCGCCCGCGACGGACCGGGATCGAGGTCGTCGGCGACGTGCCGTGGGGCAGGCACTTCTGCCAGTTCTACGAGACGGCGGGCGACCTCGCCGACACGCTTGTCCCGTACTTCAGGGAGGGGCTCCTCGCCAACGAGTTCTGCTTCAGTACTTCGCTAATTTCCCTCCGTATTTTTTTCATTCGTTCGCGCTCCCGGTTTCCTTCGGCTATCCCGGGTTTCTGAGTCCAGGAATGTTTCGCACGATCTTCAAGGTCGATCGGACCCCTTCCCAGATCATCAGCCGGAACTGATCAAACCGGAACGCGCACATCTCGATGGTTCTCGGCCCGGGTTTCACGGGTGAAAACCGGTTCCAGAGGACGGCCATCCAGAGGTTTCTGAGAAGGAATGAGATGATGGCAAAGAGATAGCGGATCACCGGATTGCGAGTCGATGTCCTGGGCTTCACCTGGTTGCGCATCCGGTACGACGACTCGATTGCAAACCGGGACCGGTACGTATCGTGGATCTTCCGGGGATTCCAGTTGATGCCGTCGACGACATAGCCGAGATTCTCGACACCATGCTTCTCTCGTTTTCCTTTCGCGTACGTCACGGCGATCGCGATCTTCAGGTTGAGCGGCGTATTTCCATGCATGATATTGTCTCCGAATTGCGATTGTGTCCCCTTCAGGAGCTGTTTCATCGCATGGCTCTGTTTCTTGACCGGGATGATACACGGGACATTCTCTGTCGTCAGAAACTCGATGACATCGTACGCGTAGAACTCTCGATCGAGGCAGAGTGGCTGGATCGTCAGTCCGGCCGCAGTAATTGCGTCCAGGCACCGGGCGATATACGCGACCTTCGAAGTACCCTGCGTCACGGGATAGACCGCAAGGGTCACCTGGCGATTTCGCGTGATCGCATAGACGGTGACATATGAGAGAGTAGCTACAAACCCCAGCTTAACTTTATAATTCAAGTGATCGTTCTTTCTGGATGAGCACGCTCGGAAACTTCTTTCTATTTGACTTTGTGTTTAACCAAATAACAGAAACGACAAGGATTACTGCGGAAGGTCCGATCTGAGATACATCTGGGACTCTACAAAATTTGCGAACTTCTTGGACTGGTTACCTTTTCCCCTCTGGAGTGATCAAAAGCAATAAAGGGGTCAGGGAGACGAGCGGACCAGACGGCCTGTTCGTGCGACGATTGATGGCGTAGGATGGCTTTTTCCTTTTCGAGAATACGAGCGCTGTTTTTCTGTGCAAGCTCCCGCTGGGCTGCGGCCGGCTCGTTATTGAGCCGGCTCAAATCCTCGTAGGATTTGTAATCCCCTGGTTATGTCATGGAAAATTGGCAGGGATTCGCTTACGTAGCCACGAGATGGTTCACCACCTTAACCGCCTCATCCGCGCTATGGGCACAGCAATCGGCCCCGACCCGCTTCCATAGGTCCGGCACGATATTGAAGGGGTAGCCCCCGATCACAACGCATGCTCCCGCGGTAACCGGATCTGCTCTGATTGCCTGGATCAGATCGTACACCCGGGGCACATGGAAGGACATGGTTGAGGAGATGGCTATTGCGTCTGCTTGACGTTCCTTTGCCATTGTAACTACGGAATTGGTGGGAGTATTTGCACCGATGTACGCAGTATCCCACCCATCCATCTCAAAGAAGTCGGCTACCATCCGGATGCCGACCTCGTGAAGCTCGTCCGAGACGCAGGTAGCGACAAGGGACCTGCCTTTCCGTTCCTGTCTCCTCCTCTCGTTCATCAACTGTTCATAGAGGAGCGCAATGATGAGCTGCGTTGCCCCGGTGATATAGTGCTCCTGCGCAACGCTTGCCTGATGGGTCTGCCAGAGCCTTCCTGTTTCCCTCAGCACCGGCTGGAAGATATTGAGGTAGAGGTCACGGATGGGCACACCCTTCTGTACCAGATCTATGATAATTACCCGTGCCCCTTCCCGGTCAGTGGCAAGTAGTGCAGAAAGATAGGCGCGGGCAGATGCCGCAAGCGGGTTGTCGTCGCGGATGAATGAAGGGATGTGTGTTGGGGTCGTCGCCAACAGGTCGAAGGCCTTCTCAATGTACTCGCCGGCCTTCGCATTCATCTCCTCCGACAATTCGTTCCGTAAGACATCCCTGAATGCAACAAGACCTGTTGCCATGCAGTCCTCTGGAAGGTGAAGCGACGTGAGAAGCACGTGTGTCCAGTTGACAAAACTGAGGAAGATCGCCGGGTCATCGATGGCCAGGGATTCGCGCATGTACATGACATAATACCCGAAGTCCTCCAGGGTCCGGGCCTTCTGGTAGTCGGTATAATACCGGTACACATCCGGATACAGTTCCCCGTACCGGTCATACGCCTTCTGCGCGAGCGCTTCCACATCCCATGAGAGGGGACGGTACAGGAAATTCCCATCGTTATTCATAATCATGGCACCACCTCATATGCACCTGATCCCAACATGGCTCTGTGGTCTCATTATTGCTTGGCCAAAAATCGGTCTTCGCATCAGGTTCGTTGTCATCTGGAAAATCGCATCTGCTCCTGGCGTCTTCATAAACCGGCACATCCAGTCCGCACCATTGGAATGAGTACTATCCCTGCAGATATGCCATCTTCGCCGCAGGAACCCGGGCAGGTATACAATCATATGTATTCTAATCCTTGATGTCTCCCAGCATCCATTCTTATGACGAAGATCATGAGTACGCCTCGTGTAAAGACCAAAGACAGACATGCAAAGCTGGCTCATCAGCGTCTGTTGGTCATGCAGCTCGCCGAAGAGCTGGGCACGAATTCGGAGGTGTGTCGTTGGAAGGGGATGGATCGGAACAGTTTCTACGAACAGAAGCGTCGGTTTCAGACCCATTGTTCCGCTGGTTTGAAGGACCAATCGACCGCGCACCACATCCACCATCAGACTACGCCTTCCGGGGTCGTCGATCGGATCCTCGCCCCGTGTCTGACCCATCCGGCCTGGGGGTGCAATCGCGTCGCGAATCTTCTGGCGTTCGATGGCATCCGCGTCAGCCATGTTCCCACGCAGAAGATCCTCGCGGAGAACAGCATGGGCACCCGAAACGACAGTCTTCTCACACGGGAAGAACGGCACCTTCAGGAGGGGATTGACCTCTCGGCCGAACAGGTTTCATTGATCGAGAAGGCGAATCCCTGCTTCCGGGAACAGCATGGCGAATCGGACCGTTCCGGTGTGGGCCTCAGTCAGGACACCTTCTTTGTGGGTACACTCATAGGTATCGGAAGTGTCCATCTCCATGCGGCGGTGGTCTCCCTTGGGTCGTATGCGGTCGGTCTCCTCCTTCCTGCGATAGACCCAGATCGTGCCGTTGCCATGCTCCATGCCGATGTCCTGCCCTTTCACCGCGACCGAGGCCTCACGGTCCAGGCAGTTCACACGGACAACTATCCTGAGTTCTGTGGCCGAGAGTCCCATCCTTACAACCCTCCCTCGCCGTCAACGGGATCGAGCCCCGACGAACACGGGTCCAATCTCCCCAGACCAAGGGCTTTGTCGCATGGTTGAACGGAACCGTTCTGGACGGGTTCTTCCGCATCGCATTCAAAGAGACCTTCTGTGAATCCGTCAATACACTTTAGAGGGACCTGGATCGATGGCTCGAGTTCTCCAATACTCACCGACCCCATCTCGGCATTCGAAATTGCCGTCGCCGACCGATCGAGACCATCCAGCAGTACCCCCGACAGAGTGAGGCATGATCGTTACGTGTTCACATCAAGCCGGCCACACATACCGGTTTCTCTTCCTCGTGGTTTTTGCTGCCATGCTCGGGCATGGCATTCTGCTGCCGGTTCTCCCGATCTATGCACAGGGTCTCGGGGCAACCGGGCTCTGGATCGGGATCATCTTCTCGGGTTACTCGTTCTCCCGTGCGGTGCTCATGCCGGCAATCGGGCGTCTCTCCGATTATTCAGACCGGAAGACCATCATCATTGCCGGTCTCGTTCTGTATACCCTTTTCTCGGTCCTGTACTTTGCGGCCGGATCACCTCAATCACTTGCACTCCTGAGGTTCTTGCATGGTTTTGCTTCGGCCATGGTTGTCCCGGTTGCCATCGCCTTTGCCGCAGATCAGGCCCCCCCGTCGAAGGAAGGAGAGTATATGGGGACTTTTGTGATCTCTTTCCTCATGGGCATTGGACTCGGGCCGTTTATTGGAGGCATTCTCTATGACCGGGCAGGCGGCATGGGAGCCGTTTTTGGATCCATGACCCTGCTGTCGGCCTGTGCCCTGATTATCTGCCTGCTCCTGCCCCCGTCGCCCGGTACTATCCGGTCACCCCCGCCAATCCGGCAGATCATCCGGCAAAAAGCGATGGCAGCACCGCTCTTTTTCCAGCTCGTCGCCTCGTTCCTGACCGCAGTTTTCATCGCCTATTTCCCTCTTCTCGCGAAAAATGCTGCCAGTCCCCTCTCCGCCGGCCAGATCGGGATTATCCTCTCGGCAAACCTGATCGTTACCGCAGCTCTCCAGAATAATTTCGGGAAAATTGCAGACCGTCGTGACAAGCGCTTCTTCCTCGGGGGCGGGCTTCTGGTGATCGCGGCGACACTTGCCATACTGCCTTTCCACACCACGTTCCCGGAGTGTCTCGTTGCTGCTGTCCTCCTTGGAACGGGGGCCGGCATCTCAATTCCCGCAGCGATCGCCCTGATGACTATTGCAGGGAGAACGACCGGGCAGGGGTCTGCAATGGGGGCCTATGTCACCATTATTGGGATCGGTATGATGATCGGACCGGTTGCCGGGGGCATCGTGTACGATTCCCTCGGTCTGCCTGCGGTCTTTATTGTCAGTGCAGTCATCAGTTTCCTGGCGGTACCGGTAACAGTACTCCTGGCACCCCCACCTGCGGACACATAATCCCTAGAAAATGCACACAGGCGTGCCGATATGCATCCTTCAAACTCCCGGGGATACTGTGGTTCACCGGGAGGCCGGGAATCGGTATGCATCTCGTGGAACCTGGATCTCAAACTGAACCCCTGTTCCCGGGGTACCAGTCTCCATTATCGAAATACCGGTAATCGCGAGGATCTCCTGGGATAAGAAGAGGCCAAGACCGGTGTGCTTCCCGAATCCCTTCCTGAAGATCCGGGGCTTGTCTTCTGCCGGGATACCGCAACCGTTATCGCGGTACGTGATAACAAACCCGTCATCCGACTCCTGCACAGAAAAGTCCATGAGGTTCACGCTGCCTCCGTGCCGGATTGAGTTTTCCATGAGATTGTAAAACACTTTCTCGATCAGGGCATCGGAAAATATTTCAACATCAGGAATTGCGAGCCGGAAGGTAATATCCGGAGGATGCAGTTGAGAATACGCTGACTGGATCGTCTCTTTAATCGGCCTCCATTGCGGGGCGTGAACGCCGATATCCTGGTAATATCGGGTAAATTCAATATGGGACTGGATGGTCTCAGCAGCCTGGTCCTCTTTCTCGATATAACCGAGGACTTCCGGATCGGTCGCCACCTCGCGTGAAAGTTCAAGAAATAGCCGCAGGGCCGTGATCTGGTTGAGGATATCGTGCCGGGTGATGCTGGACAGCATGGAGAGTTTCCTGCTCGCCTCATGAAGTGCTCGCTCGGTTTTTTCCCGTTCGGCAATCTGTGACCTGAGATCATCGGACTGCATCTCGATCTCTACCTGAGCCTCCACCAGTTGTCGCTGCGCGGTGACCAGCTCGTTGTTCATGCGGGTGAGATCCTCGTACATCTCATATTCATGCATGGGAGTGACACGGGAGCCCACATTTGAGATCTCATCAGGACAGTCCTGATGCTTCAGGACACCGTTCTGAAGTATGTCCACCATGAGGGGAAAGAGATCCGCCTCCACTGCCGAACCCATGATGAGGAAACGGGCCCTGTACGAAAATCCCAGGCAATAAAAATCTCGTGAATATTCAGCGGGTGTCAGAAACTGGATATTCCGGCAGAATGAGGGGATACTGGAGAAAACGGTCCTGAGGAATTCCCGGGCACCATTTTTCGAACTACCGCTGACAAGCTGCAGGAATGATGGATGACCCGAAAGAGGCTGGAGAACGGAGGCATCGTCCCGGATCACCTGGCAGATCCGTCCTTCCTTGTTGCAGATCACCGCAAAGGAGGGGGATTCACGGCGGTTTTTCTCCGCGGCCCCACGAGGCGTTCTGGAGGCTGCGTGGATTGGATCATGCATAACAACGGTACCCATCCTGTAGCACTTTTATTTCGAACCGGGCTTCTTTCCTCGGTTCGCCGGTCTCGGTATTCATGATTCCTGTGAGAGCAAGAATGTCGCGGGAGAGGAAGAGGCCAGGGCCGGTATTCTTTCCAGATCCTTTCGGAAATACCTGGCTTTTCTTATAATCGCCTGATCCGGTTCCATCTTCTTCATACACAATCCGGAGAGCCGCACTCCCTTCTGTTGATGTCACACGGATAGGTGTCATCGTATCCCAGCCATACTGTTGGGAGGTGTCCATAAGGTTTCACAATTCTTGTGTGCAGGGGATCGGTAAACACCTCGAGCCCCGGGCACCGGTCCTCAGGGTCATATTCTGCGTCGGGAGTGCTGTCCCTGCAGCATAGACAAGCGCACGTGCATTCTGACAGACGGGATAGTGTACACCCGGATCCTCATCCTCTTTGGCGAACTCGATCAGGCAGGCAATAGTATCGATAATCTGCTGTTATCTGGCAATGAACTCTTTCATTTCAAACGGGTTTTCGATCGTCTCTTCACTGAGCGCGGTAAACGCATTCAATACCATCAGGTGGTTCTTGATGTCGTGCCGGGTGATGCCCGAAAGAGGGTTCAGTTTCCTGCTTCAGTACTTCGCTAATTCCCCTCCCTGTCTTCTTTAATTCGTCAGTGCTCCCCGACCCCGGCCCGGCGAGGATCAGCTGGATGCCTGATATTTTGACTGCCTCGTCCTGGGTGGGGTTAAGCTGCATAGGTTGTGGTAATCGTCGGTGGGGAAAACTGACGGCGGCGCCCATGCCGCGATCGCCTCCGAGCGGCCCCCCTGCCGCGATTGTGCCGGGTCGCTCCCGCTTGGCTGCTCGCCGGACTCTCGGGGGAGGGGGAGCCCTCCCCCGCGCTTCGCTGCGCTCGGCTCCCTTCTCCTCAAAATGCGCCTTCGGCGCGTGATGATACCGCCCTGACGGGCGGGGACGGGAGCTCGGCGAGCGGTAGTATTCGGGGAGCACGCCACAAGCCTACGTGCTGATGGCGAGGAGTGATCAATCAACTCGGCGGTCGCAGAGATAGGGTAAGCAGTCTAATCGTTAAGCGGTCCCCGCCGTTCCTGACGATGGGCTGAGGAGAAACAGCGGGACGCGGCGTCCTCCCGGAGTACCAGTCTGGAAGTGGAACGCCGCGCCCCATCTCTTTGAAATTTTCATCCCCTTATGACTGTCGGCGGCGCCCCGTCCGCGCTGGATCCGGGCGGCCCGGCTGCCGCGACGGTGCCGGCTCGCTTCCGCTTCACTGCTCGCCGGTCAACGTGGAGGGGCTGACCGCCCCTCCGGCCCGCGCTCCGCACGACCCCCCTCCCCGCATGCGCCTTCGGCGCTGATGATACAGCCCTGATGGGCGGGACGAATGCCCGGTCAGCGCGCCGGGCGAGGTCGGCGAGCGGTCGCCTATCGGCAGGACTTCGACACGGGGCACGCCGTCCTCCAGGCGGGGGCGGGTGGCGGGCACCCGGCCCGGTCACGCGATCGCAGGAACGGTGGCTGCGGAGCCTCGACGCCGGCGACCGGGCCGGCGGTGGGCATTCAGCGGAGCGTGCCGGCCGCGACTGCGGTCGCGGGCCTATTCGGGCTGGTCGAGCGGGTCGACCAGGACAACACGCACCCGCTTTCCGAGCCAGGCCAGCGGGACGGTGACGTGTGCGCCGTTCCCCTGCCGGGTCGCGCATCGCTCTAGCACGGCATAGCCGGCTAACTCAATCTTCATCGGGTCCATGATCACCCATTGGAGTTCCGGGGATATAACAAGTTCGTCCTTTAAAGCGACTTTGGACGGACTTGGTTTCGACCATGTATATACATAGTCCAAACCTTTATTATCTTTCAGTTCCTATAGGTATGTAGGGAAGGCGAAGCCTCCCGGAGTACCACCATGTCGGAAACCTACGAAACGATTGGGATCGCAGTGCGGCAGCACGACGCGATCCGCCTGTCCATCAAGAGGGGCGAGCTGGCTACCTACTACATCGCCGCGGCCGAGGTCGCGCGCCTCTTCAACGGCGCGACGGTCCCGCTTCACCAACTTCACCTCACCGGTGACTACGTGATTCCTCACCCGGTCCCGGAAGCGGCGGCGTCGATCTCATCGACCGGCCGCACCGTCCTGCTCTGGCTTGCCCAGAGTGAGGACTGTTACCAGATCCCAACGCGACAGCTCCAGGTCCACTACGAACGGGGCCTTGGCGAGACGTCGAAGATCGTTCACAAGATTGAGGGGGGCCCGGCCCCCTCGGCCGCGGCGACCGTGCCGGCGCTGGCGGTGGTCTGAGATGTGTTTAGAGTGTGTCGGCTGCAGAATCCCTGATACGTACTGCGTCCTCTCCTGCCCGCGCCGCGACGACTGGCCCGACGAGCCCGACGACCACGGCCGCGCCCCGGTCCGGAGGGCGGACTGATGTCCGACTATCCCCCGGGGTGGGATCTCGCGCGCTCGAACTACGAAAACGACTGTAACGATGCTCCGTCGATCTGCTGGGAATGCGATCAATACGACGGGTGCGAGCGGGACCCGGTAGATTGCGAGGCCGACAACCGCGAGCGCGCCGCCGAAGAACGGTGGGAAGCTGCCCGGGACCGGTGGGACTGATGGCCCCGCTTCACCCCACATTTCAGGATGTCGAGAGCGCCTATCAGGCGTTCTACCGGGCGCTGTTTCACTACCTCGACGATGCCGGCGCCGCCGTGGATGAGCAGTTCGCGTGCGGGCTCGATCAGGACCTCTGCGACATCTGGGATCGGTTCGAGTCGCGATGCGTCCCATGCTCCGAATGTGACTGCTGGCCGTGCCGGTGCGAGGCCGACTCATGAACACCTGCCGCGAGTGCTCCTGGTGGTGCGCGCCGTCAAGGCGCGTATCAGAGGCCCACGGCCTCTGCACGGATCCCGACTGTCCCCGGGTCCTGACGGCCCCGGATGCCATGTGCGACAGGGGGCGGCGGTGATGGCCCGCCGCCGTCCCGGCGAGACTGACCGGGCGTACGTCGCACGGCTCCGGGCCGTGATCGCGGCCGGGAGTCGGGGGCCGGCCGAGGTCCCGACGCCCGACCAGGAGATTCGGCGAGCTCTGGCAATCGTCGAACTCGGCGCCGCGTTCGGCTACATGGCCGGCCACCGGCTCGACGACTTCCGGCGGATCGAGGAGATCGCCCGGAACCTCACCGACGCGTGCCGGTTC
>Ga0074193_1002862_pt1 | contig 14332 bp, 9 predicted proteins | sample EPASupsiteHSE605_FD_64523 | JGI IMG/M metagenome (GOLD analysis project Ga0074193, IMG submission 64523) | Bioremediated contaminated groundwater from EPA Superfund site, New Mexico - Sample HSE6-05 | ecosystem: Environmental > Aquatic > Deep subsurface > Groundwater > Contaminated ... | reverse complement strand
GAACGCCTTCCGTGATAAGCAACATGTGCAGTGTGTTTGCTGAGTCCGAGGTTATCAACCTGATTAACGAGGAGGTGCCTCTTCCCTGTATTGTAAAGGGTCTTCACCTGTCAATAGCCAACAAAGTTAGCACTTTGGCAAGAAGGGCAGGTTTGGCAAAAGATGTTGTCATAACCGGAGGCGTAGCTAAAAACAGGGGTGTTGTGGATTCACTGGAAAACATTTTGAAATTTAAAACCCTAGTCTTTCCGGAGGAAATCGACCCTCAATTAATTGGAGCCGTGGGAGCAGCCGCCTTGGCTTTTGAGAAGGTTTTAAATTAAATAACAAATAATTTAAATTAGGAGGAATGAACAATGGCAATTTTTAAAAGTTCAGAAGAGACTATTGAAATACTGGGCGGTTATTTTAAGGAAGTATCGAAGCAGGTCGCTGAGGGGGTTCCCGAATTTGTGACCATGCAAAATGCCATAGGTGAGTCAAATCTAATAACAAGGTTCGAATATAGCGAACCCGAATGCGTTTTTGTATTGGATTTTAGCAAGAATCCTTTAACCGTTATTATTAATGACAGCTCTATTACACCTACAGTTTCTTTTAAGCTAAAAGCGGATGTTGCCCACAAATTTTGGCATGGAAAGGTTAATCTGGCTTTGGCTCTAACAAAAAAAGATATTGTGGCTAAAGGTCCAATCCCTAAAATTCTTAAACTCTTGCCACAAATAAAACCTATGTACGAACTGTATCCCAAATATTTGACTAATATTGGAAGAATGGATTATATCGTAAAATAGATCTATTACCAAGAGTCAGTTTAGGCAAAAACGAAACGTAATTTTCTACATTTTAAGAATAACCCTTCTTTTCATTAGTGTCACCAATAATCAATTCATATACCAGATAATGGTATATGAATTGATTATTTGAGAGATTTCGAACATGTCAAGTGCTTTTTGCATCAATTTTGATTATTAAGTTGACCTTGCGCAGGAACTCAACGCCTGTGCGAAGATATCAAGCTTGCCGGCAAGGTCGTCGTCATCGGCGGCGGCAACGTCGCTTCTACGGCTCGCTGCAAAAGAATCAACTGAAACCTCAATCATCACAAAGATCATGTGCGCCAAGGAAAGGCACATGATGAAGCAACGGCTCTAATGCAAGATTATTTAGTCTCTCAATAGCGTCCAGTTCCTATTATCTACCTAAAGTGTCATAAGCTGATCTGTAATCATTAGTCCCTCTAAAAGAGTTTTTTTCATTGTAAAAGCATCACCATTCTTATTAGATATACCATAAAATGGTATTCAGAATAATTATGGTGATGCTTTCAGAAAGTAAAGTGTATTCTGTTTTATGGTTTTAAGATACTATTTTCCACTCATTTTATTGAATTCAAGTTGCCTCAGCGCCTGCGGGACTTTAAGATTCCGAAAGAAGGGCTGAACGAACTGGTAGAAAAAACGATGGCCGATGGAAGTATTTTAGGGTGTGTGCGTTTAGTATTACTTTGTTGTCATCCAAATATCAAGGATTAGCCACCGCCCGTGGCGATCAGTAGCTTAAGATCAGAATCCCATTTTACGATGGTCGATGCATAGTCAGTTGGATGAATAAGTATTTGGTTGATGGCACAGCGCAGGATCTTTACCGAAAGGGTAGGGTATTTAGATGTAATAAAACTAAGGATAGTAGCCAGGCTAGGGTCTCTTACGTCAATAACCTCACTGCTGACGCCCGTTATTTCGCGCAGATAACCGATGTAATTCACTCTGATGGGTTTTGACTTTAGCATCTTTGTACAAGACTATTGTATTTCTCGAGATTCAGTTCTTCTAGTTTTTTCAGAGTTGGTACTCCATTTCGATCCAACGAGCGCAGGGCATAGAACTGTTCCAACATAAGCTTTATATCTGGTACTGTGCCTTGAGTCGGGCCACTACTCTCCAATGGGGTGAGTAGTCTTTCCGGCAGGGTGTCATCCTCCGGCTTCAACCCGCAGAGAAGGTTAAAGACTCGTTTCAAGATCCAAATACGCTCTCCTATCAGTAAAAGCTCCTCTATCTTTAAATCCAAACCGATAGCTGAGCTAAGCATAGCACGTAGATCCTCTTCGTCAAAACCATTACCCGCCAGTTCACAAATGATGGAAGCTCCCCCTAAAATCGAACCTAAATCTTGAGAAACTTTTACCATTTTTGCTTTTCCTTCACTGCTCAGAGGATCACACTCACCATCAAGTCCCAATTCTAAGTATAGGCAAAGTCCTTGTTCCACGGACATGGTACGGCAACTCACATGACAGGCACCCCGATATCCCGTGGCATAAGCTAATCCCAGACCATGCGTACCACGAGGGTCATGCATGGGAGCTTCCAACTTTTTCACCGTAGTAACTAGCTTTTGGGCTTCACTCCCCAATTCCTGGGCTAGAGACCAGCTACCTTGTGCCAAGCGACTGCCAAAACCATCCTTTAAGGCAGTTTTTTTCACGAGTTCTAGGATTGCTTCTCCGTTGCCCCAGGATAGGTCAAGGTTATCACACTCTGAACGAGAGATTAGGCCCCGTTCAAAGCACTCCAAAGCAAAGGCTATGGTAGCACCGCAGGTTATGGTATCGATACCATAGCGGTTACACATCTCATTGCCCTTAGCAATAACGTTTAAATCATCAACCAGGCACATTGTACCAAAGGTTCCCACAGTTTCATATTCCGGCCCAGGGCCAGGTGCTACTTCATAACCCGGAGCGTCAACTTGGACATGACGTTTACACGCCACTGTGCAGCCCTGACAACTCTTACGACCAATAAGTATCCCTTCCTCCAAGGCCCCACCGTTAATCCGTTCTGCTTCATCCCATTCGCCTTGAGTCCAATTTTTGATGGGCACATCCCCCCGCATCATTCCCATATCGAGACTTGCCAGAGTACCGAATGCACCAATTGCCTGCAAAATAATACTTTCTTTTAGTTTGGTGACAAGTTCCTGCTTAAGTGGTTTGTTATAGGTCGGTGAGGGTTTATAGTTAAGCACAATTGCCTTGAGTTTTTTACTTCCCATAACTGCACCCACGCCTGTTCGCCCTGCAACATGTCCTTTATTGTGAACGATCGCTGCATACGAAACTAGGTTTTCTCCGGCCTGGCCAATGGCAAGAACAGCAGGTTTTTTAAATCCAGTCAGCTCTCCCCAAAACTTATCTGCAACAGAATAAGCATCGAGTCCCCACAATTCTCCCGCTGCGATAAGCTCGGCACCGCTATCCCCCACCTCAAGAACCAGAGGTTCACTCGCTTGTCCACAAATCTTTATACCATCATAACCCAGCGACTTCAGGTATACTGCGGCAGTCCCTCCTACATTGGACTCTCCCCATATTCCGGTCAGCGGAGATTTGGTGCAGACCACCATTCGGCTTGTCCCTGGAAAATTTGAGCCAGCTAAGGGCCCCGTAAGAAAATAAAGTGGGTTTTCAGGTGCTAAGGGGTCAAGATTGGCAAGCTTACTGCCAAGTTCGTCCAGAATAAGTTTAACGCCCAGTCCGCTTCCGCCTAGTACCTGTCTTCGATCCTCTTCACTCAATTCGAGTGTGGAAATCTCTCTTGTAGTCAGATTAATACTTAAAATTTGGCCACAGTAGCCTTGCATCTGCGTTTCACCCCTTAGTTAAATTATTCGTTTGAGTACCCACGATATGCGCCTTTATGCTGGCTGTCAAGATGGGTTTTTTAGTATTCGAAAACATCTACTGGAACATCTATAGCTGAGGTATCACCATCTATTACTATCTCCGCAACTGCCCATACATTAGGAACTACATTGCGCACGTAGTACTTGGCTGTGGCTACTTTGCCAGTGTAGAACTTATAATCAAAGTGATCTTGTCCCACTTCTTTAGCTTTCTTATCAGCCAATACCGCTTGGTCGAGGATCTGACGACCACAGAATAGCTGAGCAGAGGCAGTCAGAACACGGTGGGAATAGAGGGGAATCATGCTCATATTGGTCTTTGAATATCCAGCTAAAGCCTTGAGCATATCTTTGTAAGCATCTAGAGCCTTGCCCAAGTTAGCGAATTCCTTGCTTAAGGCTTCATTGCCATTATTAGCTTCATGGAAATCTACCATTTCCTGCACCCAAGCACCAAATACAGAGCCGTTCTTCATATTCATTTTGCGACCAACCAGATCCATGGACTGGATATAGTTGGTGCCTTCCCAGATGGAGTAGATCTTCATGTCCCGAGCGATTTGGGATAGGGGGTACTCTTCGCAGTAGCCATAACCGCCATAGGATTGGATAGCTTCGCCAATTAGCCACCAGCCTTCATCAGAAGGATAGGCCTTGCAAAGTGGGGTTGTTAGTTCAATTAGGTCGTTGGCCGCTTGTCTTACTGCCGGATTGGGATCGCGATGCCTCTGGTCAAAGGCCAGATAAACTCTATACATCATGGCCCGAATGGCTTCAATATGAGCTTTACCCATCATTAGTGTACGCTTAGTATTTTCATGGTTGATAATAGCTGTCCGACCAGCCTTTGGATTGGTCAACAGGCGGCCCTGAACTCTTTCTTTGGCATTATCACGGGCATTTGCAAAGGCGTTAATAATACAGGACAGAGCCATATGGCCGGTTTCCATGCGGGCCATGTTCATCATTTGGAACATCTGAGCCATGCCTTCGCCCTTGCCTTCGTTTTTAAGAGGGTCTATACCCAGCAGCCAACCACGACAATTACCGTTTTCCCCGGCAGCCAAAGAAGCAGTGATCGAACCATGTTGACCCATCTTATGCTCTATTCCAGTGTTCACAAAATCGTTGTCTTCAAGGCTACCATCTTCGTTAACCCAGAACTTAGGAACTACGAACAGAGAGATACCGCCGGTGCCCGGCTTGGCACCTTCAACCCGAGCCAGGTAGAGGTGGATGATGTTTTCCGTAAAATCATTATTTCCGCCCGTAATAAATATCTTATTACCCTTGATCTTAAAAATCCGCGGATCGTCGGTCGGAAATGCCTTGGAAAGAATATCACCGACATCGGATCCGGCACCGGGCTCAGTAAGACACATAGTTCCAGACCATGTTCCATTCATCATCTTAGGAAGGAACATAGCTTTTAATTTATCATCGCCAAAGCTTTGAATTAAACCGGCCGCTCCACTGGTCAGTAGTATATAGGGCATAAAGGTAGGATTCGCGGCACAAATCAGTTCCCAAGCGGCGGCATGCAACATTTCCGGTAAAACCATGGCATCAGGCGAATCATCGATATTGCTGGTACCCCAGCCTTCTTCTTGCAGCTTGTGGAAAAGCGGGCCAAAGCTGGGTGGAGTAGTTACCTTGCCGTTTGCAAACGTTGCTGGGTGGGTTTCGTTTTCGTCATTGGTCGGCTCAATTACTGTCTTGCACATTTTCAGAACAGGCAATAGGACTGATTTAATATCATCTTTGGAATAATAGTCAGCAAACTGCGGGTAGTTAAAAACTCCCTCAGTCGGAAGCCATTCTTGAATAATAAATTCAAAATCTCTAATATTATTAACGGCAAAATTTGAAGCCACGTTTACAATTCCTCCAGTTCTTTCTATATATCTCTAGTCCACAGGGAAGCCATAGCTGCTCCGCCACCTACGCAAAGGGAAGCTCCTCCTGTTGTTTTCCCGAGTCTTTCCAGTTCATAGTAGAGGCTGACAATTATGCGCAGCCCAGTAGCACCAACCGGATGTCCTAAACCAATTCCAGAACCATTGGTGTTAATATTGCCGTCCTGTTCAAAAGTACCAATATTCAAAGTGATACCTGCTTCGTCTTTAATCTTCCTACCAACGCCAATTACTTGGGCTGCAAAGGCTTCGTTGATTTCCCAATAATCAACGTCTTCATACTTCATTCCTGCCTCTTTCAAACATTTGGTTATCGCAACTGCTGGACCTAAGCCCATAACGCGAGCCTCTACCCCTTCATCACAGACATTTATAAGCTTCATCAGAGGTTTAATGCCTAGTTCTTCTGCTTTTTTCTTTGTCATCAAAACTACAGCAGCAGCAGCGTCATTAAGACCAGAAGCATTGCCAGCAGTTACAACTCCGTCTTTCTTAAATGCGGGTTTCAGTTTAGCCATAGATTCTAAGCTTGCTCCCCGAATAGGATGTTCGTCCTGCTTGAACACGTATTCTTTCTTTCCCTTTTTGACTGGAACAGGAACAATCTCTCTCTCGAAACGACCTTCATCAATAGCCCTTATTGCCCTCTGATGGCTGAGAAGTGCAAGCTCATCACATTCTTCTCTGGTAATTCCATATAGTTCAGCAATGTTTTCAGCAGTACCGCCCATGTGTGAACCAGCCAATTTGCATATCAGTCCATCTGAAAGCATAGCGTCCTGAAGTTTGACATCACCCATTCTTGCACCCCATCTGGAAGTCGTAGAGATATAAGGGATATTACTCATGCTTTCTGTTCCGGTTACTAGTGCTATATCGTATTTGCCCAGTTGCAATTTCATGGCGGCAATTTCCAGGGCTCTCATGCCTGATGCGCAGTTCTGGTTGACCATGCAGGCACTCGATGTAGGATCCATACCTATTTCCATAGCAACAATACGGGGAGGACAAGAGCCATTACCATGGCCTAAGCACATTCCGGCCACGATTTCATCGATCTGTTTTGGGTCAATCCCCGCTCTCTTAATAGCCTCAGTAGCAACAATCTTGGTCAATTCATTGGCTTCTACCGGTTGGAGTGAGCCTCCATAAGCACCAATAGGTGTTCTACATGCGCTAACCATTACAACTTCATTGAATTCCATTGCCATAAATTAAAATTCCCCTTTATTAAATCTCTTTTACACCCAGAATTCAGGTAATCTACTCTTTAGGAGATCTTGTTGCTTCTTACCCAGATTTTATTGACTTCCGCTTCTTTGATTAGCTCATCACGTAAATCAGGATGAGCGATATTTATCAAAGCTTCGGCTCTTTCCCATGTACTCTTTGACTTAAGCATAGCAATACCGTATTCAGTAACTACATAATAATTTATACTCCTAGGAACGGTAATAATTGCTCCAGGAGTCAGAATAGGCTTGATTCGTGATTTCAGCCTGCCCTCTTTATCAACGTAGGTAGAGGTAAGACAGATCAGACCCTTACCTCCCTTGGATTTATAGGATCCATAAATATAGTCTAATTGGCCACCGGTTCCAGAAATCTGCCTTATTCCTGATGACTCTGAGGCGACCTGACCATACAGATCCACTTCTAGAGCGTTGTTAACGCATATCATGTTATCTTGTTGACAAATTCTGTCGGGGTCGTTAGTATAATCGACTGGGTAACTTGCACAAATTGGATTGTTATCCAAGAAATTATAGAGTTTATTGGTTCCCATGGCAAAGGTATAGACCATCTTACCTTTGTCAATCTGTTTACGCAGACCAGTAATTCTTCCAGCTAGGTACATATCCACAAATGAATCTACCAGCATTTCGGTATGAACACCCAAGTCTTTTAAGTCTGATTGGGCTATCAATGCGCCAACTGCATTAGGCATAGCACCGATCCCTAATTGCAGGCAGGCACCATCCTCGATTTGTCCTAGTACTGTTGCAGCTATTGTCTTATCCACGTCTGAGATAGGTGTATCGGGAAGCTGAATTAGGGGTCTATTGTCACCCTGAACAAAATAGTCAATTTCGGATACATGTAAGGTCTCCCTTGAGCCACCCAGACATCGCGGTACAGACTCATTTACTTCAGCTATAACTATTTTAGCAGCATCACAGACAGCATGCGTAACGGAATTAGATGTACCCAAGTTTACAAAGCCATGCTTATCAGGAGGAGTAACCTTGATCAAGGCTACGTCAATAGGTACCCAACCCTGGTTGAAAAAACTGGGAGCTTCGTGATAGGTCACCGGAACATAGTTGCACAGATTTTTATCATGTAGTTTTCTACTAGCCCCACTGAAGTGCCAGTCATTATAAATAAAATGTTTCCTCTCTGGATCATTGACAACTGTTTGCGGTGGAAATGGACAGCAAACCGTTCTAATGATGACCCCTGTTAATTCATCTTTTCTCTTGGCCAAAGCCGCATCCAAAACATGAGAATTCATCACGAATTCACCATAATGAACAAGATCACCGGATTTTACAATCTTAACCGCTTCATCAGCAGAGACTAATTTGCGCTCGTACTCACTCTTATAATCCAAGTCAAGACCTCCTTGTTATTTTAGTTAGTTGCCCATAAACTGCGGTTTTCTCTTTTCAACAAAAGCACTCATTCCTTCAAACTTGTCAGTTGTAGCACAGCACATACCAAACATATCAGATTCAATGCTCATGGCAGTATCAATATCTACTTGCAAGCCTTTGTTAATGGCAAATTTGGCATAACCAACTGCCAATGGAGCCTTAGCGGCAATTTTTCGGGCAAGTTTCTTAGCCTCATCCATCAACTGCTCAAGGGGATAAACATGGTTTACCAGACCTATGCGGTAGGCTTCCTGGGCATTAATTACATCGGTCGTATAGGTGAGTTCTTTAGCACGTCCTTCACCAATCAAACGAGGAAGCCGTTGTGTTCCTCCAAAGCCAGGTATAACACCTAGTCCTACTTCTGGTTGAGCAAAAATTGCAGTTTCCGAGGCCAGTCGTATGTCGCAGGACATTGCCAACTCGCAACCCCCGCCGAGAGCAAAGCCGTTGACAGCAGCAATGACGGGCTTCTCCAAAAGTTCAAACTGTCGCATTACCCTTTCTCCTAGATCAGAAAAGAATCTTCCCTCTGATGGAGAGAGTGGAAGCATAAAAGTGATATCAGCCCCGGCCACAAATGATTTCTCCCCTGCTCCGGTAACGATCATAACCTTGATGTTGGGATCGGCTTTTACATCTTTAACAGCAGCGTCCATTTCGTACAAGGTTTCAGCATTGAGAGCATTCATGGCTTTGGGTCGGTTAATATAGAGTATGGCTAAACCATCTTCTTTTTCTAAAATGAGGTTTTCGAATTCCATATTTTGACCACCTTCCATCGTGAGCAATTCCCACACGCCATGTGCCAGCACCCAATGCTCCAACTTTTTTAATTGCTACGCACATGGCCCATTATCAAAAATCTATTTTCATCTTAACTATTACCCTTGCTTATAACGAATTTCCAGCTAATTTTCCATAAATCAGCCGTTCCCACCCCCTGAATGACGAGAGTCTATTACTTAACAGAAATCTTCATAGTCTAACATTTTCTCTTAGCCTTATGGTCAATTTGAATCAATACAATCAATAAAGCCCACCCCCCCCTTTTTAAAGCATTTCTGTGTCGAATACAGCTAAATATCAAATAATTGTCGCCACCAATTTTTTCACAACAAAAATAATCATACTGACAATTATTAATCTATAAATGGCTATATGTCGTTATTCGACTATGAGTCCATTTTAGAGCTCAGCAATAAATAAGTCAATAGAAAGTTCTGAATATTATATTTTTTCAATAATTATCAAATGTGTCAATTATGATAGGTGAGCCAGGGGATTCGGCACATTAAGAAACAATTTATCACTCGTGAATTTCCAGTTTGACTCGATGAAAAAGCAAAATTCCTCCCACTAAGTAGGAGGAATGCTATAAGGTTGGTTCAGGGAAACCCTTGTCTCAACTGCCTCGGCGAATGCCGAGAGTCTATCTTACAAGGAGGATTTTAAACAACTGGCTCTTGTTTATTAACGGATACTTGTGTATCTGCATTATTTTGGTGGTTGAACACACAGCTCTATTTGTATACAAACATTTAGTTCTTTCGAAACCTGATGTCAACCTAGTTAAGGTTACCGTCGACATAAATCCATAATCAGAGTCTTGACAATTAACATTATTACTCCTATGCTAAGGATACTATATTTAGTATATATACATTAGAAGGATATCAAAATGACGAAAAAATACAACCATTACTGTCCTGTGGCATTTTCGCTTGAGATAATTGGTCGAAAATGGTCACTCACTATCATTCGAGACCTTTTGATTAAGCCACAACGATTCAGTGACTTATTAAAGTTCTCTAGTAACATAACGCCAAAATGGCTCACGCTTACACTCCGCCAGCTCGAAGAGTCGGGCATTGTCGAACGGGACGAACAACAAGGCCACCGCGAAGTCTGGTATAGGCTAACGCCGGCAGGAAAAGATCTTCGTCCTGTGGTGGAAGCGATGAAAGAGTGGGGCCTTAAGCACGCCATGCGACCTCCTTTACCGGGAGAAGTGGTTCACCCGCATCTGACCATGGGTGTATTAACAGACTCTTTAAATTCGTGCCCGTAAGTTGTCACATCCTGCAACTTGGCTGATATGTTTCCCGTCCAGTAGAATCTTTGCTTTGTCTTTTGACTGTAACCGATGGTCAATCAGTGAGGGTGAAGTAGAGAATTCAGACGTCATAGTGACGGTATCGCCTGAGGTGTGGGCATCATTTCTTGCTGTCAAACGAAGTGAACGTAGCCGGTTTTTGCAGTTGATGGAGATAACTGGTATACCTGAACGTGTTGAAGAGTTTCTGCAAACGTTTGGTGTAAGAGATGAAATTAATACAAGACGGAAAGGAGAGTGATTTTTTCTAGTTGGAAAGTAACCAAGATTATATTCGATAAAAGGGGAATATATAATTATTTTATAATGAATGATTATTCATTCGGGAGGAGTTGTTGTAATGAGTGAATGGAAAAAGACAGGTTGTATTCTTTGTGCTCAAAATTGCGGCCTTGAGGCACTGGTAGAGAACAACAGAATCGTGAAGGTTAGGCCGGACAAAGATAATCCTCGCAGCGAAGGATATGCTTGCCGGAAAGGATTAAATATTGCGTATTACCAGCACCATAACCAGCGGCTTACGCACCCGTTAAAAAAAGTAGGGCATGATTTCGTGCCTATCTCCTGGGACCAGGCTCTAACCGAGATCTCAGAAAAACTCCGTTCCATTATTGATGAACACGGGGCCCGTTCGTTGGCCTTTATGGGCCTCGGCGGCTTGGGTGCTCATTCTGAAGCGGTTTTCGGGCTTCGTCTTCTCCGGGCTCTGGGCTCGCAGTATTACTACAATGCTTTGGCTCAGGAACTGACCGGGTTGTACTGGGGGTACGGACGAACCGTCGGGAGACAATACAATTTCACGATTCCCGATCACGACCGGACCGATATGCTGGTCGCGATTGGTTGGAACGGGTGGATGAGCCATCAGATGCCCCAAGCCAGACGCTACCTTGAGAAGATGTCCAAAGACCCTGACAAACTGCTGGTGGTCATTGATCCACGACGTTCGGAGACAGCCAAAAAAGCGGATATCCATCTGGCTTTGCGACCGGGTACTGATGCTCTGCTAACCCGTGCTTTGATTGCCATTATCCTGCAGGAGGGATGGCAAAACCAGAATTATATTGACCGCTACGTTAGTCAGTTTGAGCAGATTGAATCCTGGTTTAATGGATTCGATGCCCGAGAAGCCTGCAGGGTATGTGAACTGGACTATGATCAGGTCAGAGAAGTGGCCCGTCAATTTGCCACCCGTAAATCATCTCTCCATCCGGATCTTGGGGTGCTCATGGGCAGGCATAGCTCGGTAACAACCTATTTGGAAATCATACTGCTTGCCATCTGTGGGCGTCTATGCGTACCAGGAGGAAATGTAATTCCGAGCTATTTAATGACCATGGGTCAGCACACCGACGAACGAAATCCGAAATATTGGAAGACGTTAACGACTGGATTCCCTGCCCTTCTTGGCATGCATCCGCCTAATGTTATGCCGGAAGAAATTAACAATGACCATCCAGAGCGGCTGCGCGCAGTACTTGTCTCTAGCAGCAATCCCTTGCGCTCTTTCGCCGATACCACGGCCTATGAAGAAGCTTTCTCCAAGCTGGATCTTTTGGTCACTATAGACATCGCCATGACGGAAACAGCCATGATGTCCGATTATGTTCTGCCCGATCGTTCGGTTTATGAGCGCTGGGACACTACTTACTTCCAAGCAACCTTTCCCGAGATTTATTGCCAAATGCGCAGGCCCATCGTTGAGCCGGAGGGTGAACCACTCGAAGGGAGTGAAATCTTTACCCGTCTGGCAGATAAACTGGGCTTAATACCGGCTATCCCAGAAGCATTATATGATGCAGCGGGCAAATCCCGTCTGGAATATGGACAGGAGCTGTTTTCTTATACAAAATCCGATCCTAAAGCAGCGGCAATGTTGCCATTTGTGGTGGCCAAGACTCTAGGCAAACAAATGGGATCGGTTAACCTGGCCTGGATGTGGGCATTGTTGCAAACTGCACCCAAGGACTTCCGTGATAATGCGGCTAGAGCAGGCTTTCAGCCTGGACCAACTATGGGAGAAGAAGTTTTTCAGGCAATTTTTGACCATCCGGAAGGCTTGTGGATAGGTCAATGTGATCCTGCTAATAACTTTGCCAACATCAAAACCGACGACGGCCGTATAAACTTATATATCCCGGAAGTTGAGGAGTGGGTGAAAAGCATAACCCCGGAATCTGAAGCAGTGCAATTACAGACTGATGAAAATAATACTTTTATACTTCTAGCCGGAAGGCACATGGACGAAAATGCCAATACCTTGATGCGCAATCCGGAGTGGAACCGGGGGCGACGGGCCTGTACCTTGGCCATGCACCCGGATGATGCCAGCCGGCTGGGCTTTGTCGACCAACAAACGGTCAAAGTTACCACTGAGGCAGGGACAGTGGACATAGAGCTGGAGACAACCGAAGCTACCCGCCCTGGTATGGTGATAATTCCTCACGGTTTTGGTTTGACCTATGACGGAGAGGTTTATGGAGTTAATGTCAACCGGTTGGCCAAAAACACCCATCGCGATCCCATTGCTGCAACACCCTTACACCGTCATATTCGATGTCGAGTGGAACATTTAGCAAGTAATTAAGCTTATTAAGAATATAAGTTGTTTTTTTCTAACCAAATAATTGAATATTAAAAATACGTTTGGAGGTTTTGGAATGTCCCTTCTACTTTCACCTACCCGAATAGGTACTCTTCAAATTTGTAATCGTATAGTAATGACTCCAATGCATTTATGCTACAGTCCCGAAGGAGAAGTCACAGACCAACTTGTTGAGTTCTACCGGGCACGGGCCCGCGGAGGGGTTGGACTTATTATTGTAGGCGGGTTCGGCATCGACAAAATCGGCAATGCCCCCGGCATGACCCAGATTGACGACGACCACTTGATTCCTGGCCTGCGGCGTTTGGTGGACGCTGTACACGCGGAAGACACGAAAATTATGGCCCAGCTGTACCAAGCCGGGAGGTATGCCCGCTCAGCGTACACGGGTCAGCCATCTGTAGCTCCATCTCCTATTGCTTCCAAACTAACCCATGAAACTCCAGTAGAGCTTACAGAGGAACAAATAGCCGGAATTATTGGCTCATTTGCCAGCGCAGCTAAACGGGCTCAAACAGCAGGATTTGATGGGGTTGAGATTCTCGGTAGCGCCGGCTACTTAATTTCCCAGTTCCTTTCCCCGCTTACAAATCATCGCACCGATCGTTATGGCGGAGACCTTCAGGCCCGCATGACCTTCGGGCTTGAGGTAGTAGCCGCAGTGCGCGAGGCCGTAGGTCCAGACTATCCCATCATAGTCAGGGTGGCAGGAAATGATTTTATGCCCGGCAGTCACACTAACACTGAATCCAGGATTTTCTGCCAAGCTTTAGAGAAATCGGGGGTAAATGCCCTCAATGTAACCGGGGGGTGGCACGAAACACCGGTACCGCAACTAACCATGAATCTTCCGAACGGAGCCTTTGTCTATTTGGCTAATGGAATAAAACAAGCGGTTTCTATTCCGGTTATTGCCTGCAACCGGATAAACACTCCGGAACTGGCAGAGTCAATCCTTCAAGAGGAAAAAGCTGATTTTATCGGCATGATTAGGCCGCTTCTAGCCGATCCTGAGCTGCCAAACAAAGCCATGAGCGGACACCCGGAAAGAATCCGCCCCTGTATCGGATGCAATCAAGGATGTATGGATCATACCTTTAGCGGAAAACCTGTAAACTGCCTGGTAAATGCTGAGGTCGGCCATGAGGCTGAATTGAGCCTGACTTCAGACGCCAAGCCCGCTGCTACGAGTCAAGAAATTCTCCGAGTTCTGGTTATTGGGGCAGGTCCTGGCGGAATGGAGTATGCGCGGGTGGCAGCCTCCCGGGGACATGAGGTGACGATTTGGGAGGAAACTGATCAGTCCGGGGGACAACTGAGTCTGGCTGCAGCCCCTCCCGGCCGCAAG
>Ga0074193_1002860_pt1 | contig 14340 bp, 7 predicted proteins | sample EPASupsiteHSE605_FD_64523 | JGI IMG/M metagenome (GOLD analysis project Ga0074193, IMG submission 64523) | Bioremediated contaminated groundwater from EPA Superfund site, New Mexico - Sample HSE6-05 | ecosystem: Environmental > Aquatic > Deep subsurface > Groundwater > Contaminated ... | reverse complement strand
CAAATTTCTATAAAAATACTTATTTCGATAATAATCTGTTTAAAATAGGTATCTTCTGGCAGGGAAACCCGAAAGGACTTAAAAATAGGGCAGTAGCATTGGAAAAGTTATATCCTTTATTTCAAATTAAAGGTACCAAAATATACTCTTTCCAGAAGGGTTACGGGCAAGAACAACTTGAAAATTTGCCATCATGCTTTTCAGTTGTTGATCTGGGCAGTACTTTTGACGATTTTTCTGATACGGCTGCTGCGCTGGAAAACATTGATTTACTTATAAGCATAGATACAGCCATAGTTCATCTTGCTGGAGCAATGGGGAAAAAAACCTGGCTAATGATTGCTGCTGTACCGGAATGGAGATGGATGCTTGATACTGATAGTTCTCCCTGGTACGATAGCTTAAAACTATACAGACAACCTGACCGGAATAACTGGGGATCAGTTATACAGCAAATGGTTAGTGATCTATAGTAAATGAACCCAATAAAAGAACTCCAAATTGATTTGGATACTTGGAAAGACTACAATTGAAAGACCATTGAGTAACTTACTATATTGAAATTATAGTCAATATATAAAAAAAACCAACACTTAAAAAGAGTTGGTTTTAAGTATTAAAATTATCTGTTATTTTTATGTTAATTTAATTTTAGTCTCTTTTCATCGTTCTTTACGATATTTTTCAATACTGGATGGTCTAAATTACTTTATTTCAATAATTCAATACGACTAATCCAAAAACATTATTGTTATTTGTTGAGTATATATATACAAACTCGTTTTATAGATTGTGTTTCAGCATATTGCATAATTTATACAACTGATTACTCTTTCTTTTGTATGCTTTTTATAATTTCATTGAATTTTTCTTCGTTTATTTCGGATATTACTTGTCTGAAGCGTCTTTCTATTTTTTCTTTGCTGTCGGTTGATATAGTATTTCCTATAGTTTTTCTGGCAAGAATAAATGCTTTTACGGCTTTTGGGTAGTTTTTCAGGTAAAAATACAGATCACCCAGATCAAGAAAACTCATTGCTTTTAAATATGGATCATTTAGTGATTTGGCTATGGCAAGTTCTCTTTGAAAGCTGTAAAATGCTTCTTTTATATTTCCGTTTTCAAAGTATATATTGCCAAGCCTTGACAGTGTTTTATACTGGTCTTCCCAGTTGTTTAAAGTTTTATCTATTTTAAGAGATTTAAGATAGTATTCTTTTGCCTGGTTTTTATCATTCATTTCTTCATATATTGCTGCAATATTTGCATATGCAGAAGAAAGATTTGGATTTTTCCCGTAATCAGAACTTATTTCAATGCTTTTTATATAAAAATGCAGGGCATTACCTGTATCTTTCATATCATCATACGCAAGAGCCAGTTTAAAGCAAACAGTAGATTTAATTACTTCGTCATCAATACTTATTGCCTTGTCGTATGCTTCTTTGTAAAATCTGAGTGCCAGATTAAGTTCTTCTCTGTAGTCATGAATTTCACCGATTCCAATTAATGCCTCAATATAAGTTTTTTCGGGAAATTTCAGATTTCCATTGTCTATTATTCGATGGTAATACTGAAGCGCAATATCATGTTTATAACATTCGTTATAAATATTGGCCAGATTTAAAATAGTCTGTGCTGCGTTTATATTGTCATTTAAGCCGGAAAACAGCCGATAAGCTTTGTTGTAATATTCAACAGCTTCATCAAGCTTATCTGTTTCTTTTAATACATTTGCAATTGAAGTGGAAATATTTGCAAGAGAAAAACTGTCTTGCAGGTTATTTGATATTTCATAAGCTTTTTTCAGGTTTGTCAGTATATAATCTGCTTTATCATCAGATATCTGTATTTGTGCGTTATTTAAATAATAATCTCTTAAATCGTCAACATTTTCGGGCTTTTGCTGCACCTGTTCCGAAATGTCGTCAGTTATTTCAGGAGTGTTATCCGGCATTTCCACAGATCCATCTAAAAGGGATTTTTCCTCATCTGTTAATTCAATAGTTAAATCTGATTCTGTATAAATATCATTATAAGATGATTCACTTTTAATAACTTCAGCGTTATCTGAAGGATTTCCATTTTTGTATGAGGGGTTTTTTTCTGCATCAGATTCATTATCTTTTGCTGTATATAAAGGAGCAAGATGGGTATCAGACATATATTTTATTTTGTTGCTGCTGTTAATGTTAAAGTTTTTATCCAGTTTTGTAAGGCATATGTAATGATAATACTGTTCCGAATGAAGAAGCTTTCTTGATATTGAAAAATATCTTTCATCAAGTTTTCTGGCAAGCTGTTCCGCATAGAGTTCATGCCAGTATTTGTGAATGCTTATTTTTTCTGTATAAGGTATTTTTTTATAGATGTATTCTTTCAAAGCTTTTTTTATATAATAAACACCAGAATTAGACGTTAAAACATGACTTGAACTCAGACAAACAATGGATTTTTCAGTATCATCCGCCAGATTAAGCTTTTTCAGGGTTTCAAGATCAATGTAATGGCGAATTACAGCAAAATGCCATGATAATTTTTTAGCATAATCCGGTATATTATCGTAGATTTTTTTAACAATGTATTCTTCAAAGCAGTCATCAGACCTGGCATATTCTTTTAAAATATCAAATGCATCCAGTTTAGCAACTTTAACAGCACTAATAAACAGCATCATACTTTCAGGATACCCTCTTGAAATTTCAACAAGCTGAGATAAAGTGCTTTGAGAACAGTCTATATTACTATCTTCCAGTATTTGCAAAGCATCATTTTCATCCAGGCCGCCCAACCTTAGCGTAAGAGTAGTATCTTTATCAGTTTTAAATGCTAAAGGGATTTTTCTGCCTGAAATTATTAATTTAATATGCTCAATGGAAAGGAGAAAATTTATAAAATTGTGTAGCTCGTTGTCTACAGAATCGGATTTTATTTTAAAAATATTCTCGAATCCGTCTAAAATTATCACAAGAGGCCTTTTGAGAGTTTTTAAATAGTTAATCAACCTTTCATCTATGGACTGATTCCCTATTAATTTGTTAGTTCTGGCATATTCAGGATCTTTTGCGTTATATTTTTTAAGATACCTGTACAAGGAAAGAATTATATCGTCCAGATTTGATATTTGAGAAAATTCATGATAAAAGCACAGAACATTTTCTTCCAGAGAGGCTTCTACCACCTTTACAAGGGTAGTTTTACCGGTTCCCTGAAAACCGTTTATTAAAATTAAATTTTGATTTTTTGAATTAAGCGAATCAAAAATATCTGTTAAATAACTTTTTCTGTTAGTAAAACAATATACAAAATTTTCAAATATTTTTTCATCAGCAAAAACTTTCCTGACAACATCGGAAGATACTTCAGATGTTGTTATCAGGTTATTGATAGCTTTTCTGATAAACTGCATTGTTTTTACAGGTTTTTCCATAAATTAATTTTACAATATATTCAATTTTTAGTTAATCATATTAACGCTTTTATTTTGAAGAAGATAATATGTTCAAAATCTGAACATTCAAATTCAACAAATAAAGGACAGGAATTAGTATTAATATGTATGAGCGATATCAAAAGTCCAAATTTTTAAAATTTGAGGCTTTTGAGACAGCTATGCCGGTTAATTGTTTAGAATTTAAATAGCAGTAACTATAGGAATATTTTTGTGTTCTCCAATGTATTTATATCCGGTATTCTCTCTGCTCATCCATATTTTCCAGCTTATATAAGCACCAATAATTGCATCCAACCCAATAAGTGGCAATAAGTTATTAGATATACCTGATATATTCAGGTTGTTTTGAATAATCATTTGTAGATACTTACAGGCAACAGGTGATCTGGACTTGTAAGGAGGAGTTAATTTCAGCATATTTTTTGTAAAGTATGAATAATATCTCAAAATAGTTATATCCTCTGTACTAAGAGTTTCACAAAGATCAGACCCTCTGTCACTGAACCTGTCTGCCCATTCAAATGCTGCTTCATCAAGGTTGTTTAATTTAAAAACTTTAGTGTGTCTTGCTTCCATACGCCATTTGCCGTTAACAAGGTTAGAATTTTTGGGCAAATCAACACAGACTATCATGCTGTCGTGTGGAGCAAGATTTTTAACATATAGCTCTATGTCTTTAATATGAAATACCTTGTCAGTCCGTACCAGATTAAGATTTCGGTCAAGTACAGCTATACCGGATTCGTTAAGACTGGTGGGACTTATTGATATTCCCACAAAACAAAATTTGTTATCGAAATTTTCTTTTCTTTTATTTTTTAATTCATTCATTAATTAGGCCAAACAATCTTTATAAATTATAGACTATAAAAGTATTTAATAATAATAAACTTCAAAAAACCGTTAAATTCAAGACAAAAACTTATCATTAAAAAAGTTTGCAAAATTGTACTGGAAAAAAAATTTGTTCTATAGTAATATTATAACCTAAACAAATTGTCAAAATTGAATACCTAAATGGAGGAGTGCCAGAGTGGTTTAATGGAACGGTCTTGAAAACCGTCGTGTGGGCAACTGCACCGTGAGTTCGAATCTCACCTCCTCCGAGTTTTAAAAAGATGATACCTGTTGGGGTATCATTTTTTATGGTGAATTTACGCGAATAGCTAAAATAGAATTATAGTAATATTTTCTAGTAATTTAATTTATTTATATTGCCTTTATAAAATCTTGAATGTGGACAATATGTGGCAAAAAATTTCTAAAACTATCCCCCCCCTACAAAATCAAACAGACATTGGGCAAAATCATATGTACATGCTGTCAATATTGTATTGAAGCAAAAATTTAAATTAGGGACATTGTATTTGATATTATAATATGCTTTTTTAAGCTATCGTAACTTGCATCATCTATGTTTTTTAAAAAAGGTTCTATAGTCTTATTATTTATGCCGAGGAATAAATATAATAATATTGATTTCCTAGTATATTCGAAAATTTTTCTTATTTATCAAAGCTGAATAATTCTGGTAACTTTACCCCTAAAGCTTTGGAAATTTTATAAATATTTAATAATGCTGGATTTCGCTCCCCACGCTCAATAAATCCAATATATGTTCTGTGAACATCGATTTTTTCAGCTAATTTTTCCTGAGAAATCCCTTTCTCAAGTCTTAAGTCTTTAACTCTTTTTCCGAACTCTTTAAGAACCTTAGTATTCATAAGGAAAATTTTAGTGGTATGATACTTACAGTATCTATATACAGCATGTATCAAAAGATAGCTTAGAAACACTAATAACAGTATTTATTGCCAAAATTTGATTAATATCATGAATGCGAGCAGTATACGGTGATTGAGAAAAGAGTTGTTTATGAAAAAGATAATATTTTTTGGAGTTATTGTTTTAATTTTACTATTTATAATTGGTACATTTACCTATAAATCAAGTATTACAGATAAATATTTAATTTCAAAGACAATAAATTAATTACTTAACAGCTGTTTACAGTAATGATTCTCAAACAGTCCTTGAAAATATAACTGACAGCGATAGGAAATACGCTAATAAATTCAATTTGGTAATAGAAGAAGAGCCACAATACACAAATAAATTTAATATTACAAAATTTGACATAAAAAAGAACTATGCTCAAGTGAAAGTCAGAAAAGAAACCTTTTATAATGGTGAACGTAAGCCTATCAGAACAGAAATAACAAATATAAATTTGCTAAAAGAAGACGGCGTTTGGAAAGCATATCTAGGACTTGAACTTGCATATACAGCCCAAATATTCTACATTTCAAATAATATGGTTATAAACAATTTTAAATTCCTTCCTAGCGAATTCTCTGATGGTGTATTTAATAGTAGATTAGGTTGGTTTGAGTTAAAAAATAAGGGGAATGCAGTAATAAGCAAGGCTGTTGTTACAGTATATTACTTGGACAAAAATAATAAGCCGATAACTGAGCAAGAATTAACACCTGTACGTAATGATGACACAATAACAACTAGTTCATCTGAACCAATTCGGCCAATATATGAGTTAAAGCCTAATTTCACTAAGAAATACATGTTTGAGGTTAATCCTCCCTCAGATTGGAGCGGTAATCTATTACATATCCGAACTTATCATTATTATCCAAATTAAAAACAATAAAAACAGATTTTGATGTGCGATAATTATCTCTATGAAAACATCTTTTAACAAGCCTATTGACGATTTAAACAAATTTAATAAAATCTTAATATTTCGTTACAATTCTATTATAATCTTCATTTTAACCTAAATACAGTTTATAAATTTAGTGCTTTTCGATAATATACGGCGATTTTGCCTTGACAAAATATAAAAATGTGGTATAATATATATATGAATACTAATTAATATTTAGTATAAAATTGAATAAAAAGCTTATTTAAGAATCAAATATTCTCTTAAATAATAAAATATTTAAGTTGCGGTGATTCAAAGCAAATAAAACTAAGTTTCAACTTGGTTTAGGTGCTTTTGAACACCGCAATTTTTATATGCAATTGTAGGAAAGTAGTTAAAGGATAGAAAACTATGTTGAGTAAATTAAACAAAGAAACGTATTTATTAACGGAGTTGCCAGCTATTTTAAATGTAACTTATTTAACCTGTCACCGTTACATTAAAACTAAGAAACTAAAAGGTTATCCTTACGAATTCGAGTATCCATTACAAAAGCTCTAATTTGTACTCCATTTGATAATTCTTTAGCCTTTTCTTCGAAATAGTTTTGCGCTTCTTCAATTGAATTAAAATTAAAAGATGAAGGCATTCTATTTTTTTTATTTTTCTCATCCCAGGACTTACACAAAAACCAGCCTATAAGATATATACCATGTCTGCAATCAGCATTATCTGCTAAATATCTATCAGTTAATTGAGTCTTTATGCTCTCGCTTAAGCTTGAATTCCAGCATCCTTTGACTTCGATAATTACAGAGAACCTCCCCTGATCATTTAAAACATCAATTCTTATATCTATATTTTGTCCTGTATGCTGATCAGAAGATATTGTTTTCCTAATTTCTACTTCTCTGCTTACAATAACGCCCTTTAATTCTTCTTCCAAGCTTCGTTTTAATTCATCAGAAAAAGCATTTTCGTCTTTAGGGGTGAAGATTTTCTTATGTCCAACTTTAAATTCATTCCAAATACGTTCAACAGCTGGAGTTTCACTATGAAAGTTAATTTCAATTCTTTTTAAAGCTCTTAAAACCAAGTTAAAAAGATAATCTGAGCTAGTGATCAGTTGTTTATCACTTAGCACAACTTCTATAATATCCCTTGTGCTTGGAGGATTCCATTGCAACTTACATAGATTAACCTTTGTCAATGCAATATTATGTTTAAACCAGCTCTGTTTAGCTATTTCTGGCAAACCAATTGCTATAGACTCTAATGCGTTTATAGCTCCAATATTGATAAGATAGACAAATATAGTAGATCTTAAATGAGTTACGTTATCTCTTGCTGTTACACGTCCTGATATCAGTCGGTCTTCTATCGAGGGAAAGTTTTTCTCCAAAAATATATATAATTTTCCTAAGCTGATTTCTGATAAAGTAGCAATATTAAGTTTCTCACCTATTGATAGTAAAATATCTTTGCCAAATTCTTGATTTTCTTCAATTTTTGACCAAATAGTTAACCAGGCTTCTTCATCTAATTTATTAACCAATGATAATGCTATTTGAGTTGTTACTTTGGATTCTTCTTCAGTAGGTATAGCTGGTAAATCCTTAACTACATTAAGGGCATAAGATTTTGCAGGCGCAAAATCTCTTAAAATTAAATACTCTATAATAGTCTTCTTAAGTTCAGGCATTAGAGTATCACGTTTAGCTTTTTCTAATAAAAAATAAGCTAATTTATTACTATAACAGTGATCAAACTTATCCAAAATGTAAAAATGCTGGTTATTATCGCTATTATAATGATCTATGGTCAGCGATAGAATAGAATTAAATTTATCTGGGATCTTTTTATAAGCTAAAGCTAAAATTTGTTTATATGCATTTTGTTCAGTATCATAACTAGAACCATGATATGAGAACACCATATCAGCCCAATTATTCCATATATCTGAAGAAAGATTATTTACAAAGTTATAATCTTCATTAAATAAAAGAAATAAAGCATCATATCCTAAATAATCAGTGGATTGCCAACTTCCTACATTTAAAAGATATGAATAATCCTTTTTATGTTCTAATAAATACTTTTTTGCAGCTTTTATAATACGCTTCTTTGTTTTGGCATCAGAATTGATCCAGCCATATAGTTTATTATAATTAATTATATCGCCGTTTATTGCTGGTAGCTTATCGTCAGGCTCGAGTTTTATGAATGCTGTTACATCTGCCCAGGCACTTGTTTCTCCTGACTCAATTCTGTCTAATGCCTTATTAAGATAATAACTTGGTGGAGGATTCAATAGAACTTTTTCAGACTTTATTTCTCTATCCTCCTGATAAGTAACATTGAATTTACCAAATTTATCTACAAGTTCTTCTTGTTGATTAAAATCAGTAAAAATTTTTTCAATATCTTGATTATCTTTGTTAATTATATAGTTTTTATGAAAATGCTCTAATGCTTTAGCAATTTTCCCCTTTTTTAACGTGTTAGATTCTTCTAAATATAATTTTGTTAACCATGGTATATCTTCAATAATTACTACGTTTGAACATCTTATAAATGTCCTAATCTCGTCATCTGTACTTATTAGATTAAATAATATAATCTCAATAATGTTTCTTCGTTTGTTTTGCCCTTCGTAAAATGCTTTATGAAATGATTTATTGCTATCACAATCTAGTAAATTCCAATAATCTTTCTTTAATCGTTCATATATGGTTTTAGCAAAGATCCTAAGTATTTTAGGATCATCTAAATTATCCCATGCTTTTGAATATATATCTTTAAAAAGACCTTGTAAAGTATATGATTGTTGATATAAACGACCTTCAATATCTCCTATCCAATTTAATGCTATTGTCAAAGACTCCTTATTTAGTCCATTAACTAGTTCGTATGTAATAAAAGCATTATACGAACCAATTAAATGCGAGTCTTTTTGCTTGGTTAGTACTTCAAATAGCTGTTCAGCATTTATATATTCAGGCCATAATAGCGATAAAATTGATCCTTTGAGTTCATCTTGTATATCATCTCTGAATAAATCTGGATTAAATTTTTCACTAAGTTTTTGTTTGGTCTTCGAATTAGCAACAGCCTTCAAAGCATATACTGCGTTTTTTCTTGTTTTTATCGGAAGTGAGTCATTCATAGCAATTTCCAGTAATTGATCTTGAAATGACTCTAACTTACAATATTCAATAATATCTATGGTTAAATCTTTTATTTCTAAATCAGGATCATTGAGATATTTATTTATTTGGATTAATAAGTTTGTGTGATTAAGTTTTGCTAAATTTTTTCTTAAAGCTAGATAATCAGAAGAAAGATCACCATTTTTTTGGAGTTCCATCAGTTTAGTAACTAATTTTTCTTTATTTTTGCCACTATTGTACTTAATATCACTTACAATTAGTACCTCTGGATCGATTTCAAAGATTTTATCAAAAATATCCTGCCTCATATTTGCTAACCAAGCTGCAACTTCATAGAGTTGAGGAATAATTTTTGTTTTGTCCAGACAATTTACACTAATAAGACTTATTATCTTATCAATAGATACATCATTGTAAGCCAAATACCAAGCCGCTAAGAATTCAGCATAGCTTTTATGTACAAATCGCATGCAGTATGATGTATAGTCTGTAAAAAGTGCGGTTTGTATTGTTTCCAATAAGTTTTGTTTAGTAATGATTAATGGCTGTCCATTTACATTTTCTTCTAAAATAGTTAAGTCTTCCTGTTTTATGGCATGATCAGAAATATTAGTAATTAAATAATCATTATTCCATACGGAATATTTGTTACTACATACAAGACAAGTTGCTATTCTTGCTGCAATTAACATCTTCTGTTCTGAAGAAAGAGTTCCTTGTATTCTAGGATCAAATGAAGCAGCCCTGAATGGGTTTGTCTCTGTACACAAATATTTACAGCCATTATAAAATAAGTCGTACTGATTTGATGATAATTTTCCATTATGCTTAAACTGATCTATCAGAAAATTTAAAGTCATTGGTTTTGTTGCAAATGATACAACTCCTGCTTTTAGAACCTCTTCCTCAAAAGTTTTTACATTTATACCATTTTTCTCGGCTGCTTCATTAACGTCCATTATTCTCAACGGAGCTAATTCAAGTGTGATTATATCCTGCCATATTTGTTTAAAAAGACTTTGATAACCTTTTGTCCATATTGCAGGTCGACAAGCTATACATAAATAGAGTCTTTCTTTTTTATAAATTTTGAGTTTCTCTATAAGTTTATTGGCTAAAGTATCAAGTCTCAAAATACACTCATCAAAACTATCTAAAAAGAGATAAAGTTTGTTTGTTCCTTGCTCCCACCTTCTAAATACAGAATTTTCAAAAAGCTCTTGCCTCAAATCAGTAGCATCAGAGATTATGTTTAAATTCAAAAATAGTATTTCATCTCTCTGGGCAGTGATTTTTGGAGTAATATTTTCTATATATAATTGTAATTCAGTACTTTTTCCAGTACCTGATTCTCCTAATAAGATTAAACAAGATGACTCTTGGATATTGTTTAATTCGATAAGATCAGGATTATAAATTTTTCCATATGCTGTATCTGGATAATAGAGAAAACCAGCATCTGACAGAAAAATTTTACCTTCTATAGGACACCAAAATCTGCTCCAATTATATAAAGACAATTTTACAGCTCCATGAAGTTATAAGATTATTTGTATTACACTTTTAATATAATAATTTAAGAGGTTACAATTAATTATATATTAAAATTTAACTTTAATTATTAAATAATAAAAAGCATAACGATGGACAAAATATGGCAATGTCTTTTAAGTATCATTTTACTGGCAAGTCTAAAACTTTAATGAAATAAGTATTTTGGGCAGTTTAAAAAGAGACAAGGAACGGTCTTGAAAACCGTCGTGTGGGCAACTGCACCGTGAGTTCGAATCTCACCTCCTCCGAGTTTTAAAGGAAGCCTTAAGGCTTCCTTTTTATTAGTACTATTGAAGTGATAGCAAGCAATTCTGCGTGCCACATATCTCTTATCAGTCATATCTTTACTATTACCAACAAACCAACTATGATAATTTAATTATTTAAAATTACTAATACTGTGTCAAGCTACCTAAAGAAGCTAAATAATCTTTATTATTATCAATAGTATCCTTGCTTGCAATTATAGAAATAACTGATGGCTGCTTCAAGTACAGGTTAGCTGCTTTTTGGATATCTTCCGGCGTAATCTTATCTATCATTTCCAGAGACTGGTTTGCATAATTTACTCCATAATATGAATTTAAGCCTGACTCAAGCAAAGAAGTCTTTCCTGCTGAAGATTCCATTTCGCTCATAATTTCAGTTTTAAGGGCGAGCTTGGCGCCTTCAAGTTCTTCCTTGTCCACAGGAGTGGTAGTCAAGTCTTCAATATGCCTGTTGAAACCATCTAAAGACTTCCGCATATTTTCATACTGAGGTACTATCTGGCCGCTGCTGGTATTTCTTGTTGTTGTTTTTATTTCAAGACAGATTTCGCCTGCTTTGCCATTATTTGTGTATATTGATTTAACTCTGTAAGCCAGTTTCTGCGATTCTCTTAAGTCACGGAACAACCTTGATTGACTGTTACCGCCAAGAATTTTATTTAATAAAGATAAGGTAATATCGTCTTTTATATTTCCACTTTCCTTTATCTTAAACATCTGGACTATATGAGCCTGATCCCTGTCTTTTGATTCCGTTATAACTTTATTTTGTTTTAAAGGTTGAGATATGAAATTATTATTATATTTGTATTCGTTAAGTACAGGAATACCATTACTTAGAGAATTTATTATACGGCTTTGCAAACCTGGTGTTTTGTCAAGAGGACCTGTTATTACAGTTGTTCCTGATGCATGCTTCATTATTGAATCATAATAAGTAACAACATCCTGCAAATTCACATTATCAAGGTTTTCCATGACTCTTCTGTTTGTGTAGCCGTATGGATGATCACCATAAAGTGCTTCATAAGCTCTATCTTTCGGATTTTCAAAAGCACTCATACAGTTAACTTTAACTTCTTCTTTTGCTCTATCAAATTTTTCCTGTGTAAATTTGGGATTTAAGGTCATCTCTTTCATAATTTGTAAAGCAAGAGGCATTTTATCGTTTGTACAATCAGTAGATACGCTTATTCCTTTTGCTCCTGCACTGAGAGAAATCCCCAGATCATTGCTGTCAATAATTTCAGACAATTGCTCACATGTATAATTTTTTGTATTGTCATTCATCATTGCAGTTAAAACTTCTGCCACCCCTGGTTTTGAAGGTGGAAAACCGTCTGTCTGAAAGGACATAACTCCGGTTGTTTTTATTGTATTTGAATCATTATTTACAACCAGCCGCATATTGTTATCAAGTTTGTAATCATTAACGTTTCGCATATTTATGCCATTTATGCCACTTTTGAAGCTAAGCGATCTGGATCCAAAACTGACATTTTGTCCTGAATTAGTTTGTATTTGTTCTGATTCAGGATGAACTACAACAATTGATGTTTTATTCAAATCAAGGTATCTTTGTGCAGCATTTTGAATATCTGCCGCAGTTAAATTATCTACAATTTTGGGTAATTCTGTATAAAGTCTTATATCTCCATTATTTATCATAGTGCTGCCAACAATATTTGAGAGTTCCAGCGAATTTTCACTGGCTGTGGCAAGACTATTTTTTAATTTATTTTTTATAATCTTTAATTCCAAATCAGAGATGGGATTTTGTGCAAGATCATTCATAGCTGAATATATTGTTTTCAAGCCTTCTTCTTCCTGCCCCGGCATAAAATCGGTTGTAAGCTGAATTACCTGAGGATCATTTATGTAAGGACTAATCGGTCTTACCCCTATATCTGCTTCAGTATTGAAATTTTTTAACGCTTTACTGAGCCTTGCATTTTCAGAACCGGCAAGTGCAGCAGAAAGCGCTGTTGTAGCTACAGATTCTTTTAAATCATCATTCTTTGGTCCGACAAAAGCCATCTGTAAATTAACCGAGTTAACCCCTGAAGATATATAATCAGCCCTTTTGGTGGAATTAATAGGATTGTTTAAAGGTAAATAATATTTATCTTCTGAATTAGATTGCTTTTTGTTCTCATTAAAGTACTTGCTTACATATTTTATTGTTTCATTTGGGTTAACATCTCCAACAATTACAGTTGTCATGTTGTCTGGAGTATACCATTTATTATAATAATCAAGCACATCCTGTTTTGTAACATCCTGAATTGTCTGCTGAGAACCTGAAATAAGGTCATTACCGGAATTTATGTTAAAAAGGTTTTTGATAAGATTATTTTCTGCTCTGGCATCAGGCATATCATCGTACATATGAATTTCTGAAATAACAGGACCTTTTTCCTTATCCAGCATTTTTTGAGGGAAACTTGGATACTGCAGCATATCAGCATGCATAACTATTAATTTTTCCAGATCACCACTTTTATGAAGAGGTGACGTGATATAGTAATTAGTGCAAAGTGTTGAAGTAGCAGCATTATATTCTGCACCCATGTAATTGCTTAATTTAACAAATTCACCTGGCGCAAGTCCTTTTGAACCGTTAAATAAATTGTGCTCGATATAATGACTTATACCTTTTATTTTGTCTTGTTCATTAAAAGACCCAACTTTTACGTATGTATTTATTGATGTAGGGCCTTGCTTTGGAATAATTACTACTTTTTGGCCATTATCAAGCTGATACATCTTACCTTTATCTAAATATGGCACATCAAATGTCTGAATTTCCTTATATCCACCAGTCATCTGAGCAAGCGCATTGGCTTTGAAAGCTACATTTAATTTTTCTGAATCACTTCCTGAGTTATATACTGATTTATAATCAGCATAACCTGCATTAGACTTATTGGCAGAACTTTCTGGCTTGCAGGCAGTTGATAAATTATTATTTAAAGGATTCAACTTATTTAAATTAATATCCAACCATTTATCCTCCAGTTACGTATATATATAAAGTTCATTTTTAAAGAAAAATTATCCTTTTTATTAGTAATTTATTGTATAAATTTACAAATCTTATAATTAACAGCCCCGCTATTTTACTTCATTAAGGACAGCGGAAAAAATTCTTCGGCGACGCGAAGGCGGCGGCTAAGAATTTTTGTAGGCTGCTTCTTGTCTATCAAGATTTCACAAGTAATAAAAAATGCG
>Ga0074193_1002859_pt1 | contig 14340 bp, 13 predicted proteins | sample EPASupsiteHSE605_FD_64523 | JGI IMG/M metagenome (GOLD analysis project Ga0074193, IMG submission 64523) | Bioremediated contaminated groundwater from EPA Superfund site, New Mexico - Sample HSE6-05 | ecosystem: Environmental > Aquatic > Deep subsurface > Groundwater > Contaminated ... | reverse complement strand
CTAATGGATTAAGCCACTATGTTTGCAAAGCCGATGCAGCTTCAAAAAAGTTGAATTTTCTACAGGAGATACCACCTTATGCCTTGCTCAATCCTTCTTAAGCGAAGGTTTTCGTACTGACACAAATCAGTGATAGGTTTGAATTAATCAGTGTCCGGTTACGATATTAACAACTATTTTAGAAGTAATTCTTTTTAATAGATTTCAGCGATTTTACATATTTTTGATTATCAGAAATCATTAAATGCAACTTTCCGATTATGGTTTTGTCTAAAAATAAATTTGATTTCATGATAAATTTTTGGAAGTTAATAATTATTCTTTTCATTTCCTCTGTAGCTTGCAGTTGTACCGATGACGGTCATTTTTTTCTTGACAAAGAGTATAGTATTACAATTCCTGACGATTTAAAAGGTGTTTATGCATGGTCATATTCGCCGATTGATTCTGATACCGGATATTGCCCGGCAAATACGGATTTTATTTTTCATATCGAATTTGGCAATGACGATATTATCAGGTTTTATCGGAATAATGAGGAGATTTTGGCTGGAAAATATTTTAAGAATAAATATGGACCTGTTTATATCAAAGCTGAAGATTTTACCTATTCGATTTCTATTGGTGATGATGGGAAACATATCCTGATAAACAACTTCCCATTCAATGGAACCAATTATTTTTTTAAAGCCGATGAACATACATGGAAGCCCGACCTGAGCTATGTTGAACCATTTGAAGGCTTTTACATTGCACATTGGTATAGCTATGTCTTAAATGTGTTGAACGGACAACCCATTACTTATTTTGAATTTTATTGCATAAATAAAAGCGATGATTACACACCGCTCATTCAACTTGATAAACCTGCAAAAGTGCGTTTTTTACCTCCTGATCTTAAAACACTGGATGGATATTCTTTTAAAGAGGACTCAATCACCAAAGTTGTGCATGTTCCTGATCTTCACGACAATGGTATTGCCGATAAATATTATTATGCCGTCAGAAGTATTGAATAAATTATGAAAGCAAAATTGGTTGTTTGTTTTGTATTGTGGTGCCTGTTGATTCAGGCGCAAAACCGCGATTCTACCTACATGCACATGTATTATCAGAATGATTTTCTGTTATTTAATATTGATAAAGCGGATGGGTTTTCTTCTGAAAAACAGAAACTTTCATATTCAAATTCACTAAATGTCAACTTTCTAAAATCGAATCATTTTGCTGTAACTTTCGGTTTTACCTTGTATACAATTAACTATTTAAATAGTTATTATCTTGATTTTATGAGTATGACTATTAAACAAAAAAATTTTAAATACAGCTATGGCGGACCAACAATCGGGTTCAAATACTATAGCATTTATAAGCATTTGGGTTTTTTCACATCATTGCGTGTAACCGGCTTTCCTGTTTCATCCCTATACCTTGACGATTATGACCACAAATACCTCACAAACATGTGTATTGGTGCAGGATGTTTGTATAATGTAAATAAATGGACTTTTGGTTTAGGTGTTTCAACCGGCTCATATTACGTGCACAGACTGAACTTATACAAACCTGCAACGGGCATTACCACAATAATAGGCTGGCGCTTTTTATAAGAAATGTTCATTACAGAAGGCTCTTTCCGCTTTGCACAATCAATTTGACTGACCAGCGCGAAATGATGACTGCACCGGCTAAAGCGCAGGCTCCGTCAATCCAGATAATGCCCCAGGTCATGGCAGCAATCAAACTTCCGATGGCCAGAATACTGGTGAGTGCATCGGCCAGCACATGCATGTAGGCGGCCTGCAGGTTGTGGTCCTTTTCTTCTTCGTGATCGTGATGCAGCAAAACTGCACTCAGAATATTGATTGCAAGTCCGATGCAGGCAACCCAAATAGCTTCGCGGAATTGAATGTCGACGGGATTATTGATGCGCTGAATGGCACTCCATGCAATCCCAAATGCAAATACAAGCAACAACAATCCGCTGGTGTAGCCCGAAAGCGACAATATGCGGTCGCCTTTGTCTTTGTATTTATCGCTGCGCGCGGCTCGGCGTACCAGAATGTAAGCTATCCAGCTCAGCCCAATGGCCAGCACATGCGAGCCCATGTGAATGCCATCGGCCAGCAGGGCCATCGAATTGGTTATTAACCCGAAAACAATTTCCACCGCCATGGTCACCGCTGTCAGCAATACAACCCAAAGCGTCTGCCGCTCGTGTTTATGAAGATGTTGCTCGTCCATAATGCAAATGTAATAAATTGCTCAACGCACAATGCACAACGCAGGCATCCGACCTTCCAGATTCACGGCTTTGCCACGTTTCACATGGTTTTCATATTTCCACATCATTGAATTTTCGCATCAGCACATCAGCATACCAGCACATCATTTCATCATCGCATCATCACATCAGCTCATTATCATATCATCACGTCTCTCATATTAACACATTTCCACATTTTCTCATTTTCTCATCAGCACATCAGCACATCAGCATATCAGCACATTAAAATCCGTATTTATTTCAGCACTTCTCTCACCGTCTGCCATTCGGCATTATCGATAGGACGTTCGGAAATAATTTTGCCTTTGTACATTCCGCTCAGCAGATAGCCCCAAAGTGTGAGCTGCTGCGGATATCCGGGCAGGTAAGCCTGATGGCTGTTGAGGATACTGATGAATTGCTGGTTGAACGGAATCCAAAATATTGGTTTATATCCGGTAACATCCCAGTTTTCATCATAAATGTATTTCCCAACACAAAGTGCGATCGGATATATTTCAGAGCCATCATGCAATTCAAGGATTCTGAAAACTGCGCATTCAAAATTTCCAATCATTGCTTCGTGCCAATGCTCACCAGTAAATGGATCAAAAACCTCAACTGAATCAATTTTTGAAGCCAAAGCAAAAATTTGCAAGCTGTCTAAGCGCTGTGTAAAAAGATTGATGGAGTCATATGTATAAACGTCCAGGCATTGGTATACTATGCTTTCTGTAGCATCGAAAATCGATGTATATCCAAAGTCTTTTTCACTTTTATAAAAAGGAATATTACCAAAAGAACGGGCATGTTTTTGAAAAGAATTATATATATTGGAAATGCTATAAAAATCATTTGCATAAATATAAAAAACCGAGTCCTGAAATTTTTCTTTTTCAAGATCCTTCATTACAACACATGCCGAACTATTGACAAATTCAGGATAAGAAAATACAGAGGCAGATGGCTTTTTAAACTGTAATTCATCCGACAGTGAGTCAGCCAGATAAGTAGTGATAAAATGCGCGTATGGATCTAATTCCACTACAGGTATCTGTCTCAGAAACGTAAGGTACGACATGGATGAAAACGAACTATACGTACATTTTTTCTCCAGAATCGCTTTGACCAATGGTTCTTTTAAACTGAAACATCCAACATCATAACCTCTGAAATTCAGCGAGTCATCTGGTCTTGGGATCAGTGGCGACAGCCCGGCAAAATCACGTGTGACTAAATTAAATTTCTCATCATAACAGGTAACATAAAACAACCGATATCCCTTCACTTTTTTTAGTGAATAAGGAATTTCTTTTTTTAAAGTGCCTGTAAAACGCTTCCCATCAACAATTTCATTGAAAACCCAACTATCTTTTTCTCTTTTTCCAAGAATTTGTTGAATCCAATTCCAGTCAGTTTTATTTTCTCCAACAATATAACTGCTCACTTCAATTTTCCCGGTCTTTACAAGGTCTATTAAATCATAAACAAGGCTTCCCTCACCGGTTTCCGAAGCAGAATAAAACAATGGCGCGAAGCGCGGATCATCGGCCTTGACCACAACTTCTTCGAGCATCACAAAAGCCGGTGGTGCATCATTCTGAGTATGACCTGTTACGCAAACAGCAAAAAATAAAAGCGCTGAAAAATATAGCCGCATCATTTTTTATTTTTTCAAATATATAAACTTTTTCGTAATAACAGGTGATGTGCAGCTGGCAGCTGACGACTACCAATGTCTCATACCTTCTTAATCCTTATCCCATACAACTTGCGCCTAATCTAATATTCCCACATTTACGCATGCACGAAGTGCCTCATCCGATCGCTATCGGATTCCTCATCTACATAACACTTACTTCCTCGTCCCCGCAGCCCTAAAGGGCATACGGGCTAATATTATTGGACTAAGTCCGTAGTCACTTTCAAAGGAACCAACTATAGTTATTTTTGGAGTAAACATTTATAGCTACGTCATAAAACACCGTCGCATCGGCGACGCTGTCGGTCGGCACTTGCAGCCGCTCACCGCTCACCGCTCACCACTCATCACTGACTACTGGCCACTGGCTACTGATAACTGGCTACTGGCTACTGACAACTGGCTACTGACAACTGGCTACTGACAACTGGCTACTGACTACTCAACAATGATTTCATCCACAAAAATCCACGCCTTGCCTCCTTTGCCCAAATGCCAGTCGGGACAGACACCGTAATTTTTCGCAAACACTTTTATATATCGGGCTTCGACCGGTGCAAACTCAAGCACAAAGTCAAGTACATATGCGTTCAGGTCTGTATCGGGAACATTGTGTCCAAGGCTGCCCAGCTTTGTATACGTAACACCATCTGTTGAGTAATAAAACTCAACGGTTGTCGGCATCCATATCCAGGCGCGGGCTTCCTGTAAACAGCCCAATGTTGTTTTATGAATCATTTGTTTTTTCCCGAGATCGACAATGGCTGTAAAATCAGTGGCTTCGTAGCCTTGCCAGCCACCGGTGCGAAAATCTTCTCCACCGCGCTGTCCGTCTACCAATCCAAGTGGTCCGCCTGCGGTGTATTGCGAGTTGTATTGTTGAAACAATTCTACTTTCAGACGGGAATTTCTTTTGACAACCTGAGTGAATTCACTCTGCAACGAGCCTGCATTGCGATATTCGACAATGGTTGTCTTTTTCAGTTTCAGAGGCTTTTTATACAACATCCATGCTTCGTCAGGCAAAATGCGGTATTCAATTTTGTTGCCTGATGCTGAGTTCAATGTTATCACATTATTCTTAGCAAACACTTTTCCATGGAGCAATGTGGCATAAGGCAGCGGATTGATCAGATGTTCATCAATTTTCGAAACCGGACGGTCATCAATGCCGGTGCCGCGATCGGATGGTTCCGGACTCATCACAAATTTAAGTTCTCCACCATTCATGATGTCTTCGTATGTGATGTAATTTTTATTGTACTGAACATTATTCAGCAGCACTTGTTTGACAAAACGGTTCTTATCGCTGCGGCCAATGGTGCGGATGGTAAACACTTTTCCGTTCTCCAGATTAATTTTTGCTTCGCGGTGCTGAGGCGACCCGAGGATAAAAATTCCATCGGCCGGATTGACCGGATAGAAGCCCATGGCGCTCAATACATACCATGCCGACATCTGCCCGCAGTCTTCGTTTCCTGAAAGTCCGTCCGGCGCATTGAAATACAAATTCTGCAGAATCGAATCGCAATACAACTGTGTTTTCCATGGCTGCGATGTCCATGCATACAAATAGGCCATGTGATGACTGGGTTCGTTGCCATGTGCATACTGGCCGATAAGTCCGGTAATATCGCTCTGATCGCGGCCTGTAGTCTTCGAATCGGCTTCGAACATCGAGTCCAGTTTGGCAGCAAATACTTTTTCGCCGCCAAGCAAATTTATATATCCGCTTACATCCTGCGGAATAAAGAAGTTGTATTGCCAGCCGTTGGCTTCGGTATAATTGAAATTGACTTCGCGCGGATCGAAGGGCGAAAGAAAAGTACCATTCGATTTTGGTGCGTGGAAGCCGTTTTCGGGATTAAAAATATTTTTGTACGACTGGGCCCGTTCCGTAAAAATGCGACTGGAAGCGGTGTCGCCGGTTTTTGCAGCAATTTGCGCAATACACCAATCGTCGTATGAAAATTCCAGGGTCTTCGAAACGCTCTCTGATTCACGGTTTGAAGGAATATAATGGCATTCTCTGTACACACCGATTCCGCCGCGTGGGGTATTGGCTGTTTCAATCATCGCATCCAGCAACAATTGTATGGTGTCCATACTGGTAATAATATTTTTCTGAATGGCATCGGTAATGACCGGAATGCTGTGATTGCCGATCATACAGAAAGTCTCATTGGCTGCGAATTCCCACACAGGCAGCAATCCGGCCTGTTTGTATTGTTCGAGAAAAGTCAGCACAAAATCGCGCGTTCGTTTCCGGTCAATAATACTCATCAGTGGATGATAGCCGCGAAAGGTGTCCCAGAGCGAGAAAACCGTGTAATAATCAAATCCGTTTGTTTTATGAATTTCAAAATCGCGTCCCAGATAGGAACCATCAACATCGGTGAAGATGGTCGGGACTATCATACAATGATACAAGGCAGAATAAAACACGGTCATTTCGTTCATGTCGGGACTGGAATATTCGATGCGCCCGAGTTCCTGATTCCAAGCTTCAGTAGCCTGATTCATCACCTGATTGAAATCCCATCCTGGAATTTCGGCATTCAGGTTTTTCCGTGCACCTTCGATGCTGGTTGCCGAAATGCCGACTTTCATGGTGATACCGGAAACGGTGTCCGGAAGAAACAAAACAGCTTTAATATTTGTACCAATCGCCGTATTCAGGCCATTTTGCAATGTGTCGTTGAGATAAATATATTTGTGTTTTACAGGACGGGAAAGTTTAATAACAAAATAAAATTTCTGATTGACAGCCCAGGCTTTACTGTAGCGAACTCCGGTAATGGTGCTGTCGTTTTCGAAAGTGATTTTCGAATAGGTAACTTCGTCGCGGTATTGCAGATCAATCAGAATTTTATTCCGGCTTTTAGAATTGTAGCTATACTTATGCATTCCGCAACGGGCTGTTGCAGTCAGGTCTACAGCAATATCGCTGTTGTCGAGTTTTACACCATAATAACCGGGCTTTGCCTGTTCGTACACATGCGAAAAGCGACTGGCTGTATTCACTTTTTCAAGAGTGGGCCAGGCTTCGGCGGCATTGTTGGCGAAGGGCATTATGAGTAAATCACTGTAATCCGAAACGCCGGTGCCGCTCAGGTGTGTGTGCGAAAATCCAAGAATCACCGAATCGCTGTAATGGTATCCCGAACAGCCGTCCCAGCCTTCCTTGCGGGTGTCGGGACTCAGTTGCATCATGCCAAAAGGATACTGGGCGCCAGGATATGTGTGGCCATGGCCGCCGGTTCCAATAAATGGATTGACAAATTTTGCATAGTCTTTCTGTGCAAAAATGCTGACTGCAATCAGCAAAAATAAAACAGTGGTTAATATGGTTTTCATAGGTCAGTTTTCGTTTTAGTTCATAAAGTTTGTCAAGTTCATAAAGTCGAAAGATGTCGTGGTGGTTGTCAGCTTTCAGCAAGTCTCCTCATAAGCGGTGATCGGCGAGCAGTGACCGGTGAGCTTTTGCGTTGTCTGTGAAAAAACGCCGTTCTTCATTCAAAATTTCTTTCGTCATTCTTTGTCCCTTATTCATTATTCAATCACACTTCTGATCAAAAATCTAAAATTTTTATCCTGAGCTTGTCGAAGGGCATCGATCGATTCCGCCGCGGCGGACTTAAATCAATCACTTACTTCATCCTTCAAACTTCCTTGTTCCTTGCCTGCCTGGACTGCCTGTTGCAGTTAAACCGGCAGACAGGTTCATGATTCAACCGGTTTCTGCACCAGCGAAGCAGCGCCAAGAATTGCTGCATCATTATCGGGCAAAGCCGACCATTTCAGCGCCACTTTGTTTTTATAAATCTGCAACAGAAATTCATTGAAATATTTTTTCAGCGGAAGCATCAGCAAATCGCCGGCTTTTGCAACTCCTCCAAAAATATAAACCGACGACGGGCTGGTGTGTGCAACGGCATCGGCCAGCTTCAGCGCCAGGTACCATGCGGTTTTATCAAAGACTTCAATCGCAAGTTTATCATCTTTCAATGCGGCCCCGGCAATTTCTTTTGAAGTGATATTTTCTTTTGGAATGTTGCGGAGCAATGAGTTTTCGTGCGCTGATGCAAGTAGTTCAATGGCCGTTCTCACAATGCCGGAAGCAGATGTATATGTTTCAAGACATCCTCTGCGGCCGCATCCACACTGCCTTCCGTTTGGATCAACAATGGTGTGTCCGATTTCGCCGGCAAATCCATCGTGTCCGTACACCATGTTGCCACCACACACAATACCGCTTCCAACGCCGGTTCCGAGCGTTATCATGATGAAATCGTTTTCACCTTTGGCAGCGCCGTATACCTTTTCGCCCCATGCAGCAGCGTTGGCATCGTTGGTAAGAACGACAGCCACTTGCGGAAAATGAGATTTCATCAGATCAACAAAGGGAATTACACCTTTCCAGGGCAAATTGGGAGCAAATTCTATAGTCCCGTTATAATAATTTCCGTTTGGTGCACCGATACCAATACCTTCAAGCGAACATTGTGCTTCGGTTACCATACTTTGAATCATTCCGGCCAACCCGCCCATATATTCCTGTGCTGTAAGGTGTCCGGTGGTAGGCATATTTTTTTTCAAAATAATTTTACCTTCCGAATTTACCAGCCCGGCTGTGGTGTTGGTGCCTCCCAGATCGATTCCGCAAACCAGTTTTTCCTGATGCATGAAAAGTTGTATTTATTGAATAATCACTGACAAAAATATGATTTTACCCATTGTTCAGCCGCATAATTATTTCATTTCATGCAAATATATGATGAAAGGATTGAATTTTGACCAAATGGATGCATTGGCCAATGATGTATTGGTGAGAAATTCCGGTAATAATAATTTACTTCAGAAATTTCGAAAGTTCAACCCACGGCTGCACATCGGGCAGGGGAGCTTCGAACGAAAGCATTTCTTTTGTTGTCGGATGTGGAAAGGTAAGTTTCCACGAAAGGAGTGACAGGTTGCCATCGGGGTTTGATCGTTTGGCTCCGTATTTCAGATCTCCTTTAATAACGCATCCGATATGAGCCAGCTGAGCGCGAATCTGATGATGCCGGCCTGTGAGCAATTCCACTTCTACCAACGAATAGCGGTCGGAACTTCCCAGCCAGTGATAACGAAGAATGGCTTCCTTACTGAATTTGGAAGGAGCTTCAACAACAAATGACTTATTCATTTTTTCGTTACGCTCAAGATAATTTTTTAGTTCTGATGCTTCGGGCTCAGGCTTGGCGCAGGTAACCGCGAGATATGTTTTTCTTGCTTTGCTTTCGCGGAATGATTCATTCAATCGTTCAAGCGCTTTCGATGTTCGCGCAAAAACCATTACTCCACCCACAGGCCGGTCTAACCGATGCACAACACCCAGAAAAACTTCGCCGGGTTTGTGATATTTTTCCTTGATATATGCTTTCAGCAAATCTGGTAATGTTTCATCACCGGTTTTGTCTCCCTGCGAAATCTCTCCATGCAGCTTCAACACCACAATTACATGGTTGTCTTCGTACAGTATGCGGGATTTTATGGAATTGGTTTCAGACATTTTTTTCGTTTCTGGCGTTACACGTTACAGACGTTACACGTTACAAAGTTACAATCGTTACGAAATTCGCGACTAATCTCTCTTCACACATTTTCACATCTCCACATTTTCACATCCAATCGTTACACGTTACAAAGTTACAATCGTTACAGAATTCAGTACCAATCTATCTTTACACATTTTCACATCCTATCGTTACACGTTACAGGCGTTACACGTTACAATCGTTACAATTCGGCTTTCAGCAATCAGCTTTCAGCGTTGTGCGTTGTGCGTTGCGCCGCATGCCGCATGCTTCATGCTTCAGCATATCAGTATTGTTCTTTCTCACTCGGAAAATCTTCAGTCTTCACATCGTGAATGTAGTTGGTCACAGCTCCTGTAATTTCAGCAAACAGATTGTGATAACGTCGCAGGAAACGGGGCGAAAAATCCTGATTGATTCCAAGCATATCATGAAGTACCAGTACCTGACCGTCGCAGTGGCGGCCGGCACCGATTCCGATGGTCGGAATTTTCAGACTTTCGCTTACTTCTTTGGCCAGTTTAGCAGGAATTTTTTCGAGCACAATACCAAAGCAACCGGCTTTTTCGAGCAACAGTGCGTCTTCTTTCAGTTTTTTCGCTTCTTCTTCTTCCTGAGCACGAACCGAATAAGTGCCGAATTTATAGATGGACTGCGGCGTAAGGCCCAGATGTCCCATCACGGGAATTCCTGCAGACAGAATACGTTTTACCGATTCAATAATTTCTTTGCCACCTTCCATTTTAATAGCACTGGCACCAGCTTCTTTCATAATGCGGATGGCCGATTGCAGCGCTTCTTTCGAATCGCCCTGATAAGTTCCAAAAGGAAGGTCAACCACAATAAGTGCACGGTCTACACCACGAACTACCGATGTGGCATGATAGATCATCTGCTCCAGTGTTATGGGTAGTGTGGTTTCGTTGCCAGCCATTACATTCGAGGCCGAGTCGCCCACAAGAATAATGTCAATACCTGCTTTATCAATGATTTTCGCCATCGAAAAATCGTAAGCGGTCAGCATGGCAATTTTTTCGCCCTTCAGCTTCATTTCCTGCAGCACATGGGTTGTTATCTTGGGCAATGTCCTGAAATCGGTCATGTCTTTTTAATTTGGGTTGCAAAGATAGCGAATAAATAAAATACCCTGAATGCGATGAATCTTAATTATAGTGCTGTGTCTGAAAACACAATGGACGTCAGTTTATTTTACTTGCCAGGGGGTTAAATCAATCCTTAGCAACCATTTCTTATCATTAAAAAACGGATCTGACTTGTTGTACATGTTGTAGCTAAGCTGAAAATTAAACATGGCAACACCAATGTACATACCAACAGACCCAATTACCAGATTATTGAAAATGCCATCAATGCTGTTTTGCCCTTTATATTTTTCATTCACAATATTGTATTGAAGCCGGCCGTTGAAGCCCATTCTGAAAAAGTCGCCCTGCACATCATTTTCTCCGCTGGCCTTGGTGATAAATCGATAATTGAAGCTGGCGTTTGTCAGGCAACCGATACCGGGATTATAAACATCCATATTAAACCCTTCAATATCAGCGAAACCATTGAATTCAATGGCGGTGACAAAGAATTTTCTGCACGAAGAATCCTTAGACAAATCCAGGAAGATAACCGGCCTGTACAGATTCATGATGATATCACCTCCTCCTGTAGACAATTTCTGAAAACCAATTTCTTTTGGAGTTGATACTGAGTCCTCGAACTGAGTTCTGGTAATGTTGGTTCCAAAAGCAACCCGAAAGTAATTGTCGGCAAAAATGGAGAAAAGATCAACGTAAACAGCACTCGTTTTTGCAGAATCCAAACCCGGTCTGATTATTACAGAACTCGGACCATTGATTTTTGAATTGTCCCGGGTAAGGTTTTTTTGCAATACTTCAGGGTTGTCGGCATCTCTGAAAGGCAGAAACCATTCTTTACTCAAAAGTCCTTTTTTGGTGTTTTTATCCGACCTTTTCGTTTCTTGTTCCAACAACAAAGATGTTATCGTTGTATCATATTTTAAAACAATTACCGGAATTAAATCTTCTTCGAGTTTATTTATTTTCACAATGCCCGTGTCGCCAGGCAAAGAATCTGTGGTTAAAGCCGGATCTTTAATCCATGTAGTTTGTTCAATTGTATCAATTCGCATCTGAAATTTCACTTTTGTACTCTTCAAATCCACAACCTGTTGTTCCTTTTGGTTTGATTTGTATACAGCAGGTGAAAAAGACTGCGCGCAAAGCGATAATACGCTGGTTACAAAGATTACAAAAAGCAGATGTTTCATGTGATGGGTATTAATGAAAACTCAAAACACGTACAAAAACAAAGAAAATTCATGCAATTAAATTATTGCAAAACTCACATTAATAACAACTCAGAACAATATTAAACAATTTGCTCTGAAAATGTACAGCAGAAAAGAACAAATACTCTATTGATCGCGGCTGGCTTTATCTTTCTTCTTGGCGGCTTTTTCAAGTCGTTTTTCTTTCAGACTTTTCGTCGGAGCTTTCTTTACCGATTTTTCCTTAAGCGTTTTTTCCTTTGACATAGCCGTTAATTTTTATAGTTTGCAGACACAAAGATATAAGCAAATATGACAAAAAGCAAGAAATTATTGAGAAAACATTTACGACCTGCCTTTGAGTTTCGCAGCCAGCAGCTTGTTTTTCAGATATCGTGCAGCCTTTGCAATATCGGCAGCTGCTTCTTTCCGATGATATAATATAACGGAATTACTCAGCCGTTTTTCATCAATCGAAGTGGTGACTATGATTTTTTCGCCATTGTACGGATTAAAGCCACAGTAATGCATCACCGATGACAATGTCATGGGTGTTGGCGTGAAATCCTGCATCTGCTCGGGTCTGATGCCTGCTTTTTTCAATTCAATGGCCAGTTCAAAGGTGTCGTCCATATTGCTGCCCGGATGCGATGAAATTAAATAAGGAACAATTTGTCGTGGCTTGCCGGCTTCAGCATTTATTTTATCGTACTCCGCTTTCAGTTTCAGAAATAATGAAAAAGCCGGCTTGCGCATGATGCTTAATACGCGCGGCGAACTATGTTCCGGTGCCACTTTCAGACGTCCTGAAATGTGTTTCGAAACCAACTTTTTAAAGTACTCGCGCCCTCCGGGCAAAAAACCTTTGTCATTCAGAAACAAATCGTAGCGGATGCCGGAAGTCACAAACGCAGCCTTGATTCCATCAGTGTTTTCAACTTTTGTGTACAGACTTATCAATGGCTGATGCGATGCATTCACATTATTGCAAAGCGTCGGAAATATACATGATGGGCGCCGGCATTTCTCGCAGCGGCCTGTATCTATCGGCGCCATGCAATACATGTTGGCCGATGGTCCGCCTATATCGCTGATGTAGCCGCTGAAATCGGGCATCAGTTTGATTTGTTCAATTTCATGCAGAATCGATTTTTCACTGCGGCTTTGTATATAGCGTCCCTGCTGCATCGATATGGTGCAGAAGCTGCATCCGCCAAAGCAACCACGATGTATGGTTACACTGTGACGAATCATTTCATAGGCAGGAATGGGCGGCTTTTTATAATATCGCGGGTGGGGAAGCCGTGTGAAAGGAAGTGCGTAAATCCTGTCCAGCTCTTGGGTTGATGATGGTGCATAAGGCGGATGAACCACAATGAATTTGTCTTTATATGGCTCTGCAAGCCCTTTTGCTTTTAATCGGTTTGAGTTTTCTTCAATCAGCACAAAGTGCTTTCCGAATTGCGTTTTACTTTTCAGACATTCTTCGTGCGAGGGCAATAGGATGTATGCCGGACCTGGCTTTTCATCAGCCATTACAGCAGTTTGCGGAATACAGGATTTTTTAAAATCAATATTATTATTGATTTGTCGCGCGGCATCGATGATGGCTTTTTCCCCCATTCCATATACCAGCAAATCTGCTCCGGAATCGGCCAGGGCAGAGGGTTTGAGTGAATCGCTCCAATAATCATAATGAGTGAGTCGCCGCATCGAGGCTTCGATTCCACCTAAGATTACAGGTGTTTCAGGATAAATCTGCTTTACAATTTTACTGTATACCGTTGCGGCATAATCGGGTCGGAACCCACTCCGGTCGCCGGGTGTGTATGCATCATCGGATCGCAGTCGCTTTCGGGCGGTGTAATGATTGACCATCGAATCCATGTTTCCACCGCTGATTCCGAAAAACAATCGCGGCTGACCGAATTTTTTGAAATCACGCAAATCGTCTCTCCAATTGGGCTGTGCAATGACGGCCACTTTGTATCCTTCGGCTTCAAGAACACGTGCAATCACTGCAATCCCAAACGATGGGTGATCGATGTAGGCGTCGCCCGTAATTAAAACAATATCGGGTTGATCCCAGCCGAGTGCTTTCATCTCGTCAAGTGAGGCCGGAAGCCAGATTCCTGTATTAACTCTTTTATTCTCCATGAATCATTTCTCCTGAACCCAGGCCGGTACGCTGCACCTGAACAGGATTTCCTGCATAATAAATATTGCCGGTACGTCTGATGTCGCCCAGCAGCGAAACGACGGCGTGTACACGAACTTCGTTGTTGCTTTGTGTTACAGCAAACACATCGGACGATTCAAAATCCGAACAGTCAATGCGGCCGCCACCACTGTGATACACGTAACAATAAGCGGCACTTCCTGAGCAGGTAAAATTTCCGCTTCCGGCATTTACTTTAAAATAGGCCCGGTCCACATGCCCGTTGAATGTCGTTTTACCGCTGCCTGTCCAGTATTCCATCAACAATGTATCACC
>Ga0074193_1002858_pt1 | contig 14352 bp, 13 predicted proteins | sample EPASupsiteHSE605_FD_64523 | JGI IMG/M metagenome (GOLD analysis project Ga0074193, IMG submission 64523) | Bioremediated contaminated groundwater from EPA Superfund site, New Mexico - Sample HSE6-05 | ecosystem: Environmental > Aquatic > Deep subsurface > Groundwater > Contaminated ... | reverse complement strand
GCGAGGCCGTCGAGGGCCCCGAGCGGCAGGCACGGTATTCGTTCGTCGGCCTCGAGCCGCGCCTCACGGTCGAGGTCCATGAGGACGGGATCGCCGTCGCCGGCGAGCCGGAGCTGGTCGCCCTCGCAGACGGGGTGGACGGCGAGACCGTGACCGAACGCCTGCGCGCGCTCCTCGCGCGTTTCCGGGTCGCGGAGGTACCCGCCCCGCGGTTCGCCGCCGGGTTCGTGGGATCGTTCGCCTACGAGTTCGCGACGGCGCTTCACAGGTGCTCTCCCGTCGGGCCGCGCCGGGTTCCCGACGGCCCGCTGGCCCGCCTGCACCTGACCGGGGACCTGCTCGTGGTCGACCATGCGGAGGGGACCTGTGCCCTCGTCACCGCTCCGCTCGTCCCGCCCGGTGCGGAGCCCGGTGCGGTGCTTGCCGAAGCCGATGCGCGCCTGGACAGGCTCCTCGCCGTCTTCGAGGCGGTCGAGCAGGGAGAACCGGCGCCGCCGCAGGAGGGCGCCGGGCTCGTCCCCGGTTTCACCACCCTCGACAGGCCTGCGTTCGAGGCCGCCGTCTCGCGGGCGCTCGACCATGTCCGCGCTGGCGACTGCCTCCAGGTCGTCGTCTCCCGCCGGCTCGATCTGCCGTTTTCCGGCGACCCGCTCTCCGTCTATCGGGCCCTGCGATCCCGGAACCCCGGCCCGTACCTCTACCTGTTCGAGGAGGAGGACCGCGCGATCGTGGGCGCCAGCCCGGAGATGCTGCTGCGCGTCGAGGGACGCCGGGTTACGACCGTGCCGATCGCGGGGACCCGCCCGCGCGGCATGGACGCGGCCGAAGATGCGCGGTTGGAGGCCGAGCTCCGTGCCGACGAGAAGGAGCGGGCCGAGCACCTGATGCTGGTCGACCTCGCCCGGAGCGATCTCGGGCGGGTCTGCGAGACGGGAACGGTCGAGGTCGAGGAGTTCATGGCCGTCGAGCGATTCTCGCACGTTCAGCACCTGGTCTCGACCGTGACCGGCATCCTCCGTGCCGACCGGGATCGGCTCGACGCCCTGGGTGCGGCCTTTCCGGCCGGGACGGTCTCGGGGGCGCCGCGCCTCCGCGCCATGGAGCTGGTCGAGAGCCTCGAGCCGACGGCGCGCGGGGTCTACGCCGGTGCGGTCGGCTACCTCGACCTGAGGGGGAGCATGGACCTTGCGATCGCCATCCGGACCGCGGTCGTCCGGGGCGGGACCGCCTCGGTCCAGGTCGGGGCCGGCATCGTCGCCGACTCCGTCCCGGAGCGCGAGTTCGCCGAGACCGAGGCAAAGGCCAGGGGCATCCTGGTCGCGCTGGCTGCGGGCGCAGGGGGTGCGGCATGAGAGTGCTCCTCGTGGACGCATTCGACTCGTTCACCCACAACCTCTACCAGCAGCTGGGCCGGCTCGGGGCCCGGGTCACGGTCCTCTCCATCGGAGCGCCGTTCGACGAGGTCGCGGCCACCGCCTGCGACCGGATCGTCCTCTCGCCCGGACCCGGGGGGCCCGGATCGGCCCCCCTCTTCGAGGAGGTGCTGCGCCGCCTCTCGCCCGAGACCCCGACGCTCGGCGTCTGCCTCGGCCACCAGGCGATCTGCACCGCCTTCGGCGGGACGATCGTCCGTGCTCCGACGGTCGTCCACGGGCGGACCGCGACGGTCGTACACGACGGCCGGGGAGTCTACGCCGACCTCCCCTCGCCGTTTGCGGCCGTCCGCTACCACTCCCTGGTCGCGGACGAGGCGAGCCTGCCCTCCGAGCTCCTGGTCACGGCCCGGGCCGCCGAGGACGGAACCGTCATGGGCGTGCGCCACCGGTCCCTCCCTATCGAGGGCGTCCAGTTCCACCCCGAGTCGTACCTGACTCGCGACGGAGACGCGCTCCTCAGGAGTTTCCTCGTTGACGGAGGGGCGGCGGCATGATACGGAGCGCGATCGCCGTGGCCGTTCGGGGCCAGGAGCTCTCGAACGAGCTCGCGGCCGGGGCAATGCAGAGCGTCATGCGCGGCGAGGCGACGGACGGCCAGCTCGGCGGGCTGCTCGCGGCCCTCCGCACACGGGGCGAGACGGCGTCCGAGATCGCCGCATTCGCCCGGACGATGGAGGAGTTCGCACGCCCCGTCAGCCTGACCGGAGCCGGCCCCCTCGTCGATACCTGCGGCACGGGAGGAGACGCGTCGGGGAGCTTCAACATCTCGACCGCGGCCGCCCTGGTGGCCGCAGGCGCGGGCGTGAGCGTGGTCAAGCACGGCAACCGTGCCGTCTCGTCCTGCTGCGGCTCGGCCGACGTACTCGAGGCCCTCGGCGTGCGGCTCCCGCTCCCACCCGGCCACGAGGCGCGAGTCCTGGCCGAGGCCGGGATCGTCTACCTCCACGCCCCTGCGCATCACCCCGCCCTTCGGCACGCGGCAGGGGTGAGGCGCGAGATCGGGATACGGACCGTCTTCAACCTGCTCGGGCCGCTCCTGAATCCGGCTCATGCGGATGCCCAGCTCCTCGGGGTGTACGACCCGTCGCTCGTGGTCCCCGTGGCTGGGGCGCTCGCCGCCCTCGGGCGCGAGCGGGCCTGGGTCGTACACGGCGCCGGGCTCGACGAGCTCTCCACGACCGGGGCGAACACCGTCGCCGCGCTGGACCGCGGCCGGGTCGAGACCTTCACGCTCGAACCCGAGGAGTTCGGACTCGCCCGCGTCCGGGCGAGCGCCCTCGCCGGGGGAAGCCCGGACGAGAACGCCCGAACGATCCTCGGGGTTCTCGAGGGCGACGAGGGGGCCGCGCGCGAGGTCGTGCTGCTCAACGCTGCGGCCGCGATCCTCCTCGGGGACCGGTCCCGCGACCTCGCGGGCGGTCTTGCCGCGGCCGAACGGGCGATCCAGAGCGGGGCCGCTCTCGACCGGCTGGAACGACTGGTCAGGGCCACGGGAGGTGTGCCGTGTTCCTCGACGACGTGATCCGGTCCGCCCGCCTCCGGTGTGCGACGCTCCCGGTCGACCCGTGCCTCGAATCCTGCCCGCCGGTTCGGTCGCTCGACGCCGCGGTCCGTGCCTGCACGGACCGGCACGCCATCATCGCGGAGATCAAGCCCGCCTCCCCCGCGCACGGCCGGATCCGGGAGGTCGAGGACCACGGCGCCCTCGCCCGGGAGCTCGCCGGCGCCGGGGCCTGCGCCCTCTCGGTCCTGACCGAACCCGCCTTCTTCGGCGGTGCGCCCGATAGGCTCGTCCAGGTCCGGCCGGCCGTCGGGGTCCCGCTCCTCAGGAAGGACTTCATCGTCGACGAACGGCAGCTGGCCGAGACCCGTCTGCTCGGGGGCGACGCCGTCCTCCTGATCGCGCGGGTCCTCGGCGACCGGCTGGGCGAGTTCGTCGGTCTCGCCTCCGACCTGGGCCTCGAGCCCCTCGTCGAGGTCCAGACCGAACGGGAGGCCGAGCTGGCCCTTGCGACCGATGCCGTGATGATCGGGGTGAACAACCGCGACCTCGGGACTCTCCTGATCGACCTCTCGACGACCGCGCAGCTGGGCCCGCGCCTGCGGGCCGAGGGCAGGACGGTGATCGCGATGAGCGGGGTGACCTCGCCGGCCGACCTCCGCCGCCTCGCCCCCGACTGCGATGCCTTCCTGATCGGCTCGGCACTGATGTGGTCGGCCTCGCCGGCACGGGCCCTGGAGGTGCTCGCCGACGCATGACTCCCGACGGACGATTCGGCCCGTTCGGAGGCCAGTACCTGCCCGAGGCGCTGATGGAGGCCGTGCTCGCCCTCGAGGCGGGGTACGGCCTGGTCCGGAGCGACCCCGGCTTCCAGGCCGAGCTCGGCCGGCTCCTCGCCGAGTTCGCGGGCCGACCCACGCCCCTGACCTTTGCGCCGCAGCTCTCGAGCGACCTCGGCTGCCGGGTCTACCTCAAACGCGAGGACCTGCTCCACGGCGGGGCCCACAAGTTGAACAACACGCTCGGTCAGGCCCTGCTCGCGCGGCGCATGGGCCGTACCCGGCTGATCGCCGAGACGGGTGCGGGCCAGCACGGGGTCGCGACCGCGATCGTGGGGGCCGCTCTCGGCCTCCCGGTCGAGGTCTACATGGGCGCGGCCGACGTCGAACGCCAGCGGCTGAACGTCTTCCGGATGGAGCTGCTCGGCGCGACCGTCCACGCGGTCGAGTCGGGGACCCGGACCCTGAAGGACGCGATCAACGCGGCCCTCCGTGACTGGGCCGCGTCTGCCGATACGACGCACTATCTCCTCGGGACGGCCGCGGGCCCGCACCCGTACCCGACCATGGTCCGCGACTTCCAGTCCGTGATCGGGACCGAGCTGCGGGCCCAGTGCCTCGCGGCCGAGGGGCGCCTCCCCGACCTCCTCGTGGCCTGCGTGGGCGGGGGCTCGAACGCGATCGGGACCTTCGCGCCGTCCCTGGCCGACCCGGAGGTCCGGATGGTCGGTGTCGAGGCGGGAGGCGAGGGGCTCGATACGGGGCGGCACGGTGCGACCCTCTCCTGCGGGTCGCCCGGCGTGCTCCACGGCACGCTCTCGTACCTGCTCCAGGACCGGGCGGGCCAGGTCGCCGAGACCCACTCGGTCGCGGCCGGGCTCGACTACCCGGGCGTCGGCCCCGAGCTCGCCGAGCTCCGGGAGCGCGGTCGGATCGAGTGCACGGCCGTGACCGACGACGAGGCGGTCGAGGCCCTCGGCTACCTCTCCCGGCGGGAGGGGATCATCCCTGCGCTCGAGTCTGCCCACGCCGTCGCCGAGGCCCGGCGCCGGGCGGGCACCCTGCCGCCCGACGGCATCATGGTGATCACCCTCTCCGGCCGCGGCGACAAGGATATGCACGACCTGGCCCGCCGGCGCGGGGTGATCGTATGAGCCGGATCTCACGCGCATTCGCAGGGAGGACGCGCCCGCTCCTGGTCGCGTTCGCGGTGGCCGGCGACCCCGATCCGGAGACCTCGATCCGGATCGCCTCGACGCTCGTCGCCTCCGGTGCCGACATCCTCGAACTCGGCATGCCGTACTCGGATCCGACCGGAGACGGCCCCGTGATCGAACGCGCCGACATCCGCGCGCTTTATGCCGGGATGACCCCCGAGGCGCTCCTCTCCCAGGTCCGGGAGCTCAGGTCCCGGATCGCCGTCCCGATCGTCCTGCTCTGTTACTACAACGTGCTCTACCGCTACGGGGTCGAGCGCTTCTGCCGCGACGCGGCTGCTGCCGGGCTCGACGGGCTCCTCTGCGTCGACCTCCCGATCGAGCACGGCGACGACCTCGGCAGGGCCTGCCGGTGCGCGGGGATCGACCGCATCCTGATGGCCGCGCCCTCCACGAACGACGCCCGCCTCGCCCGGATCGGCCGGGAGGCCCGGGGGTTCGTCTACGCTGTCTCGACCATGGGCGTGACCGGGGTCCGGGACCGCGTCCCCGGAACGGTCGCCCCGCTCCTCGAACGGCTCCGGCGCGTCACCGACCTCCCCCTCGCGGTCGGGTTCGGGATCGCCACCCCTGCTCAGGCCCGGATGGTCCGGGACGCAGGGGCGGACGGCGTGATCGTCGGGTCGGCGCTCGTGGAGCTGATCGAGGCGCAGATCGGCGACGAGTCGGCCATGCTCGCCGCGCTGGCCGAGAAGGTCGGCACCCTCCGCGCCGCCCTCGACCCGGACACGCCATAGCCGGGTTATCGAGCCGGGTCGACCAGCACGAGCAGGAGCCGGGCCTCCCCGGGACCGAAGTAGTCGGGGAGCCGGGCCTCCTCGACGAAGCCGATCTGCGCATACAGGGCCCGCGCGGCCAGGTTCCCCGGTGCGACGGTCAGCCGGACCTGCTCGACTCCGCCGGCCATCAGCCGGTCGACGGCCGCTCCCAGGAGCGCCCTGGCGCATCCCCGGCGCCGCCGTTCCTCGCGGACCTTCAGTCTCAGCACCCAGCCGACACCGGGATCGGAGGAGGGCGCGGCGATCACGAAGCCGGCCGGCTCTCCTGCATCCTCCGCGACGAGAAAGGTCGCGGGGTAGAGCGCGGCCGCCTGCCTGACCACGACGGCCGACACATAACCATCGGCGTCCCTCGCCCGCTCCATCGCCCAGACACGGTCAAAGTCCGGATCGCCGTACGGTCGAACGGTCCAGTCCATCGGAGATCGTTCGACCTTCTGCGAGATAGAGCCTGGGCCGGTCCGGGGTCGCCGGGATAGAGGGGTCTCGAGGTGGGAGGGACCGCCGCACAGGTCCCGGGGCCTCCACAGGGCTTATCCGCTCCCGTGGATCATACATCCGCATGGAAGGCGATCGGCCCGCACTCGTCGGGCGCGTCGCGCCCGGGTTCGCGCTCGAGGACCAGCGGCGCGAATCGGTCGAGGTCCGGCCCGGAGACGGCGGAGCCTGGCTCCTCTCGTTTCACCCTCTCGCGTGGACGGATGCCTGCCGGGCGCAGATGCAGTCGCTCGAGGCCAATAGGGACGTCTTCGCGGGCCTCGGTGCCCGCGCTGTGGGGATCAGCGTGGACTCGTGGATCTGCAAGCGGGCCTGGTCGGCCGCGATCGGGGTCGAGCAGACCCCGCTCCTGGCCGACTTCTGGCCTCACGGCGCGGTCGCACGCCTCTTCGGCCTCTTCCGCGAGAAGGACGGATTCTCTGATAGGGCCAACGTGATCGTCGACGGCCGGGGAAGGGTCGTCTTCGTCCGGGTGTACCCGGTCCACTCGATACCGCCCCTGGAACCCGTGCTCGAACGCCTCCGATCGATGCAGTAACCCTTATCCCGGACGATGTCCCCCTCTCGAGCGGAGAACGGAGATGAATTGCGAGGAGGAGAGCCGGGCGCTGGCAGAGCTCGCCGCCGATGCCGGCGCAGTCGCCGTGCCGATCGCGCCGGGGGACGTCGTGGTCGCCGAGTGGGTCCGGTTCAAGTGCCGGTACGGGTGCAGGGGGTATGCCAAGCACCTCTCGTGCCCGCCCTATGCGCCGGCGCCTGCCGAGACGCGCGCGATGCTCGAGGAGTACACGTCCGCCCTGCTCGTGCGGTTCGACGGGGTGCCCGGCCACGCGTCGTTCGGGCCGGACGAGATCCCCGACGACTTCCACATGTTCTATCGAGACCTGATCCTCTGGGTGAACACGACGGTCCACCGGCTCGAGAAGACCGCGTTCTACGACGGCTTCTACAAGGCCTTCGCGTTCGGCGGATATCCGTGCGCGTTCTGCGAGGAGTGCGTTGCCGAGGAGCAGGCGGGCTCCGTGGACGAGTCGTTTCGCCGGTTCTGCCGCGAGCAGGACCGGGTCCGGCCCTCGATGGAGGCGGCGGGCATGGACGTCTTCGCGACGGCCCGAAGGGTCGGCTGGGAGCTGAAGACCATCCCGTCGCGGAACCTCGAGTACGGGAAGATCCTTCGGCCGGACGTGGTCTCGGTGGGGCTCGTCCTGCTCGAGTGACCTACTCCCCGGACTCGAAGGCCTCGAGGGCGACCGCGATCGCGAGCATGAGCGGCGCGTCCTCGCCGGGGGCCACCTCGACGCCGTAGGTCTCCCGGAGCGAGAACCACCGGCGCGAGATCCGTGCGACGTCGGTCCCGTCCCGGCGTATGGTGTACTCGTGGCCGATGATGTCCCCCACGACCTCCAGGTCTCCATCGGAGAGCTCGACGTGGAACCGGGGGCGCAGGAGGGAGAGGAGGGCGCGCCGGACGGTCGCCGTCGGCGCCCCCTCCCGGTCGATCACGACCGTCTCGCGGAGCGCGACCAGGGGCTCCCGGATTCGCGCGAGGACCCGGCCGGACAGGTCCTTGAGCAGAAAGGTCTGTTTCAGCGTGAGCACCTGGCCGTCGACCAGGTAGACGGGCCTCCCCGTCTCGTCCTCGATCGAGAAGTCCTCGCCCAGATCGAAGAGGCGTTCCCGCATGCGGAACCGGCGGGCTCCCCCAGCCGTTGCATCGCTGGTCATATCCATTCTCCAGGGCATAAAGACAGAAAAATGCGGCGGTCCCGGGCTCAACACCGGGCCCGGCAGGCGCAACAGAGCGACACGGCATCTCCGCAGGGATGCATGACACAGCCGGGGTCGGGACAGTCGCCGAGGCCGAGACTCCGGCCGACCGCGCGGACGGCCGGACCGGGGCTCGCTCCGGGCGACAGGGTGACCGCGCAGACGCCCCCGCATTCGAGCCCCCGGACCTCGCCCTCCAGCCTCGCTGCGGTCACACCGACGAGCCGATCACGGCAGCCGCAGCCCCACGACGCGGCGATCGCGGCCCGGATCGGCTCGATGGCGAAGCGATCGGGTGCGAGTCGGGCTGCCGCCGGGGCCCGGACGGGTTCCGTGACCCGGACCGTCCGGTCGAAGGCGCGGGCGAGCAGCAGCCGGAGGGTGTCGAGCTCGGCCGTCGGGGGGAGCGGCTCCACGGGGACGAGCAGGATCGACGGCGACACGTCCCGAACGTTGGACGCTCCCCCCGTTTATCACCTCGCATCGAGACGAGCGCGCCGGAAGGGCCGGCTCCTCCCGACGCGAATACCGACATGGATGGATTAATAGTCGCGGGCGTAGTATTGACAACAGACCAGCGCAGCGGCGGGGGCGCAGGAAAGAGCACGCGATTCGCGGTGCTGTTCGTCTCCTCCTGATGCCCGGGCACCAGGTGAGCGCGAGCGAGAGGAGATAGATGAAGAGAGATCCGTTGCAGCCCGCTTCGATTCCGGATCGGGAGAAGGAGGAGCCGTCGGAACCCCGGGGGAGAGGGCTCGGAACGTCGGAGGAAGAGATGGGGAGCTCCCCGGAGGGACCTCGCGAGGCCGACGGATCGACGATAGAATCCGATCGCCCCCCGGCGCCGGGCGCCCCGATGCTGCAGGACGGAGTCCTTGCCGACTTCTTTCTCTACCAGGAGCGGTACCTCGACGACCTCGCGTTCAACGACCCGATCGAGGCCCTCGCCGAGGTCGCGGAGCGGCGCCGCGTGGACGAACGGTGGCGCGCGATCGAGCGGCGGGGGTTTCCCCTACCGGCCGCCACGCACTCCATCGCACTCCTCTCCTACTGGGAGGCGCGCGGCTCCGGCCGGAACGGCCCGAACCTTCCGACGCCGCCCGACACGACAGCCCGCCTCTGGGACGCAGCCCTCTCCCGCTTCGCGGCCCTCGCCGCGTCCGAAGACTTCTGGACCGAGTGGGGTGTACTGAGCAAGAATCGCGGCGCGGCCGAGATCGCGGCGTATGCGCTCGAGAAGCATCTCACGGACGAGCTCGGAGCGATCATCGCCCGTCTCCGCGAGAGCGGCGATGTCCACGGCGAGGCGCGGTTCAGGGAGCACCGGGCACTCTTCCGGTCCGAGCTGCGGGCCGCGCGCGCCCTCCCGGCCCTCCGGATCCTCTCGGGCCGCGGTCTCTCGCCGGCCGCGATCGCCGCCGGGCCGGCCCTGCTCGCCGAGGTCGGTCTCCTCGACAAGGTCCGGGCCTCGGTCGAGGCGCAGTGCCCGGACCAGCTGCCCCTCTTCTCCGGGTTCGCCCGAATCCGGCAGCTCGTCGAGGACGGGGAGTACGAGAGCGCGCTGGGGGCGCTGGAGCGGCTCGACCCGGCGGAGCGCGGTATCGCCGAGACGAGGGATCTGGAGACGCGAGCGCGGTTCGAGCTCGGCCTGAGAGCCCTTGCGGCGGACCGAACGGACGAGGCGTTCGGCCACTGGGAGCGGGCGTACGCCCTCGCGGAGGTGCGGTCCGAGGTCGCGCATCCCGTCTCCGAGGCGGTGCTCGCGAAGGCCAAGGTCCTGTACAGCAGCGAGGAGCGGGACGAGGCGATCCGGCTGCTCCAGCGGGCGGTGCCGTTCGGCGAGCGCGAGCTGCTGGGCGCGCCGCTCGCCCACTTCCTTCTCGAGCGGGCCGAGGGGCGGATCGCGCGCGCGACTGGCGGAGAGGAGGACGCGGACCCCGGCCCGGCGGTCGCGGAGGTACGCGGAGCCGTTGCCGACCTCGAGGAGGCGGTCGCCCTCGACCCGGAGAACGCAGGTCTCCGGGAGCGGAGGAACGCGGCGGACAGCCTGCTCCAGGCGCTCCTCGCCCGTGCGGGTCCCGAGATCGGAGCCGGCGACGCGACGGTCGCGCCCCCTGACGACCGGGTCCCGGAGCCGGCCGTGCAGCCGCAGGCCGGGAAGCGGAGTACCGCGCTGACGGCGGTCGGGGTGGCGCTCTGGGTCGGGATCGGCCTCCTCGCCCTCGTCGCCTATCCGATCGTCATGCCGCAGCACCTGGGCGGGACGGGCACGCTCGTCGCGCTCGGCGTGGCCGTCGGGTGGATCGCGGCCAATGCCGTCGGGTGGGTGCTGATCCGATAAACGGCTCCTGCAGTCGAGGAGTACGGCTCCGACTGCGAGGAAGGAGATACAGGAACGGGGGCGGAGAGCGGACGAGGCTACTCCGGTACGGGGAACGGGAGCCCTGCCGGGGCTCAGGCGGAGGGGCCCGGGTCGACCGATATCGGCCCGCCGGCTGCGGACTCCGACGGACTCGCCTTCCGCCGGCGGGCCCTCCGACGACGACGCGGCGCCTTCGGGGCGTCGTTCGCCCCCGGCTGCATGCCCTCTCCGGCTGGGCTCCCTTTCTGCTGCCTCCGTCCTCTCTGCTGTGCCGGCTCCTTCTTCTGCACCGGTTCCTTCTTCGGCGCCTGCCCGCCGTTATTGGGCACGAACGGGGCCGAGTTCCTCCCCGGGCCGATGAAGGTCATCAGGATCTCGTGGGCGATCTGCGACCCGAGGCTCGGCGCGATCGTCTCGAGCCAGAGGAAGAAGCCGGCCATGTGCGGGGTGCGGGCCGACTCGAACTTGAACCCGCCCTGCTTGTCCCGGACCATCTTCAGGTACTCCATCCGGTGGCGGGAGCGCAGGTAGATGATCGGATCGCCGTCGGGCAGGTTGACCGCGAGCACGATCTTCGAGTAGCGCTTCGGGACCTCGGCGCATGGAATGGGTTTGCCCCGGATCGTGAGCGGGTAGCTCCCGCAGAGTGCCCGCGCGGCGGACGGGTAGAGACCGCCGCAGAGGATCTTCCGGACGATGGGCGGAAGGTCGTCTGGCTCGGCGAACTCGGCCTTCGTCGCCTTCGCCGCGATCATCTGCAGGAGCCGCTGCCGGCGCTCCTCGTGAAGGGCCTTGAAGTCGAACGTCCGCCGGGCCTGGATCTCGTCGGCGCGGAAGAACTTCGAGTTCTTCGGGCTCTTCCTCGTGTGGTTCCGAACCGGGTGCCCCTCGATCAGCCTTTTTAGCTCCTCGCAGGGACCGGTGACGACCAGGCCGTTGTCGGGCTCCTTCATGATCCGCTTCACGATCGGATGCCGCGAGACGTCGACCGACGAGTAGAGGAGGAACGGGACCTGGGCCTGGCCGTAGATGAACCCGATCAGCCGCTTTTTGAACCGGATCTCGGCCTCGAACTCCTTCATGTCCGTGGGCGAGGTCACGATCTCGGCAAAGGCGATGTTACCGTCCCGGTCTTTGAGCAGGAGGTCGAACTCGGCGAGGTCCTGGCCGTTGCCGCGGATCTTGATGTCGCCGATATTCGAGTAGAAGAGCCCGTTCTGGCCGAGGGCCGCGTTCTGGCCCACGGGCGGAGCGTCGGCGCCCTTCCGGGCGATTCCGCCGACGAGATCGGTCCGCTGGACGAGGCGGAGCATACGCTCGTAGATGACCCCCTCGAACCAACGCCCCTCGGCGGTCTTCATCGAGGGGAGGTCCTCGGAGAAGAGCTGCTTTCGCTCGTTCTTGCGCATGTGCTTGGTCGCATCGATCACGAGCGCGGGCGTGGGAGGCACCTCGTCGAAGTGCTCGGTGATCCAGCGGACCATCTCGGACATTTTCGGTTAGCTCCGTCTGCCTATCAGTCGGACGAGGTGGTCGCCCACGTCCGAGGTGGCGGCTGCGCCGCCCATGTCCCGCGTCACGACGCCGTCGACGATCGTCTGCTCGATCGCGGCGACCACGCCGTCGGCCGCCTCGTGCTCGCCGAGGGAATCGAGGAGGAGCGCTCCCGCCCAGACCGTCGCGATCGGGTTCGCCCGGTTCTGGCCCCGGTACTTGGGTGCCGAGCCGTGGATGGGCTCGAACATCGAGGTCCCCCGGGGGTTGATGTTGCCGCCGGGGGCCAGGCCGAGCCCGCCCTGGATCATGGCGCCGAGGTCGGTGACGATGTCTCCGAACATGTTCGGCGTGACCACGACGTCGAACCACTCGGGGTTCTTGACGAACCACATGGTGATCGCGTCCACGAACGTGTACTCGGTCGAGACCGAGGGGTGAGCGTTCGCCACGTCGGCGAAGACCTCGCGCCAGAGCCCGTAGACGTCCGAGAGCACGTTCGCCTTGTCGACCGACGAGACCTTCTTCTGCCGCCGCTCGGCGAGCTCGAACGCGTACTCCATCACGCGGCGCGAGCCCTCGCGGGTCACGACCCCGATCTGGTACGCGAGCTCCTCCGCGTCCGACTCGACGTCGAGCCCGAACTTCACGGAGTAGAGCGAGCGGAGCACCTCGAGCTCGGCGTGCTGCCGGCCCGCCGTCTGCCGCCCGCCGATCCCGACATAGAAGTCCTCGGTGTTCTCGCGGACCACGACGAAGTCGATCTCGGCCGGCCCCTTGTTCGCGAGCGGCGTCGGGACTCCGGCGAGGAGCTTGATCGGCCGCAGGTTCACGTACTGGTCGAAGTGGAACCGGAGCGCGAGGAGGATCCCCTTCTCGAGGACACCGGGCTTCACGCGTTCATCGCCGATCGCACCGAAGTAGATCGTCCGAAACTTCCCAAGTTCGGCAAGGTCGTCCTCGGTCAGGAGCTCGCCGGTCTCGAGGTAGCGGTCCGCGCCGATCCCGAACTCGGTAAAGTCGAGGTCGAAGCCGTAGCGTTCTCCCGCGGCCTCGAGGACCCGGCAGCCCTCCCGCACGATCTCGGGGCCGATCCCGTCCCCGCCGATCACTGCGACGCGGTGCTGCACAGCTCCACCTCCTCGAGGGTCTTTGCGTACTCGACGAGCCCGCCCGCATCCGCGATCCGCTGGAGGAACGCGGGCACGGGGTCGAGCGAGTGGGTCTCGCCCCCGGCCGTGATCGTGTTCGCGGCCAGGTCGACCGAGACCTCCGCACCGTCGGCGAAGCCGGCCGTGGACCGCGTCGCGAGCGGCAGGAGGCCCACGTTGACCGCGTTCCGGTAGAAGATCCGGGCGAAGGACTCGGCGACCACGTAGCGGACGCCTGCGCCCTTCAGGGCCAGCGGCGCGTGCTCACGCGAGGAGCCCATGCCGAAGTTCCGCCCGCCGACCACCACGTCGCCGGGCCGGACCTCCCGGGCGAACTCGTCGCGGGTCCCCTCGAATGCGTGGGACGCGAGTTCGGCCGGGTCGTTGATGACGAGGAACCGGCCGGGGATGATCGCGTCCGTATCGATATCGTTGCCAAATTTCCAGATGCGCATTACTGGACCTCCCGCGGGTCCGTGATCACGCCCGTGATCGCCGAGGCGGCCGCGGTCGCGGCCGAGGAGAGGTAGACCTCGCCCTCGGCCGAGCCCTGCCGGCCCCGGAAGTTCCTGTTCGAGGTCGAGAGCGAGACCTCGCCCGGACCGATCAGGCCGAAGGCCCCGCCCATGCAGGGGCCGCAGCACGGCGCCTCGACGAGCGCCCCCGCCTCGACAAAGCGCTCGATCAGGCCGGCGCGGAGCGCCTTCAGGTACTCCTCGCGCGATGCCGGGATCACGATCACCCGCACATCGGTCGAGAACGAGCGTCCGCCGAGCACCTCCGCGGCCTCGGCGAGGTCCTCGAACCGGCCGTTCGTGCACGAGCCGATGAAGACCTGGTCCACGTGGGTGCCCGCGACCTTCGAGACCGGGACCACGTGATCGACGTTGTGGGGCACGGCGACCTGGGGCTCGAGGGCCGAGGCGTCGTACGTCCGGGTCTCGGCAAAGGCCGCGCCGGGGTCCGAGGCGAGCTCGAACGGGGCGATGCCGGGCCGGCGGGGGGCGAGATACGCCCACGTCCGCTCGTCCGGCGGTACGATCCCGACCTTGGCCCCCATCTCGATCGCCATGTTGCAGAGGGTCATCCGGCCGGGCATCTCCATTGCCGAGACCGCCTCGCCCCCGAACTCGATCGCCCGGTAGGTCGCGCCGTCCGCGCCGATATCGCCGACGATCGAGAGGATCAGGTCCTTCGGACCGACCCGTTCCTGGAACGCACCCCTCACCGTCGCCCGGATCGTCTCGGGCACGCGGAAGTAGAGTGCGCCGAAGCGGAGGGCGAAGCCCATATCGGTCGAGCCGACGCCGGTCGCGAAGGCGCCCGCGGCCCCGTACATGCAGGTGCGGGAGGACGAGCCGATCACGA
>Ga0074193_1002857_pt1 | contig 14358 bp, 10 predicted proteins | sample EPASupsiteHSE605_FD_64523 | JGI IMG/M metagenome (GOLD analysis project Ga0074193, IMG submission 64523) | Bioremediated contaminated groundwater from EPA Superfund site, New Mexico - Sample HSE6-05 | ecosystem: Environmental > Aquatic > Deep subsurface > Groundwater > Contaminated ... | reverse complement strand
CGATAAAATCCTCGCCGCAATCATAACATTGCTTGAGACGCTCCGCCCGGCAATCCGGGCAAAGACAAATTTCCCCAAAAACCTCCAGCGATTCCGCCGCGCCGCAGAGTTGACACACTTGCGATTGATCAACCGTACTCATTTGTTTTTCCTCCGTTTGGTGAGTTGACACCAATAGAAGCAAAAACATTTTTTTAGCACAAAGGGGTGGCGCCTTCTAAAAAAACTCGCTCAAAACCGGAGCTTGCTATAGAAGGGTGCTTTATTTATACGACTCGACCCCAAAAAAGTGAACAGGCCAGCTCGAAAAAATCCGGGCCAGCCTGTTTTAAAAAAGTGAACGGTTTTAATTAAAGATATTTTTTGAACTCAATTCTTTCGAAGTGCGCCCATCATGTCATCATGTAGTTTTCCTCCGGGACTACTCTCAAGCGCTCGTTTGTTATATTGTAAAAAAACTCTGAAAGAAAAAAATAAAATCCAAAATGGAAGAAAATATACAGTGAAAAAGCCATAAAATGATTTCCCCCCTATATAACCACCAAAGATCCCAGTCCATGGAGAGAAAAAGTTCAAAATCACCGATATTGCTATAACAACAAAGCATATTACAAATATCAGCCGAGCAAAACCTCCCTGCCGAACCATTTCTCCGGGTCTGATGAGCGTATTGGCCATACCGGAGAGTAGAAATCCACCAGTAACATATGCGACAACAAAAATAAAATATATAATTAAACCCATGACTGGCAAAGAGAAAATCTCTTGGCTACCAAAGAAATAGTCCACAGCAATTAATAGGTCTACGCTCCGTAAAATCCACAAAGACGCGATTATAATAGCCACGGGAAAAGTTATCCATGATAGAAATTTCATCAAAAATGTTTGAAGTTTATTGTCGGAAGTCTGGTTTGACAAAAAAACACAGATCAAAATGCCGATAACGGGGACAAACAGCAGTAAAAGGATTTGACCGAACGTATCTTTCATTAATGCCCGACATACATATATAAACCATAAAACAGTCAATCCAATAATAAACGCAACGGAACAAAGAACAGAAAAAATCAAAATAATTAAACTGAAAAGGTTTTTATTTATGTCACTTAAGTCAATATGTCCATATCCAATTGAATAAAGCCCTATTGATAAAAAGGAGAAGAAAAAAATCAGTGAAAAAATCAAAAATATTTTCCATTCGGTCCTTTCCGAAACTACTAAAAATATCGGATTCAATTTTTTCTCAATTAATTTTGCAACAGAAAAAAATGGATAACCACAACCCGGACACTTGTAAACAAACCGCGAAACGCGCCTTGCGCACGCGGGACATTCCATAGTTTGAGAGTTGGAGCTGACGTCAGTTTCATTCATATTTCCAGTGGGACCCCTATTTATATCTGTTTCGGCGGACCCTTTGGTGACAATAAATTGATTGGAGCAAGAGCAAGTAATGACACGCCCGAGCTGAGAGTCATCAACTTCATATTTCTGATTACATTTTTTACACCGAATTTTCATGTCAATACCTTTCCTTATATTGATAAGTTGTTTTTGCAAGTGAAAGAACATTTTCGAAAATAAAAGGGGAAAACACGAAGTATCATACAAAAAAACATTTTAAAAACTCCAATATTATTCCCCTTGCATATTACTTTTGACTCACCTCAAATGACCTAAGTTTCAAGAATAATTCAGATATTAAGTAGTTATCTCTAGCATATTCCCTGATTCCGGGCCTTGCCATAATCTGATCAACCGACATTCCGGCGGAATAAAGACCAATAATCATTTCGGCCACATTACGCTCTTGGCTACTCCCCAACGTCCATACGCGCAAAGATTTCAATTCTATCGTTTTCAATTTTTCGGAGGTGTTAATTTTTTGCTTCGACTCTTGAGTTTGGGTGGAGTTCTCATTCCATTGCCTAATGTTATTTCGCGTTTCCAATGATTTAAGCTTAAGAATCACTTCGAGGATCAAATAGTTATCTTCAGCATATTCCCTAATCGCGGGTCTTGCAATAATCTGTTCGACCGGAGTTCCTGCGGAATAAAGACCAATAATCATTTCAGCTATACCACGTGCTTGGCTACTCCCTAGCGTCCATACGCGCAAAGATTTCAATTCATTATCTAATGTCATCGCTTTTAATTTTTTAATGGCAACAGCTTTGAGCTCTGGATCTTCGGAATTGGAGGCACTTATATACCATTTCTTAATGTTACCCTCGGTTTGGAGTGTCAATTCGTTACACTCAATCCATTTCTCAAAAGCACCCTTGAACTTTTGGTCGGCCGCCTTTCGATACCACTTAGCCGCCTCTACGCAACTCTTAATTCCACCTGTTCCGCTCTCATATTCTTGTCCAAGAATGTATTGAGCCAAAGCATTACCCTGCTCTGCGGCTTTGCGAAACCAAGCCATTGCTTGTGTTGAATCCCCAGACAATTTATACAATTCCCCCACTTGAATTTGAGCGTCCGAGTCTCCATGCTCTGCGACTTCAGAACACAACTCAATGGCTTTTTTAATATCTTTGGGTCCACCACGCCCCGTTTCATATATTTTGGACAGTTTTATTTTTGACTCGTCAAGACCTTGGTCAGCCGCACTCTGATACCACTTAATAGCTTCTTTTATATTATTTTTACCCAATAAACCATTATAATACATATCTCCTAAATTATCTTGCGCCTCTGCATATCCTTGGTCCGCGCTTTTTTGATACCATTGAAAAGCCAATTCATAATTCGCGCGGCCATTATATCCGCTATCGTATAACAATCCGGTATAAAACTGAGCTTCCGCATTGTCCTGCTCTGCAAGGGTACGATATATTTCAAACGCTTCTCCATATTTTTTTTGTTTGTAAAGTGTCATTGCGTCACTTAGTCGATTCGAATGAGTCGCAGTAACCGCATTTTTTTTAATTTCAATTTCTTTTTTCAACAGATCACGGTTTGTTGCTCTGGGGAACTTACTCTCGGCCACGATCAAAGTCTTATATGCACGATCAAGATTATCGTCCGACTCAGCATTTTTGATTGCCTGTTCGACTTGCAAAGTATGATCGTCTGCAATTGACTTTTGTTGATCGTCATACTGTCTCTGGAGCTGTTCCACTTGATCCAACTCTTTTTGCAAGAGCAGACAACCATCATTCGAAAGTTTGCTTTTCGTGATCGTACAAGTTCCACTACTATGAATGATACGAATCCCTTGCCGGGAGATGTCAACGATTTCAACATCTCTAAATCCATCCACGAAATCAAGTCTACGCCCGGCATTTAATAAAAGACAAAAAATGATGCACAACCCAATCCCGATAACTTTTCTATTCATCTGCATATCCTTATAATATTTGATTTGTTTTACTACATTTATAATTAGATAACAAGGATTGTTAAACAATCTCAATTGTCATCTGCGATTATCTTCAGAAGGTTGGATTAGATACTTTTGATTAAGTCTATCAAGTATATTTTTGTCGTCAACATAGACATCGGCATCAATCCGAAAATATTTGTCACGACCGAGATTTTTGAGTTGAATCACTTTGGCGTTGACCAGCAAAGACTCCAGCCGGTCTTTTTCCTGATATGCCTGCTTGCGAATTTCCGGGTCTTTATCCTTTAACTCGGGAGTATTGATGCCCCTGAGCCGAATGGAGATATTTTTCCCGGCAATAGCAGAGTGCTCGTCAATGTCACAGACAAATGTATCTCCGTCAATAGCGCGTTGAAATCTGGACACAGTGACATCCGGGTATTTTTCCACACGGTCGTCGCCATTGGCAAAGCTCCCGCAAAATAACAAACCAATCAGCAAAAGCAAATATTTCATTTCCGTCCTCCGTTTGAGCCTTTTTAACTCATGCGTAAGCATATTGAAAATCTTACGCCAGCAGAACGAAAATCAGAACAAAAAAAAGAGGTGCTCCCAATTACACCTCACCGAGGCACCGCCAAGCGCCCACTCAAGAATGCAAAAGGGAGCACCAAAACACAATGGTGCCTATCCCTTCAGCAACGATTCTTGAGTCAAAAGTTTGGCGGTTTCCGATGAAGACGTCTGCTGAAAAGTCAAAACTGACTTAACATATTTAATTGTAAAATTCGGTTATCTTGCCGATATATTCTCCAAAATATTTTGTTTTTTGTTCCTTTAAGGCAGGAACATCCTTTTTTATTGCATCGCAGATTGTGGTCTGCGATATTTTCATATAATCATGAACTCCGGCAGTCTATTGCTCAAATGAGACTGAGACGTTCCGCATCATTATTCACAAAGGAACCATATCCATCTGGACGTTTTTGCCCAAGCGGTCGTTTTTCAGAACGTCGGCATCAAAAATATCCACTTCCCCGGCTAAAAATTCGGCGATGTCATATTCCGCCCCGGCGTGGTCGAACAGCGTAGCACCGGGAGCAAACTTGGCAATAAAATCCACATCACTCTCCGGGGTTTCCTCCTTGCGGGCACAGGAACCGAACACATAAAGTTTTTCCACCTTGTGCACTCGTGCAATACGGTAGATGTCTTCTCTTTTGGCTCTGAGTTCATCCAGTTTATACATGATCTCCCTTCCGGCACTATTCTCAATTATAATATATGCCGTTCGGATAAAAAATGCAAATTTTATCCATTTACTCCATAAGAATTTATCAGAACGGAAGCGATATTGATTTATCTAGAACTAACGGTAATTGAGACAAATTTGTCCTCTGGTTGAATTATGCCAATGTATCTTGCTTTTTATTATAAATTTAAGTAATCATATAAAATTGTCCGTAAGATTATATCTTTTTTTGCGCATTAGAAATGAAAGGCGATTCAGCTCTTATCTCTCAGAAAATCCGCCAAACGGGCATAACTTAAAGTTCCCGAATAAAATTCAAGAATAAGGCTGAATCGTCTTTCATTATTTTCTTGAAAAATATTTGCCAAGTGCTACATTAAAAGTGAATAACAATACAGAGGGCATATGGCATTTACAACTAAAGCGAGTTTACTCTCCGCTGTTCGGCGAGGCGATGAAATTGGTTGGCACGATTTCTATGACAATTACAAGCCTTTGATTTTATTGCGGGGAGGAGATCTCAGGTTGAACCAAACCGAGAAAGAAGAGTTGGTACAGTTAGTCATGCTGGCATTCTTTCAGCAAAGCAAGTCTTTTGTCTATGACCGGTCTTTAGGACGCTTCCGCGATTATCTAAAGCGCATCATCCATAACAAAGCATGTGACCTAATGCGAAAACGCAAAGATGGCACAATCTCTATTGAAGTTGATCAAATGAGAATTGAAGAGATTCCGGCTGAAGCGGAGGAAAACTGGGAAACGGAATGGCGAAATCATCTGCAAAAAGAAGCGATGAAAGAATTAAGAATGAGAATCGAACCAACGACCTATCAATCATACCACCTTTTTGTAATTGAAGGCCACCCAGCCAAAGAAGTGGCCAAGATGCTTGAAATCAAATCCAATGCGGTCTACCAACACAAATCACGGGTAGAAGAAATGCTTGCGGAAATCATAAAAACTCTCGAGGACTAATGACTGAATTCCCTTCTGAGATCAAAGGATACTCCCCGATATGCCTATGCGGCAAGGGTGCTTACGGTTATGTTTGGTTAACTGTAGATGCAGTGGGCAACTACCGCGCACTTAAAATCGTTTCAAAATCGATGCTCGGCGGCGATTGGGAGCGAGAATTTAAAGGCTTACGAAATTATCACACCAAGGTAGGCACACACACAAACCTGATTCAAATTTACCATATTGAAGACTGTGGCAATTTTTTTTACTATACAATGGAAGCCGCAGATAATCTCGGTGATGAACAAAATTACATTCCCAGCACGCTCGAAAATTGGGTGATACATTGGGGTGCTTTGGAAAAAGACACCATTGAACCTCTCTTTGACCAACTATTGGATGGCATTGAAGCACTTCACCAACTTGGACTGATTCACCGGGATATAAAACCAGACAATATCGTTTTTATAGAAAATGTGCCCAAATTGAGTGATATTGGATTGATTAGTTCGGCATCGCAAACCTTAAGCCTTGCCGGAACCCAAGCTTATGTTCCACCCGAAATTCTGACTGGGCAAACTAAAAAAGTAACTCCGGCTATTGATTACTATGCTTTAGGAAAAACCCTTTATCGAGCATTTTCAGGACAACAACCAGATGATTTCCCGGTAGTGCCTCATAAAATATTACAGACTCCATCAGGAAAAGTTTTCAATCGATTAGTAAAATGTGCATGTCACCCAAATACCAAATTACGGGTTGATAATCATGCAATGTTTCAACAGCTACTCCATGGGCAGACGGGATTTTCATATAAAATCAAATTTTTACTGCATCTTGCCGGAAAATTTATCGGAAATATTTACTTCTCCATCCTTCTTATCCTCGTTATGATCTCCATAATAATCTTTGCAATTTGGGGTCCGATAGTTAACTCTTTTACTCCGAAAACAACGCAAGAGCATACGACTTGGACCAATAATGATGAAAACGAGTTTATTTCCTTGCGTCAAAAACCAGATCGAACACATTCCGAAGAAATCAGACTTATGGAATTAATGGAAAAGGTCAATAATATAGCTCTGATGAATAATAAATCAATGTACGAAGTTACTGAAGCGGGCAAAATTTACCGACAATATGTCGAGGACTACAAAGAATGTTTTGATTATGTACAATGGCGCTTTATCTCAGAACAAAAGCCTTTCCACAGAAATGGGTATGAATTTACGCCGAACCAATATATTGACATGATACTGACCCAAATGTTACCGGGAGAATTCCAAATTAAAATTGATTTGAATATTCCAGAAAACAATCAAGAATTCATAATATCAGTATTATCTGAAGACTCTGTTGTATATTCTCGACGCTCAGAATTGAATAAAAAAATTGAACAACTGCCGCACTGTGTTTTCTCTTTTCGTATAAATTCTAAAGGAACGTATGACGAACTGTCATATATCAATGATGCCGTCATTAGTAGCAGTACGAACCCTTATTTCACAAAGCTCCAACCATTAATTCCTCAAACCTATATAGGAAAGAATCAAATTCAAATTGTCAAAACTGGATATCAGATTCAAATATATGCAAATGACAAGGAACTTTTTTCATGCTTCGATTTCCCTTGGAGAAAAAATTATTTAAGGTTGCAAGGTATTATTCGTAAAAATTCTGATAGTATATATCTTAACGCATTGACCGTTTATGATATCCGACCAACCGACAAAAAAGGACGTGGCACTTTATTTCCGCCATTGCCCAAATCTTCGTGGGTAATCACAAAACCACAGGAAGGACAAAAATTACGGTAATTTGTTCAAATAATATTCTTTCGAAGATTCGTCTTCGGTACCATCACCCGAAAAAATCGGACGTTTTTCGGTACCGAATTTCGGGAATCATGGACGATACATAACATGATCCAGTTAAAGAATTTCCCCTCAAAAAGATAATCGTAAGACAGTTTTACGCTTGGTTGATGCATACTTTTTGACAATTCTTGCCTTTCGCCGTTCCTTCAAGGGCACAGAAAAAGAAAAGAAGAAAGAAAATCAATAGGCCCTTGAAGGGCCGGGGTGGTACTTTTATAACGCTTAACAGCAGAATTTCTGCTGGTTTATATAAATACATATAGTACCCCCCGGAGAAAAACGTCAGAACCCCAGCGAACGCCTGATTATCCTGAGTCTTTCATAGCACCGCCTCTCATCACCCTCCATCAGCTTAACGATGGAAGACTCCGATTCTCCCTTCAATAAAGCGTCAACAACCTCCTCATTTTCAAAATGAAAGGTTGCACCCGGCAACTCTTCCTGCAAAACACTGATAATGTCAAGTCCACTGACAACGCATATAGCGTTATACTGTTCAACTGCATTGTCTCTGATACAGCCGCGCAAAATCGTTTGATAAAGATCAACAACAATTGCCCGACAATAAGTTTGCTGAATCTTCGGGGAAGTAAATCCTCCGTTTGCTTTCATCGACGGAGTCGAAAACGGGATACGCCAGATTTCGTTGTTTCGTATTTGCTGGTGATTTACCAAGGCGGTACGCAGAACGTAATAAGCAATATTGTTGAATAAGCTCATGCAAACCGCGTTGACCTGCGCCAAACGTCCTTTATTTGAGCCAATATGCTCACCTCTGGACATTTCAATCAATTTGACTTTTTGCTCAAGAAGCCGTTTCCTCAACTCCTCAATATTCTTTTTTAAATCAAGATCATGGGTCAGCGTCTTATTGCTGAAAAGCAAAAGATTTTGATCCGGTTTGGCGGCTTGAATAATTTTTTCTGCCAGCAAGGAAAAGTTCAAGGGATCTGCAAGAAAATTCTTGCTTGGATTACCGTTGATAACTTCAACCGTCGTGTTGGGATACTCCTGTTTTAATTGAGGACAACTGTAAATCCTGAATCCCTCCCATTTGACATCGCTCATCAATGCGGAGCCGTCAAGAATCAAGTGAGGAATCGATGTTTTCAAATCCACCGTGCCCCGGATAAAAACCATTTTTCCCACGCCGCCGTCTTGGGTTAACATCCCATAAATCTCTTCGGCCGAGAAAAAAGAAAGGAAAGCATACATCTGCTCAAAATCCTCAACGGCAATGATTCCCTCACTCAATAATTTATAAAGACATTTTTGGACATCCGCCAAATACTCCAAGCTGTTTAACGAAGGAATTCTGCGGCAATTTCCTGATTTTAAGGAATCGCGGATAAAATTGATGTCATTGTCAAATTTGCCGCGCAATTGATCAAAGATTCTTGAGAAAACAGCGATCTTTTCTGCCGTCAGGGTAAAATACTCCATCAGAGACGGGCTCTCGTCTACAATAATATATTTGACCGTAGAGGGAATTTTCTCTTGTGCAATGGCGGCCGCCCAATGGGAATGGGTCGTAACCAAAACATCGGCACCCGGAGCATCCCAAACATCAGAAGCAGTGTTTTTTGCCACAGCAGTACAAGGAGATTTGCATTGACGACAAAAATAACCGCGCTTTTGCTGAATGAATTCCAATCGTGTTACCGGACAGCCGTCAGGCCTGCCGTGCCACTCTTGCACATTGGTGCCAATCTCACGCAATGTCCCGGCAATTCTTTTGACGTCCTCAATCTTTTCGGTAACGATCCAAAACCTATTTTCAGAAGAAGCGTAAGCCGAAGTTAAAATCATCGCCGCAGTTGTCTTGCCGGAAGCACAGGGGAAATTTAAAATAGCCTGTTTCTTTTCCAATAAAAGCCGCTCCATCAATGACAAGGCAATCGTGATTCTCTCCTTACCGGAAGTGTCATAAATCCGATTGAAGTCATCCCGCTTCCTGACCACCGCCTCCGCATTCGGCTCTCCGGCATATTTCAATTTTACGACCTTGACGAAAGGCTGGGGACGAGCATCACTGGTCAATTTACGACGGATTCGTCTGATATCAATCCGACAATATTTTTCCGCATCCTTGCCGAAACGTTCATAATGGGCAAAGAAAGACAGTTTCTTTAACCCTGCCATCAACATGCGTTCGGAAACATCAGGAAATTTACGCAGAATCTTTTCTATGGTTTTAAACGCCTCTCTGGAGTTATCGACGCCGGAATCAGTTCGCACCAATTTGACCTTCTTGGCTTTTTTGACTGCAATTGATTTTGCTTTTTGATTTTCCTTTGACGGCATCGCAATATGATGATCTTTGCACCACTTCTCCAAATCCTGCAAAGAATATTCAATGCGCACATCCTGACTCAAAATTTCAACCGACCGGCGAGGAACTCCTTTTTTATAGTTATAGGTCATTGGCACACGAAAAACATGACCGATGCTCTGACACGCATCACCACCGACCCGCGCCGCCATAACTTGGTAAAGCATTTTGTATTTCATTTTGCCTTCATGCCCCTCAATACGGCTCCGAAGCCGGTAAACCAATTGCAACCCGCCGCCGGAGTGAATTGTGACAGTCGGCACAGGAAGCGCCGTAGCGACCCTCTGAGCATCTTTAAGAGTCAAACATCCTGCCTTTTTATGGTGAGGCCCATAATCAATATCGATAACCATACAGACGATTTCGACATAATTGTCCTCTTGAAAATTTTTCTCACCTTCAACCCAAACACCGGAGTGCGCGGCATGGGAATAATAATAGTTTTGTTTATCGCCCTCGCGCTCCAACAACTTGCAGTATTCCTCGACAGTCGTCAAATAGGTGCCCCGCCAAACTCCATCCTGATCCTTAATCCCTTTACCAATTTCGTCCTCCGGCTTAAATCCCGCCGCCTTAAAAAATTCTCTATAATTCATATTTTTCCTTTCCTATTAAATACCAATCATCTGTTTGAGGTCCGACAAGCGAATCCTGACTGCTCTTTTGCTTGAGTGAATCCGGGTAAGTTTGCCCTCGGAGCAAAGACGGTCCACCGTCTTGACCGAACACTTTAAAATCCGGGCCGCATCGGCTCTTGAAAGCAATACGTCTTCATCTTCGTGTCCTTCCAACCGGCGAAAAACTGCGGCGATGGCAGTATCACAAATTTCCTGATCCACAACGCCGGACGCAGATAACGTTCTTATCAAGTTTTCAAACTGCCGCGCATCTTTTTCTTTATACATCTATGATTCTCCTTTTTTCATTTTTAAGATTTTAATAAAGACTGGGAACCGCTTTCTCGTCGCCTCCTTTCTCCTATTGGGGGTTCCTATAACCTTATGCGGGGGAAAAGAAAATATCTTACGCGACAATTCCTAAATAGATCAAAAACAATTCCGTCATAAAAACAATTCCAAAAAAAATCAAAAAGAATTATTTCCCCGAATAAGATTTTCGCTTTTTGTCCGCATTAGTTAGCAGAAGTCGATGATCACGGTGGTCACGACAGGAAAAAAATTCTTTTTAAGGAGCTAAAATGCAAAACGAAAAGAACAATGCCGCCGATGTAAACAAGAACGGTCTCGTTATCGAAGAAGCAAAGGAGGTTATCATCCCAAAGGACGAAAGCCCACAAAGCGATCAGCAAACGATCTCGATTGCCAAGGAAAATTTTGCGGCACTTGAGGCTCATGCTTATGCTGAGTTTCTGCCCATGATCTCTACGAAGCGGGAATTGGATGCGTTAAAAGCCGGAATTCTCAAACACGGTCTGCTTGAGCCCATCACCATCCACGATGGAAAAATTCTCGATGGTCGCAATCGTCACCGGGCAATCTGTGAATTGCTGACTTATGAAAAAGATTTCAATTACGAGAATGTCGTCAAATTTGCCCCGGTGCCGGAGGGCTTCACTCCCGAGCAATATGTCATTACCCGCAATCTCCACCGGCGCAATCTCAATGAGTCTCAAAGAGCACTCTTTGCCGGGCTGATGCTTTTGGAATTCAAAGAAGATCGCACTCTTACCAAGGAACAAAGGACAAATTTACCCGAAGGGAGCAAGACAAGCCATTTCGGCAAAATTTTCAATGTCAGCGGCAGTTCAGTCAAATCGGCCCAAATCGTCATCAAGCGCGGACTGCCTGTCGTCAAGGATTTTGTCCAAAAGGGATTTTGGCGTTTGAGTTTGGCAAAAAAAATTGCCGAATTGTCAAAAGAGGAACAGCAAAATCTTGTTGCTGACGCTCTCACTCAAGGCAAAAGTCTGGCTGAGTTGTGGTATGCAAATCACTGCCTCGACTTAAATAAAAAAGAGCGCGACCTCTCCGCCGAGTTGAGCGCACTCGAAACGGAACGCAGTGTGACAAGCAATGCCCTTCGTCATGGACTGGCTCAGGCGCTGGCACAGGCAAATCTGTTGCCGGAAGAAGAACAAAATGACAAAAAATCAAGCATTAACGATGTGGAAAACAAAATTGCCGACGGCACTCACTCCAGTCTGCGTGAGCATACTGCCAAAATAGTGAAAATCACCAATCGCAGAGAAAAATACCGGGAAGAATTGAAAACGATGTTGGATGACCAAGCGAACCAAAAAGAGCGCTACGCCCAGTCAAAGTTGTCCCTGTGCATGGCTTCTTGCTATAAGGAGTATATCCGCAATCGTAAGGAGGCATCGCTCGCGGCCATCGTGACTTTCTCCAAAAATAAAGCGGCGATTGAGTTCAAAGTGCTCTCCTCCAAACAGGCGGAAAATGCACTTGGCGTCATCAAAAAATTCGATTCACCCAAAGAAGGAGAAAAATTTCTCTTGGAAAACAAAGTCGGACTGGAAAGGCTGAAGGCTGATATTTTGAATGGCACGCTGACGGAGGCCGAAAACAAGATTCAGACATTCAGGGAGTCCTTGTCGAGTTCCCAAGTTGCATGATCAAACTTATAAAGCAAAAACCGGAGCAGTGATAATTCATTGCCCCGGTTTTTTTATTTGTTCAAGACTGTCAACCGAGCGATCTGTTCGTCAATCTCCGGCTGTTTGAGAGGAGTTTTTCCCAAAACTTTAAATACATCAAAACCGTAATTCAAAAGTTTCAGATTTTTCAAAAGAATCTCCGGGTTAAACTCCTTTCCGTAACGGCTGAAGCTCAACCCCTGTACGGCATGCCCCATAATTTCAGCGACAAGACTCTCCTGAGCCCCGCTTTGCTTCAAACAATTGGCAACATTGTGCCGCAAGCTGTGAAACACTTTCTTTTCATCATTGGTGACATATTTGCGGTTAAACCTCCCGAATGATTTTTCGTAGGTATGCGTGTAACCGTACTTCTCAGTATACACAAGACAGATCCACAGACGGTCATCCTCCACTTTTCTTGCCCGTCTTGTCCCAGCCCGGCTCAAAACAAAATCCAAAAAACCCAACTGCAAAAGAATCGGATGCACCGGGATCGTCCGGCGCGCATTTTTATTTTTCAATCTTGATTTGCGCTCAGGGTTGGCCTTGATATCAAAGCAGGCAATCCCGTTGGCATTGACAATATCATCCGGGTAGAGCTGGCATATCTCAGCCTGCCGCAAACCGGAAAACAAAGCAATCAAAGGAATCCAGTATTTGTGAGGTTTCCATGCGCTCAACCGGTCCCGCCTAAGGTTTGACAAAAGCAGTTTGAGATCATCGGTGCTGTAAGGATTGCGCTCATTGCTGGCCTTGTTATCAAGCTTGATCAAAAGGTTGGACGCAGGATTGCGCCCGATATATTCATGGTCATAGCACCATTTGAAAAAACCGCCGAGACGCACACAATTGTGATTAATGGTTTGCATTGCAAGCAAGGGCTTGCCGTGGTTTTTTGTCAACTCGGACAAAGGCACCCCGCGAAACTTAGAATAAAGCGCACGACGAGCCGGAATTTTCATCAAAACTTCGTCGCGAAACTGCAACAAATCGCGATGCCGTACAGTCTCAATGTCCGTATCCGGTTGCATGTATTGCAAAAACAGCTCCAGTGTGTGTTTGATGTCTTCTCTGGTCTTGACACCCCAAGTAGGATGAGGGGCCGCCAAGTAGCTGGAAATGAGTTTTCCCAAAAGATTTTTTTCAACTGTTTTAGAGATTTCCTGAGCGGTAGGATAATTGCCGTTGATCACCTGCTCATAAACCGTATCGCTGTATTGGGTAAGAAACCGTTTGCCGGTGATGCGCTCATATTGCATGCGATGGATGAAAAGCTCTGCAAGCAACAACTCATGCGCCAAAAGATTGATATCGCTCTGCACATGCGGAACACTCGTTAAAAGGTTTTTGGCGTTTTGCATTGCCACGGTGGAGCCGGGATCGTTATCCCTTACCGCCTGCTCATAATGCTTCACAATATTTAAAGCGATCCGGGAGCCCTCCTGTCGCGTTTCCGGGCACACGTGTCCCCAGTCCGCCATGTGTCGGTTATGATCCTCCAGCCGCTGAGTTATGTACCCTTTGGCCATCTCCCGCAATTCACTCAAAGGTATCGCCATATATTCTCCTGAATCGATCAATGCCTGCAACTTCTCAGTCATTAATTTACTTTGAGATACTGCCTTTTTCAAATCTTTTGTCTTGAGAGACATTCTGATTTCACAATTTTTTCCAGACAAGTAATTTGCCGGGAGACGAAAGCGAAAATGAAATCTGCCATTTCGCTCGAACAAATTGGGGACTGCGACTTCCATTTTGATCCTTTTGGTGTCACAAATCGTGTCACGTTTTTTGGGATCGAAAAATCAAGTTTTGCAGTTGTAAGCCGTTTAAAATTATTGATTTATAACAAAAAAGTTGGTCGGGGTGGTGAGGATCGAACTCACGACTTTTTGGTCCCAAACCAAACGCGCTAAGCCACTGCGCTACACCCCGACAAAAAGGCCGGAGCATAATATATACTCAGGCCAGCTCAAATACAAGAGCTCAAAG
>Ga0074193_1002853_pt1 | contig 14381 bp, 12 predicted proteins | sample EPASupsiteHSE605_FD_64523 | JGI IMG/M metagenome (GOLD analysis project Ga0074193, IMG submission 64523) | Bioremediated contaminated groundwater from EPA Superfund site, New Mexico - Sample HSE6-05 | ecosystem: Environmental > Aquatic > Deep subsurface > Groundwater > Contaminated ... | reverse complement strand
CCTGCACACAATCCTGCGTCCGCCGACCGGGATTTTCTATGCAAACGGTGTAAAGGCAAACGTGCTCTTCTTTGAAGCAAAACCCGCATCAAAAGAGCCCTGGACAAAAGAAGTCTGGATCTATGATTACCGCACAAATGTGCACCACACATTGAAGAAAAACCCGATGAAATATTCGGATCTTGAAGACTTCATCAAATGCTACAACCCTGAAAATCGCTACAGCCGTAAAGAGACCTGGAGTGAAGAATCTCCCGAAGGAAGGTTCCGGAAATTTAGTTATGATGAAATTGTAGCAAGAGATAAAACCAATCTGGATATCTTCTGGCTTAAAGACAAAAGCCTGACTGATCTGGACAATCTTCCGGACCCGGATATTCTTGCAAACGAGATAATCGAGAATATGGAGGCTTCGTTAGCAAGTTTTAAGGAGATTATGGCCACTATTAATGGTGAAAGTGAAGAGAACTAAGTTATGATTAAATAGCACTAAAATGATAGTTAAATATAATTAAAAATAAAGTTAAAAAGCTAAAAATAAAGCTAAAAAGCTAAAAATAAAGCTAAAAAGCTAGTTAGAGCTTAACATCTTTACCTTTAACCTTGAGTGTTTAAAAATCAATAAAATTTTTCTTAAAATATCAGATTTCGAGCCCTAAGAACTACAGTAAAAAGGAAGATGACTGGATGAAAGAGGACAAAGCTAGCCTTTCTGCAATCATGACTGCATGTATTCGTGCTCATCACTCAATGTATGATACTCCCAAAATCTTTGACGATTTTCTGGCCTGTGATTTGATACCACAAGAAGCACTGTTATCGATTAAACAACATTTTAGTAAGGATAAACAGTCTAACTATCCTGAGCATACTGTCACACCCTCAGACCAGACAATTACCCTTGCATCTTTTACGAAATCAACCAGTGTTCTCAGCCGTGCGCGATATACGGAAGATGTCCTGGAGGAAGCTGTCAGACAGAGAGTGAAGCAATATGTAATTCTTGGAGCAGGGCTGGATACCTTTGCATTTCGGCGTCCAGAGATGATGGATTGTTTGGAAGTATTTGAGGTCGATCATCCGGCTACACAAAATCTCAAGCTTCATCGCCTTGCAGAGTTAGGATGGGAGCATCCAGCACACTTACATTTCATTCCCGTGGATTTCACAAAGGAAAACTTAGCAACAGCACTCACTCGTTCACCATATTATGACCCGAATGTTAAAAGTTTCTTTAGCTGGCTTGGCGTTACCATGTACCTGACTCGGGAAGAAGTATTTTCGACGCTTCGCTCCATCACCGATATTGCCCCTGAGGGCAGTGCAGTTATTTTCGATTACTTTGATTCGGACGCATTTATTCCCGAAAAATCGTCACCAATAATGAAAAAAAAGCAGGAAATTTTTCAAAAGCTAGGTGAAAAGATAATAACGGGTTTTAATCCCTTAACTCTGGATGAAGATATTGCAAGTTTAGGATTAAGTCTCCATGAGGACCTGAGTCCAGAAGATATCGAAGAGCGTTACTTCCGTGGACGTAAGGACGGACATCATGCTCCTGAACATGGACATATTGCATGGACAATTGTCAAATAATATGACTATTACAAACGGTTTTTGCCCTGAAATCTATATTAATCCGCTACAATAACAACAGCTGTTTTCATGAAACTTCCCACCAGCGACGTTTTTCAAAAGCAGAAATGAGCAAGACTTAAAATCTGGCAAGGGATTTCCTTGTATCGTGAAGTTGTTTTAAGCTAATCTCTTTTTTGTAATCTTTGAAAATTGTAAATCCTTCTCTAGTACTGATTAACGAAAACAGAGGTTGATTATCCTGAGACAATTAATAAAAACAGTACAGAGAACAAAGGACCACAAGCTGATTAAAAAAATATCTTGAAACTACCAGGCTTTGAAGTATATCACGGAGCAGGTAGCCTGCTTGCAGTAGTCCTGTATAAAAAGAAAGTAAAAAAAATCCAAAGTTCTATGTAAAAAAAGTATTTAAAAGTGGTTTAAAAGTGGTTTAAAAGTGGTTTAAAAGTGGTTTAAAAGTGGTTTAAAAGTAGTTTAAAAGTAGTTAAAAAAGATTAGAGAAAACCTGAAAGATTTTTTGTTCCTATTACCTATCCCCCGGTAAAGTAATTCAGAGACATACCCTCAATATATCTTTGAATTAGAACATCTTCCAGGCAATTCTTTACTCACATACCCCATTCAGTCCCCATTTGTGTTGACTTCTTCTTTTTGTCTTAGCGTTCTATCTATTCGTTTTTATCCGTTTGTTTGGGTTTACTCTCTTGTTCTCTTGAGGTTGAATCTGTTCTCTTATTCTAGTGAAGTTACAAACTATAATTATTCCCAAACTTATTTAAAATAAACCATATAAAAAATTAGTCCCGAGCAAATAATATTCTCATATAATATGTTTTTTTAGCAAAGAACATTTTAATATTAATAATTATTTTTAAATTGTGTATCTTTTTTCTTCATTATAAAAAAGGGGACTTATTTTTTACATATAGAGCCTATCCCAAAACATTATCTAATCTACTATTACCGCCAATATTATAACTCCTATTCTGGCATTATATTGGTTTTGAAACAGGCTCGATGCGAAACTTTGTCATTTCTACATCTTTTTTAGTGCTCCGAAATCTAAAAAATGGAAAATCTAAAAAGTAGAAGACCTAAAAAATGGAAGATCTAAAAAATCGAATAAATGTATAGATTTTGACTTCCATCGTTGCCTATTTCAGATCCCTGAATTCAAGAAAGGTTTTATAATTCTGAATCTTATTTTCATTATTCTATATAGTAACATTTATCATAATAGTAAATTGTTTTCAATATAGGATAAACTCAACTGGGGATAGCAAATTATTTGGTGGAGTATATGGGTGATAGAGAAAAAAATGTAGGGCTTGCTGCAGCTTTGAACATACTCTTCACAGTCATAGAACTGATCGGAGGATTCTTAACAAACAGCTTAGCACTGATAGCTGATGCATTGCATGATTTTGCTGACAGTTTTGCGTTAATAATAGCCTGGTACGCAGAAAAGAAAGCAAAAAAACCTGCAACAAGTAAAATGACTTTTGGATATAGAAGGTTATCTCTCTTATCTGCAATGTTCACTATTGTTGTACTGGTAACCGGATCGTTGTTTGTACTTACTCAGGCTATCCCGCGTCTAATCAGTCCGGAACCTGTAAACGCCGAAGGAATGGTTTTAATTGCAGTCATTGGAGTCACTATAAATGGACTTGGATATTTTCGATTAAAGAAAGGGATGAGCCAGAGTGAGAAAGTATTATCCTGGCATCTTCTGGAGGACATTTTGGGATGGGTAGTTCTGCTTACCGGGTCAATAATCATGAGGTTCTGGAACAAACCGGTTATCGATCCTATAATGACAATAGGATTCACTGTTTTTGTATTATGGGGAGTTTCTAAAAACGCAAAAGAAGTATTGAATCTTCTTCTGGAAGGTGTCCCTGAATATATCGATATTGACGAGATTAAAAAATCTATCTTGTCGGTTGAAGGAGTGAAGATGGTTCATGATCTCCATGTATGGTCTCTGGAAGGAGAAACCGACCTTTTAACATCTCATGTTGTTGTGGAAGACAAATATCTACAAACACCGGATAAAATGAGGCAAGCTATAAAAAATAAATTAGAGGAGCATCATATAGAGCATTCAACTCTTGAACTTGAAAGTGAAGGACTTTGTTCTGGAAAAGAATGTATTTTTGAATCGAAGAAATAATGAACAAGGAAACTTACAAAGAAACGCATAAAGAAATATGCAAAAGAATGTGCAAATAACATACAAATAATATGCAAAAACGCGAAAAATTGCGATGAAAATAAACTTTCAATAGTAAGGATCTTGTGCAGTGAGTAGGATCTTGTGAAATGAGTAGGATCTTGTGCAGTGAGTAGAATCTTGTGTAGTGAGTAGAATCTTGTGCAGCGGGGGAAGATTAATCCATGATTGAATAACTGGTCACGAGGCACTGACCTGTAAGATCATACTGTATGTTCAGGTAGTGATACCATTGCGCTCAGGAAATATCGAACCATGATTTTTTGAAAATAAGTCAAAAAATATAACTATAAGATAATATTTTATTCGCAGTCTTGTGCAAACTGTCCTATTCTGTCAGTTATGGTCCCGCAGCCAGCGAAAAACGGTTTTTCGGTAACTGTGATAGTAAGCTTTGATCTTCCATCCCATTCGAAATTCGCAGTAATCCCATTGCCGGAAATTTCTCCGCTTTCTCCCGACGGAACGTTGATGCCGAAGTCCTGAAGACCCTGCTTCATGCACTCAAACCTATCAGGTGTAATATCGGAATACGTTACTGGTCTACAACCACCTCCTCCAAACTGTGCTTGTGCTAACCCAGTAGAATAAATTGAGCATAACAATATCAGACAAGCTATTGATGTCTTTTTCATTCTTAACCCCCTAATACGAGTTTGGCCCTTTAGTCAACCGTTTATGCAGACACAGACTGAACCACGTAAAGTATAACTATCGGAACTTATTTTATTTGGAATTCCTTGTTGACATCCTCGGCTCTGGTGTATTCTTTGTCTGGAATGTTTTCAAGAGTTTCTAATACCTTATTGCTCGCATTATTTTTTTTAGCATGCTCAATAAGATCCTGTTTTTTTGCGGATATGTAACATCTTCCAAAAACTTCTGGACTTGATTTGGATTGGTTTCCATAGATCTACCATACCATTTACTTTTTCAAACTCTATAATGACCTCGTCATTACTGGAATATGTTTTCATAAGAGCTTTCTGAACCTTAGAGATTTTTGAGCCTTTAGTCTAAGTTATAGAACATGCTCCTCAGGTGAGTTTACTTGACCAAAAACCTGTCCCATAAAATTCAATAGTTGGACTTGTTTGCTCTTTAGTACTCTGGCTTTCCAGATGTTCGGTTTCACTGATAACTCAGAGCATTAATTATATTCTGGCATTATATTCCATTTCAGGTATTCTCTTCAAAGCATCCAAAGTCATTTTCTGCCTGTTTTCCCTTGCAAACCTGAGAAGATTTTTGTTAGCAGGATAAAACAGTACTCGTACAACCATGATTTCCTAATCTCTTGTTTATCATTTTGATAGGTAACCTTAATAGAGATTCAGGTAGCTACCTCTTTTCCCCTTGCTGTCCACCTCCGATAAATAATATAAATATAATTATATAAAAACGATTCAACACAAATATTTGTTAGAGGATATTTATCAAATTTTGAGATTCTGCTTTCTTTGTCAACAGAGGAAATTTAAAGAAAATTTATAAATCTATTAAACTCTGTTTTTCTATATTGACGCCAGAAAAAACTGTATAGAAAAGAAGAGGGAAAGGCAAATGAAACCAGATTAAGAAAAATATAAAAAGAAAAGTAGAGATTCTTTAGCTGGATAGATTTATGTAAGAAAGTATTATGTAAGAAAGTATTTCCAGGATGAAATAAGAGAAATATCATATTTTTGTGTCAGAGAGATTATCATACTTTGGTGTCAGAGAAATTATCATATTTTGGTGTTAGTCTTGACAGCAATAGTGGGGTTAAATGACATTTTGGGATAGTCTCATAAAAAAGCAAGACCAGAACATGCAGGCAAAATTACCCAATAAAATATAGAAGCAGATATGATGGTGATAAAGGTTTGAACCTATTATGAAGCGGTTCTTAACTGCCACTCAAAATGTCATTTTAAGTCTAATTCTAATGGCTGTACATGCTGAAAGTTTTCGAAAAATTAAAGAAAGGATGTTACACTACTTAGCTAAAAAACTAATGGTAAGATTTTTGAAGAGAATTAGAATCTTGCTTATATACTTTAATAGCCCCACTTATAAACTGTCTATAGATTCCGCAGTACCTTTTATCAAAAGCTTTTGTACACGTATACGAATTATCTCGATAAGCAGCACATTTTAAAGCGTATTTACATTTAATGTTAGACATGTCTTCCCCTTTTAAACTTCAGTGTTCCACTGTCCCGCTTCATTTTCCTGAAGTTATATCCTTACAATCAATATTTATATTAATCGCTTTATAATTTAAAAGAGATCGTCACAACATATGAACAGCACTCTGAAACTAAGCGGATTTGTAAAGGATTTCTACTAACGCGCGAAAATAACTGACTCATACTAAGAAAGATGGCTCTATAGAAATTCCCTCTAAACTTGTCTCCAGCTCCTCTCGCATGAACTGCTCTTCCGTGCTTATCGAATAACCACTTTAAACAAACAGAGAGTTATATATTTTGTAGCGATTATTACCGGTTATTAAAAACCGTTGATTATCCTCAACTGCAGGTGAGATTGATATGGGCACATTTGATACGATTAAGGATAGGAGAAGCATACGGACGTATAAAAGCGAGCGTATACCGCAGGAAAAGCTTGAGAAACTGCTGGAGGCCGCAAGGTTAGCACCATCGGCTGCAAACAGGCAGAACTGGAAGTTCATTGTTGTCGAAAATGAGCAGGTAAAAAAACAGCTTGTTACTGCTTGCAATAATCAGGCATTCGTAGGTACTTCCTCGCATATCATTGCAGGCATAGGGGATCCCTCCCAAAAATGGCACCAGGTTGACCTTGCCATTGCTCTTGAACACATTGTCCTGGAGGCTGTTGAGCTAGGACTGGGTACTTGCTGGATTGGCGCTTTCAATGAAGATGAGGTTAAAAGATTACTCAGGATACCTCAGGACAAAAAAGTAGTCGCTTTACTGACTGTCGGAATCCCAGAAGAATCACCCACCGCCAGACCAAGGAAAGCTTTGGAAGAAATCGTGTCTTACAATGAATATACATAAACTAACATTTAAGCTAACATTTTCTTTACTATCTCAAATTTTAAGCACTCTGATGCAAAACCAACTCGATGAAATAATTACACAGACCATAGGCAGATGGAATGCTGACTGAACCTGTTTCAGTTTTCTGCTACATCTTCAGGTTTCGTCAGTATAGGTCTGCCTCTTCTACAGTAGTTTCTTCCGAAAGTGGCATAAAACCATGATATCTCTTCTACTCTAAAACCTGATTTATAGAAGATACCTTTTAAACCAGTTACATGCTAAATCCGAGTGAGTGCTGACGATATAATGGCATTGACTGGTGACTTTAGAAGTAGGACATGTGTACTCCTGGGTAGCATGGCACCATTCCAGTAAAAAAGTATAATTTATTAACTGGAAAATGCTGCAGTTGTTTGTAGCAATTTTCTGCAAAATAACCCAAGAGTCACCAAACAAACCCTACAAGAAGGGCTCCTATCAGAGTAATGAGAAGAGATCATGAAGGAAAAATCCTGCATTTTCCAAGTGACCTTAAGCTGTCACTTTCATCATGATCTTCCTCTCTAGCCACGGTACTCTTCCCCAGAGTATAGTTTATGGTTTTTTGTGTAAACTGTCGCCAATAATAATTTGTTAATATATCAAATTAGATTTATAAATATCCTGACGTTCAAAAATATATAAGCTCAATATTAAGAGAGGCAACAAACCTATGTAGTAACGTAATTTCTTTTTCGGATAAACTACTCAAATAAATGATATATCTCAAAATATATAAGTTAGTTTATTTATAAACCTGCATTGTTTATCATTTCTCAAAACAATAAACGAATAAATGGAATCAAAATTCTTCTTACTGCATTAAATGTTTAATCTAAAAGCAAGGGGGCAAAATCTGGATACGCAAGAGATTGAACATACTATTAAAAAGTTTAGTAACTTAATTGATAAAAACAAGGAAAAACTGGCTTATTCAGATTTTAAAGAAGGAGTAAACAAAGGTCTGGATATCGCAAAGTATAACTTTGGAGATCATATAGAAAAATTTGACTTATTCAGTTCGAAAGAGAATAAAATCACAAAGATACAGAATTTACAGAACGAATATAACTTACTTATAGACACGCTTAAGATAGGAAAACCAGGCTGTTCTGCAGACTGTTTAGAGGGAATATATGAAGGACTTGAGAAATCAAAGATAATATTTGGAGAATTTATAAAGGAATTTGTATAATATTGGTACTTACTTGATATCGGTTTGTATTTACTTTGAAATTTTGAACCTCAAAGCATTGTTTGTTTAAAGTCTGTTTTAGATAATTAATTTAAATATTAATTATGTTGTATCCTAAAATAATTTCGTATACTCAAAACCATTCTGAAATCCAATACATGGAAGTCCAATACATAATACAAAAACAGGCGATACAAAAGATCAAATGTTGAGTAAATTCCAATTTGCTTTCCCACTATAAGTCTTCTCACAGATCATTTTATCGATTATCTATGGATTTTCAAATCCGTGTTTATTTCTCATAGGATAAGGATTCTCTTATCGAATGTTCTGGCTACCCTTATAATATCTGGGAGATAACTATTGTTTAAAATAACCTACCTTTGAGTCATTTTATGAGACTTTTGAGATTCCCGTAATTAACTTATCTCAAACTAGAAAACTTTGCTAAATTAAAATTTTTGCTAAATTAAATGCTAACTGCAAAATAAGCATCGATAAGCTGTAACAGAATAAAGTTAATAACAGCTAATATGGAGAGTCTCAGTGACTAATAGCGAGAAGAAATCTGAGTTCTGGAATGTTCCAGCATCGGAGATGCTACAGAGGCTTCAGACAACGGATGAAGGTCTTAAAAGTTCCGAGAGCACTGAACGGCTCGAGAAATATGGAGCCAATATTCTTAAACCAAAAAACCGGTTCAATGCAATTAAAATTTTGCTTTCTCAGTTCAAGAGTCCGATTACCATAATTCTACTGTTTGCAGCAGGATTATCTTCTTTTCTCGGTGATGTTACAGACACTGTAATTATCGTAACTATTATTCTAATTAGCAGTATGCTGGGTTTCTGGCAGGAAAAAGGAGCTGCAGATGCTTTTGAAAAATTGCTAAGCACCGTTAGGGTAAAAACGACCGTGCTCAGGGACGAAAAGGAAAAGGAAATACCTATTGAGGAAGTAGTGCCAGGAGACATAATTATTCTCCATGCAGGAGATATGATCCCTGCAGACAGCCTGATTTTGGAATCAAAAGAACTTTTTGTTAATGAAGCTACCCTTACTGGAGAGACCTATCCGGTAGAAAAGTCAACCGGGGTGCTGAAAGCAGAAACTGCTCTCGCACAGCGTACAAACTCCCTCTGGATGGGAACTAGCGTATCCAGTGGAAGCGGGAAAGCACTGGTCGTATCTACGGGAAAAGGAACAGAATTCGGGAAAATATCCGAGACATTAAAACAAAATATCCCGGAAACTGAATTTGAAAAAGGTGTTTCACGCTTTGGCAATTTTCTGGTAAGAGTTACAGTGATTATGGTAACAGCCATCTTTGTAATCAATATATATCTTCAGCGCCCTCTACTTGACTCATTTCTTTTTTCTCTTGCTCTTGCGGTAGGACTAACTCCCCAGCTTCTACCTGCGATAATAGCAGTTAACCTTTCACACGGAGCAAGAGAAATGGCTCAAAATAAAGTAATTGTCAAAAGGCTGGCTTCAATTGAAAATCTCGGTAGCATGGACCTTCTATGTACTGACAAGACAGGTACTATTACCGAAGGGGAACTAAAACTTCACTCATTTCAAGATCTCAAAGGAGATCAGAGTGAGAAAATTCTCCTTTATGCTACTCTTAATGCCTACTACCAGAAAGGCTTTGAGAACCCTATCGACCGGGCAATCCTTACAGAAAAAAAAGCAGATGTGTCCCAGTACGAAAATCTGGATGAAGCTCCTTACGATTTCATCCGCAGACGGTTAAGCATCCTTGTTTCAAAAAATGGCAGTAGCGTAATGGTTACTAAAGGCGCATTTCCTAATGTCCTTGAAGTCTGTTCAGTAGCAGAAACCGAACCTGGAAAAGTTGTAGAAATCTCTGAAGTTAAGGGACAAATTGAACAAAAGTTTGAAGAGTTTAGTCAAAAAGGACTTCGGACACTGGGACTTGCTTATAAAGACATGAGCCAGCAAAAAACTATCAAAAAGGAGCAAGAAACAGGAATGACTTTTCTTGGGTTTCTCGCCTTTTATGATCCGCCAAAACCGGATATTGCAAAAACGATAGATAGCATGGAAAAGCTCGGAATATCTCTGAAAATTATTACTGGGGACAATAAGTTTGTAGCTGCCAGTATTAGCCAGGAGGTAGGGCTTGAGAGCTCGAGAATTCTAACAGGAAGCGAAATTGCTCGGATGGATAAGGAAACTCTGATAAAAAAAGTAAACGACACTGATGTCTTTGCCGAGATAGAACCAGACCAGAAAGAACACATTATCATAGCATTTAAAAATTGTGAGAAAGTTGTTGGATATCTTGGGGACGGCATTAATGATGCAAGTGCTCTTCACGCAGCCGATGTGGGAATTTCGGTAGATAGTGCTGCAGACGTTGCCAAAGAAGCTGCAGACATCGTGCTGATGGAAAAGAGCCTGAATGCACTTGTCGAAGGTATAAAAGGTGGACGAAAAACTTTTGCCAACACTCTGAAGTATGTCTTCATGGCTACCAGTGCCAATTTTGGAAATATGTTTAGCATGGCAGGAGCTTCACTCTTCCTACCTTTCCTTCCTTTACTGCCCACACAAGTCCTGTTAATTAATCTATTAACCGATTTCCCGGAGATGACAATAGCTACTGACTCTGTTGATAAGGAACTGGTTGAAAACCCTCGTCGCTGGAATGTAGATTTTATCCGCAGTTTTATGGTAGTGTTTGGGATTACCAGTTCGGTATTCGATTACATGACCTTTGGTATCCTGCTTTTTATATTCCCAGGTATGGTAGAGCAATTCAGGACTGGCTGGTTTATAGAATCTGTTATTTCTGCATCCATGATAGTCCTGGTAATAAGGAGTAGAAGACCCTTTTTCAAAAGCAAACCTGGAAAGTATCTTCTGGCAGCTACCCTCTTTATAGGAATAGTTACGCTTTGTTTTCCATTAACTCTTTTTGCAGCACCTTTTGGCTTCAAACCTCTTCCGATCTCCATTATCCTGTTAATTGGAGTTATAATAGGAATATATATTCTTACAGCTGAAATAGTGAAGAGGTTTTTTTACAAAAAGGTAAAACTTTGAACTCAAAGTATACTCATTGGTCATCAGTTAAAGAATTTCTTGTCTGAAAGCTATAGATTTTGCATTAGAAACCAGTCTTAAACTTTGGCCTATTCACATGAAATCAATATTCTGTTATAGCTCAAAATTTATTAACATATTTGACAAATGTTGAAGAAATTGACGTAGTTTGTCACGATTCCTCACTTAACCGAAGACGCATATATTACCATTACTCGTTGGGTTTTGTTGCAATTGCGAACAACGTAACAATACCAGACTCAGCAAAGGTCGAATTTTGGATCTTAATATATTCTTCGTAAATCTCCTGTGTGATCTTCTCTTTAATTTCGTCTGGGATACCCGTCAACAAGTTCCTTGAACTATCCCTCTCTTCCAGGCGCTTCAAAAATTCTTCTGGTGAACGATGCTGCCTTGGTATCATCCTTGATTCGATTGAGATAGAGGTAAAACCTGCCTCAGACAGGAGATTATGGAGTTCAACTGCATTGACTCTATTAATGCCTTTATGCAATTCAAAGCTCCTGGTAATGTTATATTTTGCCAGAATAGGATCTACAAGCTTTCTCATTGTATTAGGACTGTCTCTATCAAGTGTAGTCATGCCTATACTGCCTCCTGGCTTAAGCACCCGATATGTTTCACTGAGAGCAATTTTCTTGTCATCAACCCAATGAAATGAAGAGCAGAAATAGGCGTGATTGATTGAGTTGTCAGGTATGGAACTAAGATCTTCAGCCTGTCCCACAAGAAAACGGACACTATTGAGGGAGTCAACACCAAACTTTTTCCGTGCAAGTTCTATTCGATACGAGGAGGGGTCAATACAAGTAAGCTTGCCGGATTGCCCAATAATTTCCGAGACGTTTAAAGCCTGCCATCCTGTCCCGCAGCCGATATCAAGTACAGAATCTCCATTCTTAATTTTCATCATTCTTATCAGTGTTTGACCTTTCTGAAACTGGTGGTCACAATTCTGATCATAAATTTTAGCACTTTCCGGGGTATCCCAGTCAATCTCACTCATTAAATTCACCTTCTTGAATACGTTAAAGCTGATGAAAAGAAAGTAATTCCGGATGGCTTATGCTTCCATCCTGGAAAAAAGCACTGCGCCTATCAAACAGATGATAACTGACAGCGAGCCTATTAATGCAAGGTCACTGGAGACGCCGAAAGTGCTTATACCCGTGATGGCTCCCCTCAGGCCGTCAACTCCATAAGTTAGAGGATCTATCCTGCTAATGAAATAAATTGCAGGAGGCAAGTTTTTTAGAGGAAAGAGAGCGCCTGAAAGGAAAAAGATAGGCATGATTAGAAAATTCAATATCATCTGAAAACCCTGCATATCTTTCATTTGTGAAGCTATAGTGAGGCCGATCCCTGTAAAGAAAATGGCTATTAAAAACATAAAAATTAACCCGATAACAAGGCTAGTTATACTGGGAATCCTGAACCCAAGGATATAAGTCAGACCAAGTATGATTAAGCCCTGGATTATAGCTATAGTTGCGCCTCCAAAGGTTTTTCCTATCATAATTTCCGTTCTTGAGATCGGAGCTACCAGAGTCTCTTTGAGAAAGCCGAATTGTCTGTCCCATATTACCTCCAGGCCGGAAAAGACAGCTGTAAACAGAATTCCCATAGTGACAATACCAGGAGCAAGAAAATCGATGTAGTTTGCTCCTCCGCTAACCTTGGAATACATAGGACCGAACCCAAATCCAAAGGCAATCAAAAAAAGCATTGGCTGCCCTAGAGTGCCTATAAGTCTGGCTTTGGAACGCCAGTAATGTTTGAGCTGCCTCAGACAGAGAGCGTAAATAACCTCGATCATTATCTCATCCTTCCCATACCTCGCATCATTCTCTTTCTACTTATCCCATTGTCATCGCGGATGTTCCTTCCTGTTAATTTCAGAAAAGCCTCTTCTAAGGATTCGGTTTCGGTCTGCCTTTTAATCTCTTCAACTGTTCCCGATTCTATGATTTTTCCATGGTCAATGACTGCTATCTGATTCGCAATTGCTTCGGCTTCTTCCATATAATGCGTAGTTAAAAAAATTGTCATGTTTCTTTCTTCATTCAACTTTTTGATATGATCCCATACAGAGTTTCGAGTTTGGGGGTCCAGGCCAACTGTGGGCTCGTCGAGGAAAAGAATTTTCGGATAATGGACAAGTGCCCTTGCAATCTCAAGTCTGCGTTTCATGCCGCCTGAGTAGTTTTTAACATAGTCTTCCCGCCTGTTCCAAAGTCCAACAATTTCCAGAGCTTTCTGAATTCTTTCTGTTCTTTCTTTTTTAGGTACTTTATAGACAACTGCATGGTAGACAACATTTTCATAAGCTGTGAGCTCGTCATCAAGACTGGAATCCTGAAAGACTATCCCAAAAGATGCACGCGCCTTGTCCTGTTCTTTAAGAACATTGAAACCGTTGATAATAATTTTCCCAGAAGTAGGCTTCAAAACCGTTGTGAGCATTTTGATAGTTGTGGATTTGCCTGCCCCATTTGGACCTAGAAAAGCAAAGATTGAACCTGCTTCCACATTAAAACTGATGTTTTTCACGGCTGTAAAATCATCAAATTTCTTTACAAGAGATTGGACTGAAAGTATGTTTTGCATGTTTGATCCTTGAACTAAAATGGTTTAACAGAAATATTCGGTTTAAATAACGGAAATTATTTTTAAAAAATGACATATAACCTGACTTTTACCTGTATCGATGGCGTGTGTTTGTTAGAGTTGAGCTGCATTCAATGCAATCTTCCTAACTATTTCGATAGCAGATGGTAAATCATCTGAGTCAAAATCCTTGAGCAGAAGAGAGTTCAGTTCGAAGCCTATCTTCCGCATCTCAGGTTTTAGTTTTCTACCCTTTTCAGTAAGGTAGAGTCTTTTGATTCGTTTATCTTCCGGGTCTGTTATACGGTATACAATGCCTTCTTTCTCCAGCTTCAGAATAGATTTTGCAATCATTGTTTTGTCAAAACCTCTTGACTGTGCAAGGCTGTCCTGACTTCGGCCTTCCTGACAATACAGAGACATCAGGATAGAGAAATGTCCCCATCCTATATGGTAAGGAGCAAGTTCTTTTGCAAAATGCTTCTGGACAGAGCGATACGTAAACGAGATCAGTGCGGCAATTTTGTCAATATCCTCAATCCACTGGATAGGTGTTTCTTCCTCATTCATTATTTTCACTCATGGTAATTCAGCATAA